>Ga0115552_1000004_pt1 | contig 306558 bp, 256 predicted proteins | sample COGITO_mtgs_1103_3_FD_87178 | JGI IMG/M metagenome (GOLD analysis project Ga0115552, IMG submission 87178) | Pelagic marine microbial communities from North Sea - COGITO_mtgs_110328 | ecosystem: Environmental > Aquatic > Marine > Epipelagic | place: Germany:Helgoland, sampling site Kabeltonne...
AGCAAATTCCTGATGAATTATTATAACTGGGAAAGGCCACATCAATTTAATGAAGGCATATCACCAGCGAAAGCAGAAGAATTAGCTAAAAAGGTGTTCGGGTATGCTTGACCACAACAAAGTAAATGCCAGATTACAACTGAAACAAACAAATAAGGATATTCGATGTATTTTAACTCTAAAGCTGCTGCTATTAGTGTAATGATCGTTCCGCATTTTGCTATGGCTAATACACTGCTCGATGATGCGCGTTTGGTAACTGGGGTTTCGCTAGGTTATAGTAATTTCTCTTTTCCCGAAAAACTCGATCAGAAAATCAGCTTTCCGAGCGTTACTGTGCCCCTAACTTTAGCCCTGGATAATTGGCAATTGTCGGCCAATCTGCAAACTACATTGAGTGACGCCAAAATATCAGAAGAGGAAGATGTGGGGGAGGCATCCCGCGATGACCTAGATGTAACATTGGGATATCGAATATCTAAACATTGGACCCTATTCGGCGGCTACAAATATGGCAATACCGATGTGCAGTTTACCCCACGAGACTCTGAAGATGAAGACGAACCCCTGGCTATTACCAATGAAAGCTATGAACAAAAAGGTCCGTTTTTAGGAGCAAGCTATAGTTGGCAATTTGAACGAGCAGGTAATTTAAGCTTTTCTATAGCTTACGCGAAATTAGACGCCTTCAATGACTTTTCGGCCAATACAGATGAAGAGGAGGAGGATGACGAGCCTATTGAGTTTGACGACATTACTGGCAAAGTTAAGGGGGACACAAAAGGATTCAGCTATAGTGTAAGTTGGACAATGCCGGTATCGAGCAACCTTGTGTTTCAAACACGCTTTAAGATTAATGATTACAAGCAGGATATTATGTTTAATAATATGGAGTTTAGTGGTATCGACGAGCGCTTCACCTCGCTGCATGTCGGACTCGCCTTTATATTTTAGTCAGTGGGAACCATTAAAATACAACAATGTTAGGCAAGTTTTTATTTTTAGGAGGGCTAAAATACACTTCATTTAACAGCGACGAATGTTCCCATGGAATTTGATTATTACGGGTGTCTCTAGCAACGCCGCTTCTCACCTTTTTAAAAACCTCTTCTACCGATATGCTCTCGGGCAAATAGCGCAGTAGATGCTTGGTATATACACCATTCCCACGCTTTCCGTCAGACGCAACGCCACCTGGCTCAGTAGCAAATGCGATTAATGTGCCAGCAGGCGCTTTCACCGGTGCTAGACCTTCAGCCAAAGGACGCTCAAAACTACCCTTGAAAGGATTGTCTCGGCAGGCATCTAGAATTACTATGTTTTGCAAGCCTGGACTATTTTGCATCTGCGAAAATAAATCAGATAAGTGATACAAGCTGGATATAAACGTGTCTTGACTGTCAAACTTAATATTTAGCGGAATAAGATAGTTGGCTTGATTTACCTGTATTGCGTGTCCTGCATAATACACGACAGCGAGCTTGTTAGTGCTTTTGTGGTTGCGGGCTTGCGCGTAAAAATTGTTGATAGCACTTGTCATACTAACCGCACTCGCGTCTTCTAGTATAGATACCCGAAATCCTAATTCAGCGAGTGCTTGAGAAATAGACCTAGCGTCATTTAAAGCATTGCGTAAAGGCGACGCTTCATAATTTTGATTGCCAATTACCAGAGCAAAGCGTTCTAATTTTTCATCTTCAGCGCTTACCGAAGAGGCGAAACAAAAAAGCAGAAAGTAAACCGCTAGATATAGAAGGCGCATGTTCAGACATATCCAAAAACATTAATGCAAAAAGCATAAACACTATGATACCAACTTGCAACAAAGCATATTTCGTCTGTGTTCCAGACTGGTTTGTCTAAGTCTTTGCTAACTATCCTTATGCTGGCTTAGTGAAGAAGTCTCCGTTTATGCGTTAACTTGAAACTTAATCCGCTTTTTTGCAATCACGCGAGACCTAAAATGTTTGATATTGATTGCACTTTAGTCGAAGACAGCACAAAATGTAGCCGAAGAGCGTTGGTATGTTGACCTAAGAAATTTGCCGTTCAACGGAAATGAAGTGAGTGTTGATGAGTTTAATTAAAAATCATACATATCAGTGTGTTATGGATGTGAAGTTAAAAATGGATAAATATAAAACACTCCGTATATCGGTCTTCCAACACAAGTTAGTGATTGGCCTCTGTTTTTTTGTGGCTTTCTTTTCTTTGACGTTTCCAAGTCGTGCTCTATCTGAGCTAAAAGCGCTTGTAGAGCAACCGCGCCTGTTTCACCTCGATACATCTGATGGTTTAAGCCAAGATACGATTTATGACCTACATATCGATCCATACGGCTTTTTATGGATTGCCAACGAAGAGGGCCTGAATCGTTTCGATGGCCATAAAGTAATTCAAGTACCTGGTTCACAGGGCGAATTTTTAAACAATCCGGTTTATGATATTTACGAGGACAGTCGCAAAAACTTGTGGATTAGCACGGGATTGAATGGCGTATTCAAGTTAACGCCGCAAAGCAGAGAGTCAGAGAGGATTATCGGCGTTAACTATTTAGACGATCCTGATTGGTTACAATATGCTGACTTAATAACGGAAGATGATGCAGGCAATATAATCATTGCCTCTAATCATCAAGTAGACTTGTATGACTACGATACAAATAAAGTGACTAATTTATTTACGCTTACAGCTGAAGATGTAGCACAAAGCATCCACATTCGAACAGCGCTAAAAAGTGGACACATGTTACTGATAGGTACATCTACTTCGTTAATATCGGTGAATTTGATAAACGGCAGCATAAAAAAAATATATTTCTTACCTCCAGCGTTAGAAAGTGATGTCAATAACCAATACGTTAAAAACTTGACGCAAATGCCCAATGGGCAACTGTGGATTGGCACTGTTAGGGGGCTCTATAGTCTCTCGTTCAGCGAGCTCAAAGAGTTCGTTTTGAGCGATTGGTCTATGCCTACAACAACTATTATCAACAGCGAAAGAAATATTTGGAGTATCCATTTCTTCGATGAACAGACGCTTTACGTTGGTACGGATCTGGGGCTATTTAAAACCGACCTATCGAGTTCAAGCTTTACTTTTGTGTTTGCGCCCCAGCAAGATAACGAAGATATTTCAGATAAGAGTATTAGAGCTATCGAGGTCGATGAGAATGGTATTGTATGGATTGGCACACGTCTGAATGGCGCTATGCTATGGTCTCCCAGCAGTACTAATTTTTCGACGATATATAACACCATCAGCGCTAGACCGGAAAATAGATTAAGCCATAATAATGTGCTCTCACTGTATCAAGAAAATGAAAGTACGCTTTGGGTAGGCACAACCAATGGACTTAACAAAATTGACTTGGGCACAGGACTCATCAAGCAGTTTTTAAAATCAGATGCCGGAGCCGAGCATTACAACTCATCTTACATAACCCAAATACTTAGCATTAATGAAGGTGAGCTTTGGCTTAGAACCGGTGCTGGCTTGGTTATTTTTGATACAAACACGCAGAAAGCTAACGACCTTAGCTACCTAGCGCCGGAATACAAACATCTGCTTGATAGTTATTCCTACAGTATGACAAGAGAAGGGCGCTCAATTATCTGGTCTCTGACTGATCTTGGCTTAGTTAGATATGATTCAACTAATTCCACAGCGCAACTTTTCGACTATGAACAGTTGGGTATTAACGGCGACACGACATTTGCAACGCTTGGTTTTGATATCCGCACATCTAATCTCTTGCTAAGTGGCTCAGCAAATCTACTGGGATTTAATACCAATACTCATAAAGTTAGCATTTTACACTCGGTGAAAATGGATGGTGCCTCTCGTTATATAACCCCAACAAGTTGGGTTAGAGATTCGAAAAATAATTTTTGGGTATCTTATGCAGGTAAAGCCCTTTATCAATTGGACGGCAACAGCTTCGCACAAATTAACGAATTCAATGCCAGCAATTTTTTAACGACCAACCTTATTTACGGACTTGCATTGGATGAGCGCGATAATTTATGGTTCAGTTCCCATTCGGGAATTCATGAGTTTAACCCACAGACTAATCGTCTCTATACCTTTCAATATATGCAAGGTGTGTCATCTTCAGAATTTAATGAGGGCGCATTTACGATAATAGCTGACGGTCGATTAGCGTACGGTTCTACAAAAGGCATTACACTTTTCGATCCTGCAAAAGTGTCATCTATGTATACCGGTGAGAGCAGAGCACCAATTATTACCGAAATAGAACTAGCCACAAGACGCCTTAATCTTCCCTATAAAAACCTTAATGATAGTGAAATTGTCCTTGAGCACGACGACATGGGGCTAACCGTACACTTTTCTTCATTAAATTTTGGTACGGCCGAAGCTGAGCGATTTAATTACCGCTTAGTGAGTAATGATAAGGTTATTAATTTTCCTGGTTCGGTTTCAAACAAAATAGAAATTTCAATCCTTGGGTCAGGTCACCATACATTAGAGATTTATGAAATCGGTGAAAACGCTGTGCCTTTGCGAACGGCTAAATTACATATTCAGGTAAAATATGCTCCGCTGTGGTCACCATTAGCGATCGCGATTTATGCGATCCTATTTTTCTCTGCCTTGCTCTGGTTTATTGTTAGACGCAACAGGGTTCAAGCTTCGCTGGCCGATGCTAATAAGCAGATATTGCTCTACAACAATAGACTGACGAGTGCACTTAAGGCTAGTAATTCTGATATATGGGAGTGGTCATCAGAAACAAAAAGAATCAATACACCGCGATTGCGTAACGAATTGGGCTATAACAAGAATGACACTGAGTTTGAGGACCATTTATCACTGATTCATGAGGTTGACCGTCTTCAGTATTTGTCAGCGTGGCGGCAGTTTATTCGAGGTGAAGAAGAGTTGTTCGACAACACTTATCGAATGAAACACGCCAATGGCGACTATTTATGGTTCAGAGACGCTGGCAGTATTTCTAGTGCTGAAAATGAAGTTATTACGGTAACTGGAACATACACTAACGTGACTGAAAATATTGCGTCGAAGGAACGTTTAAAGTTATTTGGTGACGCCTTTAAACACACGCGTGATTGGGTACTTATTTTTGATCGTGAAAAACAGCCTTTGGGGGCTAACCCGAGTTTTTACAAAGCCTTTGGCATTAGTGAAAATGTCGATTTTCAGTCTCAATTGAAATATATCATTGATAATCAGGAAGGAATAAAGCAGCGGTTTATTTTAAAACTAGCAGGCTTGAAGCCCGGTGAACATTGGAAAACTGAATTAGAATTTGTCGTTGCCGGGACCAAAATGACGACGCTGACCGATGTGAATGCAATTGCGGATGAAAATGACGATAGATTGATAGAATATTATTTAGTTATTCTGACAGACATTACCGAACAAAAGGAAGCGCAAGAAAGTTTACTCAAAATGGCTAACTACGATGTGCTTACAGGGCTTATTAATCGTTCTTTGTTGATTGAAAAGTTGAAGCAATCAATTTCTTACGCCAGAAGACACGGCACAAGTTTATCTGTCATATTCATTGACTTAGATCGCTTTAAACCGATTAACGATACATTTGGTCATCAAGCTGGCGATAAGGTGATTGTGGAAATAGCGCAGCGAATTAAGCATAAGCTGAGAGACAACGATATCGTCGCCCGTCTAGGAGGTGACGAGTTTGTTGTTGTTCTGGAAGAGACGCAAGAAATAGAGAGTGTTAATAATGTAGTGCAAGAATTGCTAATTCTTTTAGAGCAGCCTATTTATATCGGAAGTCACTCTGTCAGCGTTTCTGGAAGCGCCGGTATCGCAATGTATCCGGACGATGCAATTGACGCTGAAAGTTTGCTAAGGAATGCTGATGTTGCCATGTATAGCGCCAAGGAGTTAGGAAAAAACGGCTATCAACACTTTACGGCAACTATGAATGAAAAAGTCCAATTAGATATGCTGCTACAAAACAAACTTAAAGTCGCTGTTGCCCGCAATGAGTTTGAAAATTACTATCAGCCGATCATTGATGTTAAAAATAAGAAAACGGTGGGGTTTGAAATGCTCATGCGTTGGCATAGCGAGAATGAAGCGATATCGCCATGCGTTTTCATTCCTATTGCTGAGCATCTGGGCTTAATCGTTGAAATGACGATAAAAGCAATAGAGCGAGGGCTTAATGATGTTGCAAAATGGTACGAGCAAGGTTTTCGTGGATACATGGCAATTAATTTGTCAGCGAAACAGTTTTCTACTCGTCCTGATTTCGAGAAGATCCTACAGTTGTTGAACGACTATGGGTTGCCAGCGTCATGTTTACGCTTCGAAATAACGGAGGGCTTGTTAATTGATAACAATGACAAGACAATAGATTATATGCATGAAATGCGCGCTTTGGGCTTTAAAATATCATTGGATGACTTCGGAACGGGCTACTCGAGTTTGCGTTATTTAAAAGATTTTCCTATTGACGTGTTAAAAATTGATAAGTCGTTTGTTGACCATATTGGCGTTGATAAAGGCACGGAGTCAATTATTGAATCGACCCTTATAATGACAAAAATGCTCTCGATGGACACCGTTGCTGAAGGCATCGAGACACAACTGCAAGTCGACTTTTTCAACAAAACTAACTGCCGCTTTTTACAAGGTTTTTATTTTTCGAAACCTGTAAATCATCAAAAATGTTATGAATTGTTACAAAAAGACTGGTCATACAAGTTCACTTCCAAAAAAGATAGTAATAAACCTCCGTTAACATTATGATTTCATTGAATTAAACTGTTTTTAGTATCGGCAATATTAATTGTAAGAAAACAACTGTTCGTAAAAAATTGATAGTAAAGAGTGTAAAAATCGGTTGTATATTCCTATTATTCGCGCATTATTATAGCCATGTGAATAACTTGTAAATGACAGGATGGATTATGCCGTTAGATGATGCCAATTTGATTCCTCAAGAAAGTGTGGTTTCACCTTTATCAATGCTCTACAAATGGGAACAGGAAAAGCCCGACAGCCTATATATGACGCAGCCAAAAGGTGATGTTGAGCTTACTTTTACTTGGGCTGAAACTGCAAAGGAAGCCCGTAAAGTAGCCGCTGCCTTAAAGGCGAAAAATTATCCCAAAGGAAGTAGAATTGCATTATTGTCTAAAAATTGCGCACATTGGGTGATTGCTGATCTTGGCATTATGATGGCTGGGCATATTTCTGTCCCGATTTTTGCCACCGCGGGTAAAGATACAATAAGTTATGTCTTGGAACACGCTAATTGCCCGCTTATTTTTGTAGGAAAATTGGATAATTCAGACGCGCAAGAAGAAGCCGTTCCCGAGACTATTGAGAAGATTGGTTTTCCTTATCCTGGTGCTGTTGGGAAAGCGTGGGAAATATTTACCGATATAGAGCCGTTAAGCGAAAGCCCAGTCCCTGATATGAACGAGATAATGACGATCATATATACGTCAGGAAGCACTGGACAACCGAAAGGCGTTGTTCATACCTACCAAACTATCTGTTGGGCAGCACGAAATTCACTGAATACCTTGTCTGTAAATGAAAACGACCGAATTGTGAGTTATTTACCACTCGCTCACATAACAGAAAGGGTGCTATTGGAGCTTGCCAGTTTTTATTCTCGTATACAAATACGCTTTGTCGAATCGTTAGAAACGTTCAACAGAGATGTAAAAGCGTGCCAGCCTACGTTGTTTATTTCAGTTCCTCGTTTGTGGACCAAATTCCAATTGGGCGTGTTGGCAAAAATTCCGCAAAAAAAGCTAAGCTTTTTATTGAGCATTCCTATTGTGGGTAAAAAAGTGGCCAAAAAGATCCGTAATGAGATGGGGCTAGGCTCAGCGAGGCTTTGGGCCTCAGGTTCTGCACCGCTTGCACCAGCAACTATTGATTGGTTCCATAGCATAGGCGTGGATATTTCTGAAGGTTGGGGAATGACCGAAAATAGCGCTTATGGGACAAGTAGTGTGCCATTCAGAACGGATAAAATAGGTTGTATCGGAAAAGCCTACAATGGTGTTGAAGTAAGAATTGCTGAAGACGGCGAGATTCAAGTCAGTTCGCCTTGCAACATGGTGGGGTATTATAAAGAGCCAGAAAAGACAGCTGGCGTATTCACAAATGATGGTTTTTTACGCACCGGAGATAAAGGTGTCATGGATTCTGAAGGTTACGTTAAAATAACGGGTCGACTAAAAGATATATTCAAGACAGAAAAAGGCAAGTACGTGACGCCAGCTCCGATTGAAGCGAAATTAATGGAGAATGCAATCATAGAGCAAGTCTGTGTTACAGGTACAAATTTGCCACAGCCGATTGCGCTTCTAGTGCTATCCGAACATGCTAGGTCTCACAACAAAGAGAGTATTGTTGAAAGCCTGCAAAACACACTAACAATTGTGAATAGTGGCCTTGAAAGTCACCAACGTTTAGATAGAATTGTTGTGTTTAACGAAGAGTGGTCGATAGAAAACGATTTATTAACCCCAACCTTAAAGGTTAAGCGTCACGTAATCGAAGAAAAATTCAAATCGGTAATTTTGACGGACCACAAAGATAGCGTGGTCTGGAACGATTAAGTTTTATGTTTTTATAAGGGCAGCGTTAGCTGCCTTTTTTTTGAGCAAAATTTATAATTAGGTATCAATACTTATACATTAAAGCTCGAGGTACATCCGTACAATTCCCACATTGGTTTTAAGGTTGATTTAACAATAACAAACGACCTTATAATTAGTTAGCCTTCTGTTACTGACAGTCTGCTCTCGACGGCTTCAATTGAGGTTATCGTTAATAGGTTCAGTTACTGCTGCGTGATGTTAATAAGCAGTGTCGTTACAGTCGTCATCTGCTCATAAGGTTACTAGAAGGTATTTGGAGCGTTCTGCAATGGATCAAGATGTAGCTCCTAAAATTAATAAGTAAAGTCGAAAAAGGATGAACGGTTTCACTGAAAGCACGAAACTTTTGTGTCCAATAAATATCTATTGTCCAAAGAGTTTTCAACTGTTTATCAATTACACTGTCGAATAGGAAACTCAACTATGTTGAAAAAAATGCTCATAGCAGCCACCTTGTTATTTGCAACAAGCTCCGTTCTAGCGGAACTTGTAGTCGTCGTAAATCCCGCTAATGCCAACACACTAGATTCCAAAACGGTGCAGCGCATATTCTTAGGTAAAGACAAGAAATTTGCCGATGGCAATGAGTCGATTGCCGTAAATCAAAGTGCTGATACACAAATAAGACAAGATTTTGATGAGGCAGTATTAGGACGCAGCTCAAGTCAAGTTTCAGCATATTGGTCAAAGCTTGTTTTTACAGGCAAAGGCATTCCGCCGAAAGAAGTATCGAGCGATGCAGAGGTGATTGATTTAGTTTCAAAAAACCCGAGCGTAATTGGATACATTGATAGATCATCTGTGACAGACGCTGTCAAAATCGTCGAAATGTAAGGACGTGAAAATGAACAAATTAAATAAAAAATTATCAGTAATCACTTTAGCAGTATTGGCAACTTTTCAGGCGCAAGCAGAGATTCGAATCAATGGTTTCGCTAACTTAACTGCCGGTATTACTAGTAGTGACGAAACCTTATATGGATACGACGATAGCATCGGTTTTGCTTCTCAGAGTTTGTTTGCTATACAAGTTAGTGGCGATATTAGTGATAAAGTGACAGCGACCGGTCAAATAGTGGCTCGTGGCGATAACGATTATGCTGCAGATTTTGAGTGGGCATACTTCACCTATGAAGCTGCTGACAATATCAGTATGTCGGCGGGTCGCTTAAGAGCACCATTATTTAGATATTCAGCGTCCTCGGATGTTGCGTATTCTTATCATTGGGTTGTTGCTCCACAATCAGTTTATGATGTCCCTTTTAATAACATTGATGGGATCAGAGTTGATTATTCTGGCTACACGGGTGATTTGGAATATACTTTCCAACTTACTGCCGGTAGGATTGAGAGCGATTTTATCCTTTCGGGCGCAACCGCGAGCCTAACAGTTGATAACACAGTCGGTCTTTCGGGTGACTTTGTCTACAATAACTGGAAATTCAGAGGAGTTTATTTAACCGGTAAAACGACGTTTGATATTCCTGATCTAGAGCCTACATTTGGTCTACTTAGCCAATTGTCTGCCGATTTGAGTGAGCAATTGCGAGCAAAAGATGACACTGGTGTTTTCTATGGTGGCAGTATTGAATATGATGCCTTTGATTGGTTTGTTGCTGGTGAATATACCGCTGTAGAAGTAGAAAATTCGTTTTATCCAGATGAAGTTAACTACTACGTGACAGCAGGTTTTAGAACAGGTAAGTGGACTCCTTTCGTAACGTATGAAAAGTCGGACTTAAACAATACGCCGAAATTTTTATCTGACATTAGCGGTTTACCAGCTGCATTCCAGCCAGGAGCTACCCAGATAGTTGTAGGTACTCAGCAGCTTGCAGTTTCTGAAAACAACACAATATCTGTTGGCACTCGATATGAGCTAGAAACTAACATAGCTCTGAAAGCTGATGTTGTAAAACAAAGCGACGATATCGGAGAGCTCGATAGTACATTGATTCGCTTTGCGGTTAACTACGTTTTTTAAAGAGTTACAAAGATAACGAGGTTTTCTCTTCGTTATGCTTGGTCGCGCAATGGCTACTTGCTTGTAAGTAGCCATTTTTTTGTCTTGAGAAAAACGCTTAACGTGGGTATCTTTTTTCTAGCTGTTGATAAATAACATCAGCATAGTTGTCTAATTCACTATTGGTTTCTGTTAGCACTTCTACCAGGTGTTCGTTGTCTTCCTTTCCATCCCAAATCTTGATGTAAGTCCCTTCTTTATAACCATGATCTTGTCTAAAGAAATTCAAAATATTTTTACCAACATATTGCGAGAATAGGGCATTTGAGTCCATCTCAGCTTGTTCGACAATTTTTATAAACAACGGAACGTCGAAGCGTTTAGCAACGCACAAGCCGGCCATTAACTCTAAATTTTCAACTAGCGACGCTTCACTAAAGTTAATGTGATTACCGTCGAATGTCACTTCGGTATGCGACTCTAACAAGGCTGTCTCAATTGCAGCAGCGGCTAAGGCTATATCGCCGTTATGACGAATAATTAAGTGCGACAAAGCAAAGTGCCATATATCCACTAGCTCCATTTGCACCTGTGGAAGATCTAGTTTTTGTGCTTTCCACCATTTCCAGCCATGATGCTCAATGGCCTCTACTGACTCAATCATGGCCGCTCTTAAGTAGCTGTAACCGGCGGTTAGCCATTGTGGATTGACTTTTTTATTCATTCCATCTTGGAGATTAAGCATGGTGTTAAGTTGAGTGCTTGTTAACATCAATCTTCCTTTCAATTTTACGTAAGTTGACAACCCAAAAGCAGGGGAGTTGGTTCATAGGTCAATATTGTAGACGTTTAACGTTAACTTTAATACTGGATTAAACAATATCAAGCTGGGCACTAATATCGTGCACAACAAATTACTTTTGCACTATAAGACACCATTGCGGTGATTTTTTTAACATCGTTAATTTTATGTTGCTGATTTTATTAGTAAAAAAAGTTGGCAATGCTTTTGCAATGAATTAAGTGTTGTGTGTGTTCTCATTACATCCATTGCGATATTTTTGCAATGTGTTGGCACTGAGCACCTTTTGCTCGGTAGACAATTGTCCCTTGTCTACCGAGTATTTTCCTTTCTTTTGTCCGTCAAATTTAGCACTCAATAATCTTAAGATCAGTGTTATGAAAAGTTTATTCACGTTATAGTAGGGTCATCTTTGGTCGAAAAATAATAAGAATAATCTGCCTTGCTAACACTCTATCCTTCCAATAAATTAGAGCATTTAAGCTTTCTACTTCAAGCTGTCATGAGCAATAGCCAGCAACCTATTTTGCAATCTAAAACCGTCTTGGTTGAAAGCACAGGTATGCAACATTGGCTCAACTTACAATTAGCTGAGCATGCCGGCATTGCAATGAATATTGAATATCCAATGCCAACGCGTTTTGTTTGGCAGCTTTGTCGCGATATTCTTGGGCATGATAAGGTGCCCATGCAGTCAACATATAAGCGAGAAGTAATGCTTTGGCGCATTGAAAGACTGTTATCTTCAGATGCATTTACACAGCAAAACTTTGAAGCTGCACTCATCGACTATTGGCAGGAAGAAAGCAGCACAGCAGCGGAATATAAGCGTGTTAACATTAGCCGCTTGATAGCGGACACGCTTGAACAATATCTCATGTTTCGGCCCGAATGGTTGCTAGCTTGGGAGAAAGGGGAGTCTGTCATAGCCGATCCTAAGCAAAACCACGTTGCTCTTAAACACGAAGTTTGGCAGCGATGGATTTGGCTCGAATTAGCGAAGGAAGAACCTAATCACCCGGTGAGACTGCAGCTATTAGCGCTGGAAAAGCTCGATAAAAAAAGCCATGTGTTGCCCAGCGAAGTGTATTTTTTTGCAATAAATACGATGGCTCCACAAACCCTTGCGTTTTTCAACCAGATTGCTAAGTACACTCAAATTCACTTTTTTCATTTGAATCCATGTATTGACTACTGGGGGGATGCAGTATCAGACCGCACCTTAGCCAAACAACTGCAGCAGGGTAAAATTGATGCTTGGGTTGAACAGCAGGCAATTAATCCCTTACTTAGAAACCTTGGACAGCAGGGCAAAGACTTATTCAATTTATTATCCCAATCTTCTCACTATGAAATAAGCGCGTTTGACACTGATTACCAACAAGAGAGCGCTGCCCCCAAACTTTTACAGAGAATACAGCAAGAAATACTGCAAGGTGAAGCAGGCCAGAGTGAAGCACGACAAGTTAAATCAAATGCGGACGCAGAGGTAATTGATGAAGTTACATTGTGCCGTCCCGAATTGTGCCGTCCCGAACTAGACGATTCTATTATTGTGCGCTCTTGCCACAGTGCACTGCGAGAAGTTCAAGTGCTGCATGACTATTTGCTGCAGCAGTTCAGCGCGGATGAAACGCTAAGCCCAAGAGACGTGTTAGTGATGTGCCCAGCCATCGAAAATTATTCACCTTACATTGAAGCTGTTTTTGGCAAAAGTATTGCCGAGCTAAACAGTGCTGAAAAACAGCGTATTCCATGCACAATAGCAGATCGTAATCCATTGGATGCTGACCCTCTAGTTGCTGCGTTTATGCAACTGATGTCGTTACCTGATAGCCGCTTTAGTGTGACTGAGTTCTTGAGTTTTGTACATTTGCCTGCGGTCATGCAAAAGTATTCTATAAAAACATCTGAACTAGACCTGTTCGCTTATTGGGTCAAGCAGTCAAACATTCACTGGGGGCTAGATGCTGAGCATAAATCAGTGATATTGGGCATCGATAAAGCCAACGATGTGTTCACTTGGCATTGGGGGATGAGTCGATTATTAGAAGGATTTAGTCATGCTGATAATGACCTTTTAATTGACGATAGGCTGCTCGCCTTAAACGAGATTGAGGGACAGCTTGCCGTCACTTTCGGTAAGTTGCTGCACTTACTGGAGAAGTTGGCAAGTTATGGTGATTCGCTTAAAAGACTGCGCACAATGGAAGAGTGGAAAGCGTTTCTCTTCGACATGAAAGACAGCCTTTTTGATGCTAGTACTGTTGAGCAATATGCATCGCAGACCATTACTAAAACGCTAGGACAATTTTTTGAACATTATCAAATGTCATTGTTTGAAAAGCTTGCTCCTCATGTTGCGGCCGATGCGAGTAATGACGCAGAAGTTCAGAGACAATGGTCTTACCAAACACTCCGTCAAGCATTACAAAATGCATTTACGTCACCAGACAGCCAAAATCAATTCATGACCGGACAGGTGACTTTCTGCTCGATGATGCCCATGCGCAGTATTCCGTTTAAATTGATTGCTGTTTTAGGTCTAAACGATGGAGAGTTTCCGCGACAATCGACCTTCGTGGATATGGATTTGGTCAATCATTTAGGCCGTCATATTGGTGATCGTTCAAGAAGGGGTGACGATAGGTATTTGTTTTTAGAAGCGCTACTTTCAGCTCGCAAAGCATTATATTTAAGCTATCAAGGCAGAGGAATAAGAGATAATAAGAGCAGGGAGGCGAGCCTAGTGCTGAGCGAGTTTTTAGCGTATTTAAAGAAACACCATCAATTCGATAATCTCGTTCAACAACCTTTGCACCCTTTCAGTATTGCAGGGTTTTCACCTGAGCAAAATAAGAGTCCTGATGTGCCTAAACAAGTGCAGCAAAACTTCGATAAAGGCTGGTATAGATTGATGACGAGTCTGCATTCCAGTGAGGATGACTCGCTATTTACAAGTCACGAGTCACAGAATAAAAAAGAAAAAACCGTTGCTAGCCAAAGTCAAGAATCAAGGCTAAGTGAAAAAGTGGCATTGGCCGATTTAGTGAAGTTCTTTAAAAAGCCCGTGGAGTTTTTTGCCAATCACAGTCAAGGTTTATGGTTGGACGATATTCAGACCGGCTTGTCTGATAACGAACCTTTCATTGAAAATGGCTTAGATGTTTATTTGATGAAGTCTGATTTTATTGACTGCATGTTAGAGTGCCAAAAGTTTGGTTTTAGTGAGGAGCAAAAGCAAAAAGCGATGAACTCAATGAAAACCCGCTTGATGCTATCAGGTAAGTTTCCAGACTATCCAAACTCTGAAGAACTTATTGATGAAAATGCACTGCAAAGTCAGAAACTGACGGATGAATTATCTCAATTTATTTCAGACGACCAACTTATTGGACAGCTGGCGATATCATCTAGTCTGATCGATTTTCATTTTGATTTGTCAATTACAGGTGGAGCTGTCGATTACAGCCTGACAGGAAATGCTACACGTCATTTAATTGCTACGTGGATAAAACACCTAATTGTATGTGCGCACGGTAATTCAGCTGCGTCAGAGAAAACACAGCCTGAGCAAGAAGACAGTGGGCAAGAAGACAGTGGGCAAGAAGACAGTGAGCAAGAAGACAGTGAGCTAGTACCTACAACTGAGAGTGCGGTTAGCAGCGTTGCTGTTTGTATTGTCAAAAATACTCAATCAAAAACGGTATCAATAAAAACCGAACAATTCAGCGTTATCGAACAACAACAGGCGCGCGTGTACTTAAGCACGCTGCTGGATATTTTTACTCGGGGATTAGAGCGTCCGTTGCTCATTGCGCCAGATCTTGCAGATAAATTGATGTCTGGTATTCAGGCAGATCCTGATTTTGAACCCTTTTCTGCCAGCGTGGATGATTACTTTCATCATCCTGAAATTGCAAACAGATGGTCAACGTTCTTTGACGCCACTAATTACCCATCGCCGTTTGTCGTGGACAAATACTTTACCCATTACTTTCCGCAATATATTGAGAAAGACAAAGAGACCATTAGTGATTTATTAGCCATTTATCAGCCTCTGAAGAAAAATATGTTAACAAAAAACACAGTAAAAAGCGGTGCAAAGAGCGGCGTAAAAACTGCTAGAAAGGGGAGGGTTTAAGCGATGCAACACCTCGACCCTCTTAATCTTGAGCTAAACAGCCGTCATTTGATAGAAGCAAGCGCAGGTACTGGCAAGACCTTTAATATCACTCTGCTGTACGCGCGTTTGATATTAGAAAAAAAATTATCAGTTCAAGAAATCTTAGTCATGACATACACGCGCGCAGCGACCGAAGAAATTAAAGGACGTGTAGCCGCTTTTTTACTTGATATACACAATGAATGGCATGCAGAAAAGCCGTCTGATTTTACCAAAACGCTGATTGAAAGAGTCGGTATAGAAGAAGGCGAAGCACTACTAACCTCTGCATTGTTATCGCTTGATGAAGCGTCAATTTTCACCATACATGGCTTTTGTCAACGGGTATTAAAGCAGTTTGCAGTCTCGCTTAATGCAGATTTAGAATTAGAGTTAGTTACCGATTCAACAGAATTGATGATGCAAAGTGTGCAAGACTATTTGAGAGTCGCAACGAAAGATGAAGAAACTTTTGGCTTATTAGCTTCAAAGAATTGGCATATTCCGGATGCCTTTTTTAGTGAGTTTAGATCTGCAATTTCTTCAGACTCAGCCTTAACTCAGGTAACAATGGCGCAAGTAGAGAGGGATGAAAGCGCAAACTTAGCGCGTCAGCTCTTTCTACAGACTAACATTATTCAACAGATATTCGATAAGTTGAATCAGAGCCAAAGCCTTTTATTTGAGGCAGCAGTTATTGGACACAAAGATGAAGAAAAACGTACGCAAGAGTGGCACGTTCTTATCGCTTGGTTAGACAGGATCCTCACCTTCATCAACCATAGAAAGCAAGCTGATGATACAGATATTAAAGCGTTATTGACCACCCCACAAGAAGTGGGTGATTTTATCAATGGTAATCGCTTTCGTTCTGCACCAGAGGCTAAAGAGCTGTTAGAGCCTCTTAAATTGCTGCGCGCTGACTTGAAAAAATGGGTTGATCAAAGCAACAAACAACTAGAAAAAAACGCGCAACTTACAAAAGTACTTGGCGTTGTAAAAGAGGGTATTTATGATATTCGTAAACGCGTTGAGATAGCAAAGAAGAAAGCGCACGTCGTGCTTTTTGACGATCTTATTAGTTTATTTTCAAACGCATTAAAAGGCCAAAGTGCGAACTTAATTGATTCCATCCGCAAGCAGTTCCCGGTTGCGCTGGTAGACGAATTCCAAGATACCGACCGCCATCAATACCAAATTTTAGACTTACTATATCCGAAAGCAGACAAACATAGTCTATTGCTGATGATAGGCGATCCTAAACAAGCAATTTATGGTTTTAGGGGCGGTGATATTTTTGTGTATTTGGCAGCCAAAGATGATGCTGATTACATTTGGTTGATGGATACCAACTGGCGTTCCAGCGCGCAAATGGTAAGCGCTTATAATCGCTTGTTTTGGGGGTACTCGCTAAAAGAAAAAGAGCCACGTGAAGTGTTCGGCTTCGATATAAACTATGAAATAATAAAATCAACAGCATCGTCAAAATCAGCCAAGACGCCTTTATTCGATCCTTTAGAAACAAGATCCGCCATGACTTACATGCTTGCCTCTGACGGCATTGAAAGCAATGCTAGCGGAGCAACGGAAGATCCACGAAGCCGTGCTGATGGAAAAAGAAAAAAGAGTGAGCTCGAGCAACAGGTTCTTGATTGGAGCGCCCGCGAAATAATGCGTTTACTTAGCGACGCAAAAATAGGTGGGAAAAAGGTTGTGCCTGCGGATATTGCAATATTGGTGAAAGACCGAACAGAAGCATCACTTGTAAAAGATAGTTTGGATGCCGTTGGATTGACGTCGGTTTATCTAAGTGACAAAACACCTTTGTTTTCGACACCACAAGCGATAGAGCTCTACAGAGTATTAGATGCCATATTACACAGCACAAATAGATCGACTTTGGTTGCGGGTGCGAATAGTTCCTTGCTGAATAGTGCGTTATTTAAAAGTTTGACCACAAACGATGAAGCAGACAATGAAGTAAACAGCAATACAGCGACACATGAACAGCAAAAAGTAATGGCTGAATTACACAACGATTTAATGCACCCTTCTTGGGATACGTTGGTCGATTCATGCCTTAGCTATAAAGATAAGTGGTTCGAGCACGGTATTTTTAGTTTGCTTCTTAGCTTAATTAAAGAAAACTATATGCCGCAAGGCTCTGCAGAAAGAAGTCTAACAAACATGATGCACTTGGCTGAGGCAATGGCTAAAAATGCGGTATTAAACAAGTTACCGGAGCAACAATTAGCGTGGTTGAGTCACCAAATATTTGATCACGTTGCCGATGAAGAAATGCAGCTGCGTTTGGAAAGTGACGCAAATCTGATTAAAATAGTGACTCAGCACGGTTCTAAAGGCCTCGAGTATCCTCTTGTGTTTGTGCCTTTTGGGAATAAATACAAGGATCCGCGAAAAAGAAAGTCGAGCACCATTTTGCACTTTAAATTCCAAGATATTGAAAGTGACCAAGCGATTTATCAGTTGGGTGCCACTCATGCCAGTTTAAACGAATATGCAAAGCAAGATCATGCGGAAAAAGTACGCTTGATGTATGTTGCCGTGACTCGTGCCGAACATCGCTGTTATATGGGCTTGGTAAACGATTCAAGTAACAGCGACTCAGCCTTGAATACAGCCTTAGGGATCCCAGAAGAAACATTAAACGACTGCAAGTCAAAAGAGCCCGCTCACTCAGATTTAGCCGCGTGGTTGGATAAGCATGTTTTTGAAATGCAGTTCAACGCAGCTCTAGATAAAACAACTCCAGATAAAACAATTCCAGATAAAACAACTGAGAAAGATGCTGCTCTAAACAACATCACTTTTGACAAAGACATGAATAGCAATAGTAATGCCGTGAACGTAGATATTTTGCCAACGGTATCAAATATGTATTCAACTGAGAGTATTCATACTATTCCCGTTTTCGTCGATGCAAAATTAACTCATCGGGCGGCATGGGTCATCAGCTCATTTTCAAATTTATCGCGGTTTCAAAGAAGTGATAGTGCTGGCAACTATGATGTGTCATCACCGAATCAGATTTCGCTGCATGCGATTGAAACATCAAGTGAACATCGGACGTTCAATATTGACGATGTCGCAGAACAGTCATCGAACATTTCATCAGAGGCGCTATTAGCAAAGCGCACTAAAGATTCAAATACTATTCGGTTTCAACTGGAAAAAGGAGCGGATACAGGAAACTTGTTGCATGATATTTTAGAGCAAGTCGATTTTCACTCACCTGATTGGGAAGATGCATCCATTGCTGCATTATCTAAATATAAAGCGTTGGAAGAAAATGAAGTTTCAGAACTATTTGAATGGTTAAGTTCTTGCTTGAGAACCCCTCTGATAGATGGTTTTTGTTTGGCGGACTTAAACATGCAGCAAACCCTACGTGAAGCTGAGTTCTACTTTCCTATGCCCAGTTTGAAAGTTAGACATATTGCCACCGTATTGCAAAAATATCGTCAGCACCTGCAGCAAGAAAAAGGATTCTCGGCGTTATCGATATCAATGGCGGATATTCCAGAACTGAGCGGTATGATGCACGGGTTTATCGACCTTATTTTCGAGCATGACGGTAAATACTATGTTGCCGATTATAAATCGACACACTTGGGCAGCTCATATTCAGATTATCATCGCGAAAAACTGAACGAAAATAATCAACATCACTTGTATGATCTACAGTATTTATTGTACTCATTAGCCCTGCATAAATATTTGCAGCAGCAGCTTGTTGATTACTCTTTTGAAACCCATTTTGGCGGTGTCTTCTACCTCTATTTGCGCGGTATGTCCGCGGAAGAAACTCAAGATGGACAGTCGAAGGGCGTATTCTTCGACAGAGTCGATGAAAAATATCTTCAGATGCTTGATACTTTATTCAATGCAAATCAGGCGGAGGCATAAGGTATGTTATTTTCTCTTCCTCCCGCTGTTTCAAAACAAATCGGCTACGCAACGTGCACAGATTGTCTGCTAGTATTGGCTGACATTCAATCGATTGACTATTATTTTGCAAACAATGCCATCATGCAACGCTATGAATACGAGGCTGAACATGAATTTTTTAGCGATCAACAATCCCTTGCTCAACTATTTCACATGCTGTTGGCACTTTCTTATTTTCAACGTCAGGGACATAGTTGCTTAACCATTTCCGCTATTGCCGATCAGAACTATTGGTCTGAAGCTGATGCTATTCAAAATGAGAAGGCCTTAGGCCAAAAAGAAACGCGCATAAAAACAGGCTTTTCGTTTGCAAGTTCACAACAACTTAGCGAAGTAATTCAGCAATTTACGGAAATTGTGCCTTCAAGAAAAGATATAAACTGGGATGCACCGAATTTATATACTGCGCGTTATGCTAATTATGAAAATGAAGTAGCCCGATTTTTCAGAGATCAACAGTCGAAATACTTGGCGTCTTCAGGAGATGAGTTTGCGCATTTGCAGCAGTGTGCAGATAGCCTATGGCCAACGCTATTCCCAATAAAACCGCAGCAAGGCATAGATTGGCAAAAGGTTTCGGTTGCCAACGGGCTTATTTCCCAAACTTCAATTATTAGCGGTGGAGCTGGCACGGGCAAAACGTATACCGTTGCAAGGTTGTTATTATCTTGGCTATTTACACAAAAGAAAGCAGGTTCAGGCAAAGCAAAATTGATGCTGGCGGCACCGACCGGGAAGGCTGCGCAGCGTTTAAATGAGTCTGTTTTAGGCGAGTTTACGCAACTGCTTGGTGTGAACAAAGTAGATCAAGTTAGTGCGTTAATTGATGAATTAATGCCAATGATCAAAGCAAAAACGATTCACCGTTTGCTTGGCTTGGGCATGCATGGCATTGATCCGAAATACAACGATAAAAAGCAATTGGACTGTGATTTCTTAGTTATTGATGAAGTATCTATGATTGATTTAGCCATGATGGCAAAGCTACTTCGGGCACTTCCAAAAGACGCAAAGCTGGTTCTGATAGGAGATGCAAACCAATTGCCATCTGTTGAAAGCGGAGGTTTATTAAAAGATTTAGTTAACCAAGAAACTTGGCGCAGCGCCACCGCTTCGAGCGACTATTCTAAGGTTTACACTCAATCTCACCTAAGCCTATTGCGCAAGTTAGCGCCTGATCTAGTGTCTGACGATCTTCAGGAAGTTAATGCTGAAATGAAGGGAAATAGCGAGACAGAGCCAGTTCATAGAGCATATCAGTACAATCATGTAACATTTTTACAAACAAGCATGCGTTCGCAAAATGAGATAACGCAATTGTCTCAATGCATTCTACAGGGAAAACAGAAGCCATTTTTGTCGCTATTATCACCTTTTAAAAGTGAGAATAATGGTTCCGATGGTGATAATCAGCAGGCAATACAACAACTATCGTTATTAATGGAAGAGCCAATTGCGCCTGCTATCACTTGGCATGAGAATGCTTACACGCCAAATGGAACAATAAACGTTGAATTGTTAGCATCCATCGCACAGCGTTATCAGGGCATATTCGAAAGTCGAAATGCTGATGAGGCCATTGCTCAACTCAAACAATACAGGTTGCTGTCACCAACTAAAAAAGGCCGCTTAGGGACAGAATTTTTAAATACACAAATTGAGCAACAGCTGCGAAAACGCTTCTCGCACATCAACGTTGGCCAGATTTATCGTGGCATGCCCATTATGATTGTGCAAAACGACTATCGTCTAAACTTATTCAATGGTGATATCGGCGTTATTTGGCCAAACGAAAACGGTCATTTAGAAGCGTGCTTCTCCGCTCCTGAATCACTTGAACCCCATGTAGCGTTTAGCATTACTTCATTACCCGTTTTTGAGATGGTATATGCGATGACTATTCATAAAACCCAGGGCTCGGAATTTGAGCATATTGATATACTACTGCCAAACATTCCTACAGGCGATGCAGCGCTTCAAAATAACCAACACCTAAGCAGAGAGTTACTCTACACGGGAGTAACAAGGGCGAAAAATAGTCTAGGCATTATAGCGAGTTTATCAGTGTTAAAAGAGTGCATAGAAAAAACATCGACGAGATTGAGTGGCTTGAAAAGTAAGTTGAGCGTATGAATTTTATTGCTAGTTGAATGATTGTTAGCTGAATGACTATTTGCGTATATTAACGACTACGGGGTTCAGTAACTCAGGAACAATAGAGAAAGTCAGAATAGTTTTGGATAGTTTTAAATCATTATTGACGCTATGTACCTTTACTGTTTTTGAAAAAAACAATTGATGTTGCTCTACTTTTAAAAAGTGTTGAGCATCAAAATACCGTTGTTGGTTTAAGCACGCTAATTTGGTTAATGAGGAGTAGTCAATCCAACCGATGGGTTGACATGGATAAACGATGCTATTCTCCAACGTGGCGATATCTTCTCTAAATGTCAAGTTGGCACCAAAAACGGGGAGGTCAGATAAAATTATCTTGGCCTCTTCATCTGCGACCAATGACAAAATTTTACAAGCTATCGTTTGTTCCAAGTTGTTATTAGCCTCTGAGTGGGGCATAGTTTCTCCCTTAACGACACCTGTGATTTTTTTGAATGTTTACAGCAAACAAAAAGGTGTTATTTAAAATGTAAGCTAAGGTAAAGAATAGGTCATAAATCGATCGTCGCTGATGATTCAGATCAAGCAATATGTAGACAAAATAAAAAATAACAACATTATTGGGAGTGGTGTCAAATGGGTTCGATCAAGTGGATGAATTCCGTCTTAATAGTAGCTTTGCTATGTTTATCGCAAGTTGTTCAGGCTAAAGATAATAAAGATTTCATGAAGGCCAAACAATCAATGCCCGGTTTCGTAGAAATTGTGTACGCTAACACCGAGGATAAAGTGTACTTGGCGCTAGATACAGGACAGCTGAACCAGCAAATGCTGTTTCAAAGTAGTTTGCCTCAAGGGGTTGGTTCGAACGATATCGGTTTAGACAGGGGGCAATTAGGAGATACGCGACTAGTAGAATTTCAGCGCTTCGGTAATAAGATACTGTTGAAGCAGCTAAATACTGATTATCGCGCCAGTGCAACCAACGTCGCTGAGCGTCAAAGCATTGATGAAGCCTTTGCTGATTCGGTTATTGCCGGGTTTGAAATTGCATATGAGCATGGCAACAAAATTTACATTGATTACACTGCCTTTTTATTATCGGATGTGCACGGGGTTGCAGAGCGATTGAGTCAAACCGGACAGGGGAGTTATTCTCTTGATACAGGTCGTTCGGGCATCTATCTGCCAAAGACCAAAGCATTTGAGCGCAATACTGAACTTGAGGCGCTAGTTACGTTTGCGGGAAAACCACAGGGGCAATATATTCGACAGGTAACGCCTGATGCGAAGAGTGTGTCAGTGCATTTACATCACTCTTTTGTTGCGCTACCAGACGATAACTACAAAGTGCGCACTTTTCATCCTTATTCCGGATTTTGGAAGCACAGTTACTTCGACTATTCAGTCCCTATAGACGCTGAAATGGAACAGAAATTTATTCCGCGTCACCGTTTGTCCAAGAAGAACCCGAATGCAGACGTTAGTGAAGCGCTTGAGCCCATTGTTTATTATTTAGATCCGGGGATCCCAGAGCCAGTGATGACGGCACTCAGAGAAGGTGCGTTGTGGTGGGATCAAGCCTTTGCAGCGGCTGGTTATAAAAATGCATTCCAAGTTAAAGTACTGCCTGAAGGCGCTGACCCAATGGATGCACGTTACAATGTTATTCAATGGGTGCATAGAGCAACCCGCGGTTGGTCCTACGGCAGCTCGGTCGTTGACCCGCGCACGGGTGAAATTATAAAAGGGCATGTCACGCTAGGTTCTTTAAGAGTGAGACAAGATTATCTAATCGCATTGGGCATGACGAGTCCTTTTGACAGTGAAAACACGGGTAAAGCTAACACTGATAAACAGCTGGAAATGGCTCTAGATCGTATTAGACAGCTGTCTGCGCATGAAGTTGGACACACTTTAGGCATTGCACATAATTTCGCAGCGAGTGAAAACAACCGAGCGTCAGTAATGGATTATCCGCACCCACTTATTACGTTGAAGGATGGCGAAATTTCACTGCAGAGTGCCTATGAACAAGGAATTGGCGACTGGGATAAGTACGTTATTGCTTATGGTTATCAAGATTTTTCCGGTGCAGACGAAAGTAAAGCGTTGCGCGATTTAGTATCGCAAGCAAGAGAACGTGGATTTTTGTATAAATCAGACCCTGATGCAAGAATTGCAAAGCGCGCATCAAGCGATGGCCATTTATGGGATAACGGTAAGAGTCCAATAGACGAGTTTATCCGAATGAGTGAGGTAAGAAAATTTGCTTTAAGTAATTTCGGTGTTAACTCACTGCCTGTTGGCGCCGACTTGTCATCGCTAGAGGAACGCTTGGTACCAATTTATTACTCACATCGCTATCAACTCGACGCATTGGTGAAGCAAGTGTCAGGCTTGATTTATGAATATGAGCAAAAAGAGCTTAATTCAGCAGTGAAAGGTAATTCTTTTGTTGCTGGGGAGTCCCAGCTCAAAGCGGCTGAAATGATAGTTGATAGCGCGTCTGCGAGCTATCTGGCAATACAACCCGCTTTGACAAAGCTTATAAATCCTAAAGCCTACGGCAGCAGTAGATATAGAGAGAGCACTAAGGGCAGAATGGGGATCGCATTTGACCCCGTGAGTGCCGCTGAAGCGGCTTCGGGTTATTCAATCACTAATTTGTTAGAGCCAATAAGACTAAATCGCTTAGCTTATCAACATTCAATTGATAGCAGCATTCCCAGTCCTCAAAAAGTAGTGAATATGGTATTTGAGAACTTGGTAAAGACGCGCTCATCTGACGTTTTAGAGCAACGTATTAAGCTAGTGGCGTTAAACGTTTTCTTTGATGTTTTAAAAGCTGATGAACTATCGCCCGAAGTTAAGTTGGTGATGCAGGCTGAATTGCTGAGCTATCAGGCTTGGCTAGCGAAGAAAGACAAAAGTGAGCAGGGTAAGGTTTTGTCAAAATACATCGAGCACTATTGGACATCAAATGAATGGCTAGGCAGTTTTGCAGTTAAGCAATTACCACCAGGCTCACCCATTTAGTCTGCTTACTAAATAACTCGGCTGTAGCGCATTTGATGCGCAGGCTGAGTTAGGTATTGATCAAAGCTCATACAGATATTGCGGACCAACAACCTGCCACGGTCCGCAATATTGATATGAGTGTCGGTCATGGATATTAGTCCATCTAGTTCAAATGCATGTAAATCCGCAATTGATTGAGCAAAATAGTTGTCAAAGTTGATACCAAACTGCTCTGATATATGTTCTTTGTTGACTTGGAAGTTACACATCAATGAATGAATGACGGCACGACGAACCTCATCGTCAGCGTTTAAAACCAGCCCTTTTACCAGTGCAGATTGATTCTTTTCGATAGCTCGATAGTAACTTTTCAAGTCTTTTTCGTTTTGTGCATACACGTTTTCAATACTACTGATTGAAGAAACGCCCAAGCCCAATAGGGCGTTATGTTGCTTTGGTGTATAACCTTGAAAATTTCGATGTAAATGACCTGATTTTAAGGCTTTACTTAACTCGTCACTGGGCTTTGCAAAATGATCCATACCGATAAACACATACCCTGCGTGGGTTAAAAACTCAATACCCAGTCTTAGCAAATCAAATTTAGCGTGTGCGTTAGGCAGCCATTCATCTTTAATTTTTCGCTGTGCAGCAAAAAGCGCAGGCATATGGGCATAGCTGAAAAGTGAGATCCTGTCTGGGTCAATATCGATGACTTTTTGCAAAGTGGTCAAAAATGTATCAAAAGTTTGCATAGGCAAGCCGTAGATCAAGTCCAAATTAATGGATGAAAATCCTAATTCTTTCGCTCGAGCTACGAGGGAGGCAATGAATGTTGTGCTCTGAACCCGATTGATTTTTTCCTGCACTTCCTTATTTACATCCTGTACGCCAATGCTTAAGCGGTTAAAACCAATGTCAGCTAGATCATCGATGTAGCTTAATTCAATTTCCCGAGGGTCTATTTCAATGCTGGCTTCGATATTCTCAGTAAAAAGAAAATGACTTTGCAGATGTGCCATGAGTCTGGCTAATTGCTGTTTATCTAAGAAGCTAGGAGTGCCGCCACCTAAATGCAGTTGAGTAACTTGATAGCCTGAAAACTGTGCACCGCGATGCGTGATTTCTGTAAACAAATATTCAAGGTAGTGGTCCGCTTTGTGCTTATGACGAGTGACTATCTTATTGCATCCACAGTAGTAACAAAGTGAATGGCAAAAAGGAATATGCAGGTAGAGTGATAAGTGCTGAGCGCTCTTACTGGTCGATTTTTGCTTTATCTGAAACTCAAAGTCTCTATCGCTAAAGTCGTCGTGAAATGACAGCGCAGTTGGATAGGATGTATATCGCGGCCCTGCGGTATTGTATTTATTCAGCACGTTCTTATCGAAATACTCAAGCTTAGACATATCATTATTTTCACTATTGCTTAATTGATGCCAGATTATAAGTGAAGGTCGTTGAGCAATAATTGATCTCAAACAGGTTTCCATACAATTCATGAATAACCCTATATCAAAACAATCAATTACCCTTATGCTGCTAAAGCACCTAACATTTTGTTTACACATAAAAGGAATAAAGCATGGCTCAATTATATCTCGTTCGTCACGGTCAGGCGTCATTTGGTGCAGCAGACTATGACAAATTGAGTGAAATAGGACATCAGCAATCGGTCCTGCTAGGACAATACTTCGCCCAACGCGACATTAAATTTGATAGCGTGGTAACGGGGGATATGCGTCGGCATAAAGAAACGGCGGCTGGCATTCAAAAAGGCGGCGAAAGTACCATACCTGTTATTACCGATGCAGGCTGGAATGAATTTGATTTTAATGCTGTTGTAAGTTCGTATTTAGCATTGAATCCTACAATGCGTCCAGCGGGTGACGCGCCAAGAGCTGACTTTTATCGATTGCTAAAGAATGCAATGCTGGCTTGGTCTAAGCAAGAGATAGGTCAAGAGCTTCCAGAGTCATGGAGTCAATTTACGGGGCGAGTAGCAGGCGCGGTAGAACGAATTTGTGCATCAGAAAATAAGAATGTACTGGTGGCAAGTTCCGGCGGTGCAATTGCTATCACCATGATGAATATGCTTGGATTGACGGTAGAGAAAACAGTTAATTTCAATTTACAAATCAAGAACACGAGTATCAATCATTTTTTCTTTAACCGTGATGGTATTCAATTAAGCAGTTTCAATAATGTGGGGCATTTAGATTTGCCGGAACATAAAGCATTAATTACTTATAGTTAATAAACTCAATAACCAGCTTACGCATGGGGCGAATATGAATTTTGATTACACTGAAAAAACTAAAAATAATATCGAGAAGTTACAGGCTTTTATGGATGAGCATATCTATCCGAATGAAGCAATTTACCATGACTTAGTGCATCAATCCGAAAATCCATGGGTAACCCCGCAGCTAATGCACGACCTTAAAACAAAAGCAAAAGAAGCCGGTTTATGGAACTTGTTTTTACCCAGTGAATATCTGCCATACGGTGCTGGTTTAACTAATCTTGAGTATGCGCCGTTATGCGAATTGATGGGACGCGTGTTGTGGAGTTCAGAAGTATTTAACTGCAGCGCACCAGACACAGGTAACATGGAAGTGTTGGCGAAGTATGGTAATTCTGAACAACAGAAACAGTGGTTAGAACCTCTACTAAATGGTGAAATTCGTTCAGCATTCGCAATGACAGAACCAGCCGTTGCTTCATCTGATGCGACCAATATTGAGACTTCTATTCAGCGTGAAGGTGATGAATACGTGATCAATGGTCGCAAATGGTATACCAGCGGAGCCATGAACGAGAACTGTCGTATTATGGTGGTCATGGGTAAAACCGATACATCCGCTGCTCGTCATGAACAGCAGTCACAAATTTTAGTTCCTCTAGATACACCGGGAGTGACTATCGTTCGCCCAATGTCTGCTATGGGATACCTAGATGAACCTGTTGGTCACGCAGAGATTTTATTTGAAAATGTAAGAGTGCCAGCAAGCAGCTTGTTAGTAGGCGAAGGTAAAGGTTTTGAAATTGCACAAGGTCGATTAGGTCCAGGGCGAATTCATCATTGCATGCGTCTTATTGGTTGCGCTCAACGAGCATTAGATGAAGCATGTGTGCGCGTTGAAGAGCGTATTGCCTTTGGCCAACCACTAAGCAAGCAACAATCAGTGCGCGAAAGTTTAGCGACAATGTATTGTAAAATTGAGCAAGCAAGATTACTCACTCTCAAAGCTGCGGATCATATGGATAAATATGGCAATAAAGTTGCTAAAAACATTATTGCTGCGATTAAAATTGTTGCTCCTAAAATGGCCTGTGAAGTGATTGATGAAGCGATTCAGATCCATGGGGCGGCCGGAACATCACAAGACACAACATTAAGCGCAACACTAGCTTACGCACGTACTATCCGTCTTGCTGATGGACCTGATCAAGTGCACATGATGCAGTTAGGTCGGAACTTAGTTCAGCAAATGTCAGCAAAAAACCAGTAGTAGATACAGATGAGTTTTAAAATTACGCCAAACCTAGACTCTCTTCAGGCATATTGCGATAGCAATGTGCCTGAGGTGGGAGAGCTATTGTCGCTGCAAAAATTCAGTGGTGGTCAATCAAATCCGAGCTTCAAATTGACAACCAGCGTCGGTGAATTTGTATTGCGCCGACAACCACTTGGCCACTTGCTTAAATCAGCGCATGCAGTTGACCGCGAGTATCGCATCATTGCTGCTTTGCAAAATACCAACGTACCCGTACCAAAAGCAATTCATCTTTGCACCGACGTTGATATTATTGGCAGTCAGTTTTTTATCATGACTTTCGTCGCGGGTGATATATTTTGGAATGCCTCATTAGCCGACCTAGACGATAGGCCTTGTTTTGGTGAGTCGCCAAATTCAAAGCGAGCAAAAGTTTATGATCAGATGAATCAGGCATTAGTGCATTTACACAGTATTAATCCTGAGGACGTGGGCTTGAGTGATTTCGGTCGTCCGGGTAACTATTTTGCTCGTCAGTTAGACCGATGGACAAAACAATACATTGCTGCAAAAACTGAAGAGAACCCTAACGCAGAATTTCTGATCCAGTGGTTAGGTGAAAATTTACCAGAAGATGATGGCCTTGTTTCAATTGTGCACGGTGATTTTCGCTTAGATAATATGATATTTTCGCATGACAGCCAGAATTTATGTGCCATTCTTGATTGGGAACTGTCGACTCTCGGGCATCCCTATGCCGATTTGGCTTATCAATGTATGCAGTTGAGATTACCTGCCAATATGGGAAATGTGCCTGGCTTGGGAGGAATATACAGAGAAGAGTTGGGCATACCAAGTGAAGAGGATTATGTTGCATTGTATTGTCAGCGAGCCGGTATTAGCAAGATAGACAACTGGCAGTTTTATATCGCATTTAGCTTTTTTAGATTACTCTCAATAGTCCAAGGCGTGGTTAAACGCGGCAAAGACGGAAATGCCTCAAATCCAAAAGCATTGGAGCTCGAACAACTATTAACACCATTATCAAACCTCGCAGTGCGAGCCATAAAGGAAGATTACTAATATGAAAGCAATTGTTTGCAACGAGTTTGCGCCTGTTTCGGAATTGAAACTTCAAGACATGCCCAACCCTACGGCAGCTAAAGGCCAGGTCGTCGTTAATGTAGAGGCGGCTGGCGTTAATTTTCCTGACAGCTTGTTGGTTCAAGGTTTATATCAAATGAAGCCTGACCTACCGTTTATTCCTGGTAGTGAAGTTGCGGGTACTGTTGCTGAAATCGGTGAGGGCGTTGCTCATTTAAAAGTGGGTCAGAAAGTGATCGGTTTATGTATGTTGGGTGGCTATGCTGAAAAAGTCGCATTACCAGCAACCCACGTTATTCCAGTACCTGATGGGATCCCGCTGGATGAAGCGTCTGCTTTGGTCACTGCGCATGCAACGGCGCATCATGCTTTGAAACAAAGAGCTAATTTATCAAGTTCTGATACTTTACTTGTTACCGGTGCTGCTGGTGGAACAGGTTTGGCTGCTGTGCAAATTGGTAAATTGATGGGTGCTAAAGTCATTGCTGTTTGTTCAACGGACGAAAAGTGTCAGGTAGCAAAGGATAACGGTGCTGATATTTGTATCAATTATACTGGTATAGATTTAAAGGCCGCGATTAAAGAGCACACGAAAGGCAAAGGCGTTGACGTTGTTTATGAATGTGTGGGTGGTGAGATGTTTCACACGTGTTCTCGCAGCATGGCGTGGAACGGTAGGCTTTTGGTTATTGGGTTCGCTGGTGGCGAAATACCTAAGTTTCCAGTCAATCTTTCATTAGTGAAAGGGTTCTCAGTTGTCGGTGTTTTTTGGGGCTCATTTACGCAACACCAGCCGCAAGATTTTATGGCCAATATGAAAGAGCTATTAACCTGGTACGTACAAGGTCAAATTAAAGTGGTTATCGATGAGCGTTTTGCGTTAGCTGATGCTGTTGATGCTATAAACAAAGTAACGGATAGAAAGGTGAAAGGGAAGGTAGTTATTACGCCTTAACTTTTTTGGTTTTTAGAATATTTAAAATAAAAAAGGCGACTCTTTCGAGTCGCCTTCAGTGACGAAGTATTCTTCGTCTACCATGTTGAAACTGTTTTCAAAATGGTTGCTCAAAAACGTATTAGATACGTTCCTGCAGGGCAACAGCAATAGGATTGTCTGCTAAGCCTTGTTCAGTTAACCAAGCCTGTAGCGTTTTACCATCTTCTTCTGGTGTCTCTAAATCTTTCTTAGGCATTTTCTTAACTAAAAGTGTCCCTGCTTCAATAGCGTTGTTCAACGCAGCCTCGCGTATCATGCTATTACCATTGCATTTAATGCCTGTGTAATAATCTTTCAACTGAAGTCTGAAGCTTGAACGTACACCTTTAATTTTTTTGCGTAACTCACTTTTATCGTCCGCAACAACGATACTACAGATATTAGCCAATGCCGATTCAACATCACTCGCTTGAGATGGAGCTGAACTTAAAGCAAACGGGATAGCAACTGCAAGTGCGTATAATTTCGTTTTCAACATGATATTTACACCTTTTCAATATTTGGGTTCGAAGTAAATATACGCATTAAAATGCAGTTGTTCAGTCAGCACTTGGATACTAAGGTATTTGATTTGATACTTTTAATGTCGTTAGTTTTTAGTGGAAGCTAACAAAATCAGTATGTTAGCTTTTTTAGGTGTTTTTGTTTTTTTTTGAATTTTATCTGTCGTTTTTCTTGCAGGCCTTACCAGGCGGTCACTCCACCGTCGATCGCAATAGTTTGTCCATTCATATACGTATTTCCAGGCGACAAGATTAATAGCATTACGTTGACCATTTCCTGTGGATCGCCAAGACGCTTCATGGGCGAACCTTTTGCCAACATAGCTCTTGCTTCCTCAGTGTTCAGTCCTTCAACATCCATAATATTCGTTGGGCTAAAGAAAGGACATATTGCGTTTACTTGAACATTGTAGCGTGCATACTCAACAGCTGCTGTTTTGGTTAAGCCTGTTACTGCATGTTTTGCAGCAACATAAGCGCCTGCTTTGGGCGCGCCGCCTAATCCGGCTAAAGAGCTAATATTAAGAACATGACCATGGCCAGTTTTTAACATAGCTGGAATTTGATACTTCATACCAAACGCGACACCTTTTACGTTTACCGCAAATTGAAGGTCAAAGATCGATTCAGTAAGTTCATGTGTTGCCGCCATTTCATGAGCAATTCCGGCATTATTAACCGCAATATCAAGACTGCCAAATTTGCTGATAGCAAGCTCCACGAGTTGTTTTGAATTGGTTTCATCAGATACATCGCCTACTAATGAATACGCCCTGTCAGAAATGACTAGACTGTCAACAGTATTATCTAAGCCTTCCTTATTGATGTCGCTGAGTACTAAGTTACAACCTCGTTTGTTTAGTTCGATGGCAAGCCTCTTACCAAAACCATTTGCCGCGCCAGTGATAATGGCGGTTTTGTTTGTAAAATCTAATAAACTATCCATTTTTCTTCCTTTATTCTTTCAATGCGAAGTATCTAAAACTGTCAATAATTAGTGAATGAAGTCAGTATAATCCGTCAAAAATTCACTAGCCATTTATAATTTAAATAGATATCTATGGCGGAAAGCTTAGATATGAAATGTAAATCGGGTCATTTGAATAACGAAGTCAACCGTCAGTTTCAACGAACAACATCCTCTTAATTAGCGCTAACCTAGAGAACGCAATCAGCCAAACTTATTTTGCTGTATAAAATCAATAAAGTGGGCTGATAGCGTCATTTGCCATAATCTTAGATTATGTGATTAATTTGGGAAAAGTTATGTCTAAGCAATCAACTCCAGTTACCTATAACCAAGAACAGCATCTGGCCCTCGTGGGCTTAAACGGCGCTCCTGTAAACGCACTATCAAAGGCGCTTCGAATTGGCATTATTGACAGTGTGAAGAAAGCATTGAGTGACGACAAAGTAAAAGCAATTGTGCTGTATTCGCATTTACCTTTGTTTAGTGCCGGTGCAGACATTTCAGAATTCAGCGGTGGTGATTTATCTCCTATGCTGCCCGAAGTTCTCGACGTGATAGAACAATCTACAAAGCCTGTAATTGCTATTGTTGGTGGTAACGCTTTTGGCGGTGGGCTTGAGCTAGCATTAGCGTGCCATTACCGCATTACGCATGCAAAAAATAAAGTAGGTCTGCCTGAAGTCCATTTAGGTATTTTACCTGGCGCTGGTGGAACACAAAGGCTACCTAGGTTAACGGATCCAAAAACAGCATTGGATATGATTGTTAGCGGTGCTCCAACCCCAGTTACGGCCCTAAGCGGTGTATTTGACCTGATTGTAGATTCTGCTGATGAGCTGCAGGCTGCTGCAATGGCCTTCGCGAATGACGTTGTTGAAAAGCAGATGCCAGTCAAAAAGGTGTGTGACATTGAGCTATCAATGACAAGTGATATTGAAGCATTGTTCGAGCAATATGCGCAAGGCGTTGCGGCAAAAACAAAAGGTTACTTTGCGCCAGGTCACTGTGTATTAGCCGTTAAAGCAGCGTTTACACATGACTTTAAAGACGGTTTAGCGCGTGAATCTGAACTATTCATGGAATGCATGAAAACACCGCAAGCGAGAGCGCAGCAGCATTTCTTTTTCGCTGAGAGAGCAGCGTCGCATGTTCAAGGCATTGCAAAAGACGTTGTCGCCCGAGATATAAAACAAGTCGCAGTCATTGGTGCTGGCACAATGGGCGGCGGTATTGCAATGAACTTTGCAAACGCGGGTATTCCCGTTGTGATGCTGGAATTAAAACAAGATGCATTAGACAAAGGCCTAGCATTAATTCGTCGCAACTATGAGAATTCAGCGAAAAAAGGTAAATTAACGACAGAGCAAGTTGAGCAAAGAATGTCCTTGCTGACCGGAACAACCAGTTATGAAGACTTGTCGAACGTTGATTTAGTCATCGAAGCTGTATTTGAAAAGATGTCGGTGAAAAAAGAAGTGTTTGGAATGTTGGACAAGGTTTGCAAGCCGGGAGCAATATTAGCGTCAAATACGTCTACGCTAGATTTGAATGAAATTGCTGCTTCTGTCTCTCGTCCGCAAGATGTCATTGGTTTGCATTTCTTTTCGCCAGCCAACGTGATGAAGTTACTCGAAATTGTACGTGGTGAAAAAACCGCTGACGATGTTATTAAAACCGCAATGAAGCTTGCTAAAACCATCCGTAAGGTTGGTGTTCTCGTGGGCGTATGTTTCGGCTTTGTTGGCAATAGAATGATTGAACCTTACGGTAGAGAAGCGAATCGCTTAATGCTTGAAGGTGCAACGCCCGAACAAGTTGATAAAGTAATAGGTAAATTTGGACTACCCATGGGCCCGTTTACAATGGGTGATATGGCTGGTTTAGACATTGGTTACTTTGTCCGTGAGTCGCGCAGAGAGTTCATCAAACACGATCCAAGCTACTGCATTGTTGCTGATAAATTAGTTGCCCAAGGTCGAGTTGGATTGAAAGTGGGTAAGGGGGCTTATTTGTATGAGCAAGGCAGCCGTCAACCTATCCCTGATCCAGAAGTAATAGAAATTGCGAAGCAAGAAGCTAAACGACTAGGCATTCAACAGCGTGAAATTTCGGATCAGGAAATTTTGGAACGCTGTATTTATCCATTAATTAACGAAGGTGCAGACATTCTGAAAGAAGGAATTGCATCTAAGTCGAGCGACATCGATGTTATCTATGTATACGGTTATGGCTTTCCAGTATTTAGAGGTGGTCCAATGCAATATGCAGACGAGATTGGATTGGCTGAAGTTCGCGACCGCCTAAATCATTATAAAGAAACACTTGGTGAATACGGACAACATTGGTTTACGCCTTCGTCGTTATTGAATGAACTCGCAGAGGCTGGCAAGACCTTCGGTTCACTAAAGTAAACAATATAAATATGTAAAATAGCTGACAAAAACAGCTATTTAGAAGTTGAAAGAGGAAACTATGCAGAATTTTAAAGCACCACAAAGAGACACCTTGTTTGTAACCAATGAATTGCTTGGTTTTGAAGAGCATTATCAACGTTTGGGTTTCGAGGATGCTACTGATGATTTAGTAAAAGCTATCTATTCGGAAGCAGCGAAATTTGCTGAAAACGTGTTAGCACCAATTAATGCCACTGGTGATGAAGAAGGCTGTCAATTCAATGATGGCGTGGTAACAACACCAACGGGCTTTAAAGAAGCTTATAAGCAATATGTCGAGGGCGGTTGGCCATCAATGTCGCATCCTGTTGAGTTTGGTGGTCAAGGCCTTCCATATTCACTTGCTACTTCAATGGCAGAATGGTTTTCTGGCGCAAACCATAGTTGGGCAATGTACCCAGGTTTGAGTCAAGGTTGTATGGAAACACTCAAAGCCCATGGTACCGCAGAGCAGAAGAAAATCTATCTTGAAAAGTTGGTTGAAGGCAGCTGGACAGGCACCATGTGCCTAACTGAATCACACTGTGGTTCTGATTTGGGCATGCTTAAATGTAAAGCTGAACCAGCTGAAGACGGAACTTACAAGCTAACCGGAACCAAAATCTTCATCTCTGCTGGTGAACACGATATGTCGGATAACATTGTGCATATTGTATTAGCGAGATTGCCCGATGCACCAGCCGGAACAAGAGGGATTTCATTATTTATCGTTCCCAAGTTTAATGTAGATGCAGACGGAAATATTACCGATCGCAACACAGTAAAATGCGGTTCAATAGAACACAAAATGGGTATTAAAGGGAGCGCAACTTGCGTTATAAACTTTGACGCAGCGAACGCTATTTTAATTGGTGAGCCTAACCGTGGTCTTAACTGCATGTTTGTTTTCATGAACATGGCAAGAATCGGTACGGGTGTTGAGGGCTTATCTGCAACTGAAGCTGCATTCCAAGGTGCATTAGCTTACGCACAAGATAGAACACAGTTTCGCTCTATGACAGGCGTCAAAAACCCTGATGGTCCGGCTGATCCAATCATTGTGCATCCTGACGTTCGTCGCATGTTGTTAACTCAAAAAGCATTGCGCGAAGGTAATCGTGCACTCGCTATTTACTGCATGCAGCTGGTTGATATTACGCAATATGATCAATCGCCAGAAGCGCAGAAAATTGCTGAAGCCAAACTTGCACTGCTAACACCTATTGTTAAAGCGTTTTTAACTGAAACAGCGCAAGAGACAACGAGCTACGGTATGCAGGTCTACGGTGGACACGGATACATAAAAGAGTGGGGCATGGAGCAGTTGGCTCGCGATACTCGCATTTGCACAATGTATGAGGGCACAACGGGTATTCAAGCCATCGATTTACTAGCGCGTAAGATAATGGGTTCAAAAGGAGAGCTTTTAAAGGTCTTTACTGGCGAAATTAAAGCTTACTGCGCGACAATCCGTGATAAGCAGCAGTTTAATCATTGGTCTAATGCGATCGAGTCTCACGTTGATGAATGGTTACAAATGACAAATGACATTGGTCTGTCAGCAGCAAACAATCCTGACGAGTTAGGTGCAGCTTCTGTTGACTACCTCATGTACTCTGGCTACGTGACTGTCGGTTATTTCTGGCTGAAAATGGCGGTTGTTGCTCAACAGAAAATCGACGAAGGTACGTCTGAAGTTGATTTCTATAATGCTAAATTACAAACCGCTAAGTTCTATTTTGATAGAATGTTAACGCGCACTAGATCATTGGTGTCTGCGATTAACTCTGGTTCAGAAAACCTCATGCAGATGGACGCCGAGCACTTCTATCAAGGTTAATACGCCGTAGTGTAAAAACAGCAAAAAGGCGAATTCTTTAACGTTTTCGCCTTTTTTTATGAGCGTTTTTTATTTGTAATTGCGCTGAGGCGGATGCGAATGATGCTGTTCGATTACCGAAGCGCTATATACGCTATTTAAATTTTATAAAGCCTTGTTAGTATAGTAGTCCCAACTAGGTTTGATTTCTCTTCGATAAAAGGTGTCTGAATGGTCAGCGAATATAAAGTTGTATTGTCAACGACAACAATCCAATATCTCAGTGCCAATATTGAAGACCTCAACGTTAAGCCGATTATGCTGTTTTTCCATGGTTTTCCAGAATGCAGTTGGGCATGGGAAACGTATTTGCTCGAGATGTCCGCTGAGTATTGTGTTATTGCGCCTGACTTGCCTGGTTATCGCTTGTCTAGTGGCTTTAAAAGCAGCAATGAATATAATATTGAAAATCTCATTGGCGTTATGGCTGAATTTGTAGAGCGTATCCTTAACGAGTCCTCGCAACGTAAAGTGCATCTTATTGCTCACGATTGGGGTGGCGCGATTGCCTGGCCCCTTGCCGCTTTTCATGAACCTTTGTTCCACAGCCTCACAATAATAAACGCCGCTCATCCTAGCGCTTTTACTCGAGAAATGAGAGACAACCTTGTTCAGCAGGAGAAGAGTGAATACATTGCAGACTTTATGCAAGACGATGCTGTGACTCAAATGCAGTCTAATGATTATGTGTTGTTTAGAAAGCTATTAGGTCACCAATTTTTTAATTCTGAAAGCAATATTGAGGCGACCCGCAGCGTAACTGCTTCTGGCGATTCAATTGCGCTGCAAGCTCAAGTTAGTGAACACAAGAAAAGCCTATTTACACCACAACAATTGAGTGAATATAAAAGACAGTGGGACGACTCAAAAACGCTTACAAATATGCTTAGCTATTACCGCAAAATGCCGCAAATTAAAACCAAAGGTTACGATAGTCAGCAAGCACCTTTAAAAATTCCTAATATCCGGATTAACCTGCCAACACTCGTTATATGGGGTGAGAACGATTCAGCATTTGTGATTGATAATCTGAATGGTCTTGATGAATGGGTGCCGAATTTGCGTATTTGTAAAGTGCCAGGTGCGAGTCATTGGGTACACCACGAGCAGCCAGAATATATTATGAGTCTGTTAAATGAGTTTTTAATTAATCTACTGCCAAATAATGACGAAAAAAGTTAAAAATACATATCAAAAAAAACGAGCTATATAAGCTCGTTTTTTCAAGTTGCTAACAGTGCTAGTGGTTATAAGTTTTAGATACTTCTAAAATTTGTTCTCGCATCCAAATGTGTGCGTGGTCATGGTCGGCGCTAACATGCCAGTATAGGTAATACTCTACAGGCGGCATTTCGAAAGGCATCTCGTAAATTGCCAGATCATAATGCTTGGCTAAGTGATAAGGTAGGCAGGCAATTAAGTCTGTTTTAACGATTGCACTTGGCACGGTTAAGAAATGTTGACCCCGCATAACTTCTTTTCGTTTTTTCCCTAGTTTATCTAACTCAATATCAATGGGGCCAACGCCCTTCTTGCGATGAGAAACATTGATATGGCCCAATTCTAAGAAAGTATCCAAATTTAAACCATTTTTAAGTAAGGGATGATTTTTGCGCGCTAAAACGACATAGCGGTCTGAGGCAATTTTCTGTTTTAATAAATGAGGATCAGTATAAGTTGAGGCATCAGCAAAGAAATCTAAACTGCCACTCGCCATCGCAGAGACGACGTTAGTTCTCGCTATCTCATAGTTGGTCAACGTAATATTCGGTGCGCGATTTTGTAGAAGCGCCATCAGTCTTGGCATGATACTCACTTCTAATAAATCACGACTCGCAAAATTAAACGCTTTATGCGCTGTTGAGGGTTCAAAAACATGAGAGTCTTGCACGCTTTTGCGCAATAAACCAAGTGCTTCACGAGCTGGCCCTATAATATTCTGCGCAACAGGCGTCGGTGTCATACTGTGACCTGTGCGGACAAATAAGGGATCGCTTAACATCTCGCGAAGACGGGCAAGCGAATTACTCACTGCTGGCTGAGTAATACACAGCACATCTGCTGCTTTCGTTAAGCTGCCTGCTGTGTAAATGGCATCAAATACAGCAAAAAGGTTGAGATCGATACGATTCAAATTCATCTTATAATTATTTCCTATAATCCGGCATTGTTATTTATTATTCGACAAAACGCCTTAAATCTATCATTAATGTCGTTTAATACATTAATATAATTGATAGTATAAATCGAATTCAATACAAATTAGTAATAAAAAATAGGATTATGATGGAATTTTCGAAATTAAACATCGGTGACAACTTACCTGAGACTGCCTGGTTTAAAATTACCCAACAAAAAATCAATGAGTTTGCTCTAGCCACTGGGGATCATCAATGGATCCATATTGATAAAGAGCGCTGCGCTAAAGAAAGTCCATTCGGTACAACTATCGCGCACGGATTTTTATCAGCATCCTTAATGCCGATGATGTTTGAACAGGTAATCACTGTCGACCCAACTCGCAATACCATGCTTAACTACGGTATTGATAGCTTGCGATTTCTTGAACCCGTCAGAGTTGATGATGAGATACGGTATCAATTTAAGGTCACTGATATTGAGGAAAAACCAACAGGAAGATTATTTAAAGTTACTGCACAGGTAATCATAAAAGATCGAGATAAGCCTGCTTTAGTGGGTATATTTCTTACTTTATTGATTGAAAAATAAAATACGTATGTCCTGTGCATCCTAATGCACAGGTTTAAACCCCAATGACTTATTTCATATTCTGTCTGTTTTTATGTCAATTTTGATGAGTTTGCAAAAAAGCATTTCCCGCAGTAATACCGGCGTTGTAATCATGTTGTAAAGCTATATCGTTACTCCCTAACATCTTGCTATGAAGATGGTCTTTTGCGAAAATTTGCACGAGTTCTACATCTTCAGGTGGGTCGGCGATAAAGGCAAGTTCTTGCTGATAAGCCCGATTATGCTGAGATAAATAATCAATAGTTTTTGGGCAATAACCTGATTTGCATATCCACTCCTTTAATCTATGTACCCAATCAAATTGACCGTTAAAGTCAGCATTAACGGTGCGGATAACAACTATTTTTCTAGCACCTCGCCGATATGCTTCCTGAACAGGTAAGGGAGCAGATAGCCCTCCGTCGAGGTAATAGTCGTCTGTCGGGTAATTAGCGTCTGTTTCCGCCAGCTTGACTGAGTTTGCAGTTAAACTCGGTGCGAGCTTAACGCCTTGTCTATATAAAAAAGGTAATGCACTTGAGGCTTTTAGTAATTGGCGCCAATAATTAGTATTACCGTTGGGCTTTAAAAAATAACAGTATCTATCGCCAGAATTGGTCGCAGTGATTAATAGTTCGCGTTTCCCCAATGATTTTTTTGCTGCCTCAAAGTCTAAGGCAAACTGGCCTCGAATAGTTTTATCAAAGTACCAATCTAAATCGACAACATTGCCTCCAAATAATCCGCGGCGCAGTTGAAAAAAGCGCTTTTGACCGGACAAGCCTCGGATTAATCGCTGAGCGTAACCTTTTTGGCGAGATAAAAAACTCGTCAGATTTTGTGAACCAGCAGAGGTGCCTATTAACAAATCAAAGGGATCAAAGTCACGTTCTAACCATGCATCTAATACCCCAGCAGTAAATATTCCTCGTTGGCCCCCACCTTCAGCAACAAGTGCTATTTTCATGCTGTTTCTCCTTTTTGATAAGATAATTATCTGAGACTTTCAGCTTGGTGTTGGTTTCTCTGCTCTTTATATTGTTGATATACCGCTCACTAATTACGTTGGCGGAGAAAATTTACTCTAGAGAAAGAATACGACAAATTTACAAGCTCCAACCTAAGGTTACGCGATTTGTTAAAGCTTGTCGGTGCGCTATCCCACTGTTTAGCCTCAATGCGGCAATCGCTTTCAATCGAGTGGGGAATGATGGCATCCGTCAACAAATTAGCGTCAGCAGAAAATAGGATAGCACAAACGATTGCAGGAGAGAGACAAACGATGGTTAAAAGAAAATTATTCAACTCTTTCAAGTTCTAACTTGTTTGCTTAGGAAAATGGGTTGCCACTTTCCAAATATAAAGCGTTTTTGCGTCGGGTTTCTCGGTGCTTAAAAATAACGAAAGTCAGGGAGGCTTGCTTGAATAAAGCACTAGGTACTTTGCAGTTGTCCTGAAAAGCTTGCGCTAGTTCCGTACATCGAACAAAAAGGCAATAACGCACTGAAATTATCAAAAAAGTGAGTTAATTAAATGCTTACTTGGTTCTCTTAACTCTGTCATATTAACATTAGCCTTGCTTTAGTGTGGTGCGATCGCATCATTTTGGTGCTTAATTCATATGTGGAATCCGTTGAGACAGAAGTCTGTACAGGAAAAACATTAAAATACATAGACTTAATGTTTTAATTTAATGGTATATAAGTTGCTATCATTTTTATGAGCAAGACAAAAGCCTGTTCCCGCTATTTTTAATTGAAGGGTACAAGTAAAGTTACAAAAACTCTGGAACAATAAAAATGAAAACATTCACACCGCACTTTAAATTATCAGGTATCAGCATTGCTCTTACCTTCGCACTCGCTGTGGGACCTACATTAACTTTTGCGCAAGAAATTGAAGAAACCGAAGAAGTTGAAAAAATACAGGTAACAGGCTCACGCATAGCACAAGACGAAACGCTTGAGGCAACCAGTCCGGTAATATCAATTGGATCAGATGACATAAAAACCTCAGGTCAAATCGATATTGGCGCCCTATTGCGCGAATCACCTCAGTTACAGGCCTCTTTGCCTGGTTCGTTCTCCGCCTTCAACGGCACGCCTCTTGGTGCTAGCCAATTAAACCTGCGTAATTTAGGCACTGTGCGCACTTTAGTTGTTGAAAATGGCCGTCGACATGTCTCGGGTATAGAAGGTTCTGGTTCAGTTGATGTGAATACTATCTCGACAGCATTGTTACGCAATGTGGAAATTTTGACAGGTGGCGCTTCTGCGGTTTATGGCGCTGACGCCGTTACTGGTGTTGTTAACTTTAATATGCGTTCTGGTGCTTCGTTTGACGGCGTTGAAGTGCGCTCACAAGCAGGCGTAACAGACCAAGGCGATGCCAATGAGTTCTTCTTATCTATTGCAAATGGTTTTAGCAGTTCAGACGGCAAGGGTGATTTAGTTTTTGCAGTTGAATACCAAGAAACCAGCGCAGTATTTGCCAGAGACCGTAAATTTGCAGGCTCAGGACTTCAGCGTCGTGTAACAAACAATCAAGCTACTATAGATGGTTTGGGTATTGACGCGCGTTTTGCAAATACTTGGGTACCGGATGCTCGCTTACCTATTTCAAGTGACCAGGGCGTTATCTCTCTCACCGGCAGTTCTTTTGTTGAAGTAATTAATTCAGGTGGGCAGTTGGGTTGTGACACTATCGGAACGAGCGCATTCCCCACATGTCAAGTATTCGACCGCAGCGGACAGTTACGTGCTTACAACCCAGGCGATATATTTATTGGCGGTTTTGATGCAAGTGGTGGTGATGGAGTTCCTACAGATCCAGATAACGAATTAATATTGCCAAAGTCAGAACGTTTACTGTTTCAGGCAGCCGGAAGCTACGATATAAGTGATTATGCATCATTCTTTATAGACGCTAAGTATGTTGGAAGTGAAACACAAGAAACAAATCAAGTGAACGGGTTTAACGATGATATTCCGATCGCGTTAGATAACCCTTACATACCCCAAGCTTTAATGCAGCAAGTGACTGCTTTGCAGGCAGAAGGCATAACACCTGATATTGTTATGTCTAGAGACGTTCTTGATGTAAACGCACAGTCTAATCCTCTAGCAGATCGCAAAACGACTCGAATCGTATTCGGTGTAGAAGGTATTATTCCAAGTTTAGATTTTAACTATGAGTTGGCATACAACTATGGCGAAACAACTGCCAACATAACATCTAGAGCTAGGATAGAAGATAGGTATTTTGCTGCAATTGATGCTGCTATCAACCCTGATACTGGCGAAATCTCTTGCCGTTCAGATTTTGCAGACGACCCATCGATTCCAATTGGACCATTTCCTTTCCCTGCACAAAATGACAATTTTGGTTTCTTGACTTTCCAAGCAGGTGATGGAAGCTGTGTTCCTATCAACTTGTTCGGTTCCGATTCAATCAGTCAAGAAGGTGCCAATTGGATATTCCAACCGGTTACTTCTCTTAATAAAATCAAGCAAGAAAATATTTTGGCAGTAGTATCTGGTGATTCTAGCGAAATTTTTGAATTGCCGGCAGGGCCCATTTCTTTCGCTTTTGGTTATGAATGGCGTCGTGAAAGCAGTCGATTCACACCAGGTAATTTCGCAGCAGCAGGCTTTACATTTGGAACCATAGATTCAAATGGTGGTGTACAAAATCCTTCGTTTGGTTCTTATACCGTAGATGAATATTTTGTTGAAGCAAAAATACCACTAATAGAAGGTATGTACTTAATTGAACAAGCCGAATTGACTATGGCGTATCGCTCTTCTGACTATGAGCCGTACGGTTCTACAGACGCTTGGACACTGGGTGGCCGTTGGTCTCCGATAGATACATTAACAGTTCGAGCGACGCTTTCTGAAGCGGTACGAGTGCCAAATATTGGTGAGGCATTTTCGCCTACCTCATTTGCTTCTATTGGCGCAGGGGATGATCCATGTAACCAAAACTTTATAGGCGCTGGTTCAGAATTCCGTGAAGCTAATTGTGTTGCTCTTATTGGAGCCGCAGTGGCTGATGGAACATATGAATCCACCAATTTCCTTTCTGCGTTTGTGTCTGGTTCTGTCGGCGGTAATCCAAACTTAGCACCAGAAGAAGCTGAAACCTTCACATTGGGTTTAGTCTGGCGTCCAGATGGTTCATTATATGACGCACTAGACGGGTTAGTAGTGACTTTTGACTATTATGATATTCAGATTGATGGCTTAATAGATAGTCTATCAGGTGCCGAAATCGCAGAAAACTGTGTTGATTCAGTTGATATTAACAATCTATTTTGTGCAGCAATAGACCGCGATGCAAACAACGGCTTTATTACTGATTTTCGCTCTGGCTTTATTAATTTAGCGGCGGTTGAAACTAGTGGTATTGATTTCCGTGTAGACTACGGTTTTGATATTACCACGTTTGAAGATAGTGATTCACGCATTGATATCACACTTAATGGTACTAACTTCATCAAAAATGACCAAACTCGTGATATTACAAATCCAGACGAAATAACCGATGTACTAGGCACGTTTACTCGCCCTGAGTGGATAGTGAACATGAATTTTGATTACACACTTGGTGACTTTGTAGTTGGTTGGAGAGGTCGCTATGAGTCTTCACAATTATTACCGGGAATCGGAAACGAAGATTTAGTAAGCAATCCTGATTTTGTAGATATTTCTAGCACAGGCGCTTCAATTGTGCATGATCTGTCACTATCTTATTCTGCCAGCGAAAATTTGGAAGTTTATGGTGGTATTAATAACCTTCTTGAAGAAGAACCATTTTTAGGTACGCTTTCTAGACCTGCTGGTCCTAGAGGACGTTTCTTATTCTTGGGTCTTAATTACAGTATGTAATCTGACCGCTTATATCTTTTGAAATTATAGAAAGCCCCCTGTATTTACCTAAATGCAAGGGGCTTTCTTGTGTAACTTGTATATCAATAAGCTCGCTTGGCAGAGTATTTAATGGTGTGGGAATAGATTCCATATTAAATTTCACAGATAGTACATCTTGTTGTAAACAAAAGACTTCCCAGCACCCACAGTAGATCCTTATCGTGATGCGTTATTTTTTAATCAACATGATAAAAGTGCATGGGCACATTATGGGCATTAAGTGCCCAAGCCTCAAAATAAGGCGATTTTTAACACCTTCAATTAAGTAATATGCAGCCAACAAAATCTTAGAAATTTTTAAACCAAACAAGCGATATAGAATAATGCCCTCAACGAATTTCAAGCAAAAAAAAACCAACACAAAGTGTTGGTTTTTTAAGGTGGTTGCGGGAGCAGGATTTGAACCTACGACCTTCGGGTTATGAGCCCGACGAGCTACCAGACTGCTCCATCCCGCGATTGTTCTGGTTTGAGACTTTCTTTCCCGTCTCAAGTGGTGCGTATTATACATAGCAAAAACTGCTTGGCAACTATAGTTTCACAGTTTTATTGAAATAAATGCTAAGCGCGTAAATAACGCACAAAAACCGCCAAAATTGCCTTTTAATTGTGCTAATGGTAAATTTCCGTCCTCAGAATTCACAATAACTATTTTCTTAACGCTAGCATTAGTCCGTTTTTTATTAGTTTACTCAGCGTAATTACTTAAATAGCTCCATTTTTTCGGCAAGTTTAAAATCGAGTTCGCTAATTCCGCCAGCGTCGTGGGTTGTCAGTTCTACATCAACTTTGTTATAAACATTAAACCATTCTGGATGGTGCTTTAGTTTTTCTGCCCAGATAGCCATTTGCGTCATCCAACCAAATGCTCTAATAAAACTTTTGAATTTAAACGTCTTGCACAATTTTTCATTTTTAATTACCCATTGCTCCTCGTCACTCAAATTTTGATTCAATTGGGTCAGCGCGTCTTCAACTTGTGCTGTGGTGTATTTTTCTGGCATTTATTTTTCTCAGTTTTAAATAATAGAAAGGGTTAATACATAGATAAGATTGGTATAGGTCGATCAAAATTTCAAGTAGTCGATGCAAATAGTGCAAAGCTCACATATATTTGCGTATATATAGCAAGAGAGTTATACTTGCACCAAGTTTTGAGGCGGGCTCCCTGCATAGACGAAAGTTATCGAGTTTAATTAACTCAGTAATTTTCTGCATAGTAGCGTCTAGGTCAAGCGTCTGAAGGGCTGTAGGCATTTCGGGCACTAACATGAAGTATTTGTGAGCTCCGCTTGACCGGGGTTTTTTTGTATCTAGCGTTTAGTAAAATAAGCGAGATAGATTGAAGTATGGGCTACAAGCCCTTTTTTTGTTTCTGGAGTGTAAATTTGTCGCAACTTGAGCGAAAACTGACAGACATGCTAACGCCCCCTGTCGAGGCGTTGGGCTTCGAGCTAGTTGGTGTAGAATTTGTAAGAGCAGGTAAACATTCGATTTTACGAGTGTTCATCGACCACGAAAATGGCATCGATGTAGATGATTGTGCGGATGTAAGTCATCAAATAAGTGCTGTAATGGACGTTGAAGACCCTATTACAACAGAATATAACTTAGAAGTTTCATCGCCCGGTATGGACAGACCGCTATTCAAGTCTGAACATTATGCATTGGTTGTCGGTGAGATTATTACAGTGAAGTTGTCGATACCACAAGATGGTAGACGCAACTTTAAAGGACTTTTATTAAAATGCGAAAATGACACCATTTTGATAAAAGTCGACAACGATGAGTTTTCTTTGGCAATTGCAAATATAGAAAAAGGCAATTTAGTGCCAAATTTTGATTAACTATTGGGGAGTGTTTGCTTCTTCTAGGAGCAATCTGTGAGGCTTATAAAATGAGTAAAGAAATTTTGTTGGTGGCTGAAGCCGTTTCAAATGAAAAACAAGTACCGAGAGAAAAGATATTTGAAGCATTGGAATTTGCTTTAGCAAGCGCCACTAAAAAGAAAAATGAAGGCGAAATAGAAGTTCGCGTTGCTATCGATCGCGAAACCGGTGATTTTGATACTTTCCGTCGCTGGTTAGTGACCGAAGATGATAAAGAACAAGAAAATCCGTACGCAGAAATGACAATTTCTGCTGCACAAATTGATGAACCTGATATTCAACTAGGTGACTATGTTGAAGAGCAAATTGAATCAATATCTTTTGACCGTATAACAACACAAACGGCTAAGCAAGTTATCGTACAAAAAGTACGTGAAGCTGAACGCGCTCAAATGATAGCGGAATACGAAGACCGCGTTGGCGAATTGGTAACCGGAACAGTTAAGAAAGTTAACCGTGACAACGTCATTATCGATTTAGGTAATAACGCTGAAGGCGTTATTTATCGCGACGATATGTTGCCACGCGAAACATTTCGTCCAGGCGACAGAGTACGCGGTTTACTTTACGTTATCCGTCCTGAAGCTAGAGGCGCTCAACTATTTATCAGTAGAACTCATCCCGACATGTTGGTTGAGTTATTCAGATTAGAAGTGCCTGAGATTGCAGAGGAAACGCTTGAGATTAAAGCGGCAGCTCGAGATCCTGGTGCAAGAGCTAAAATAGCAGTGAAAACTAACGACAAACGTCTCGATCCAATTGGCGCTTGCGTTGGTATGCGTGGCTCTCGTGTCCAGGCAGTGTCTGGCGAGCTTGGCGGCGAACGCGTTGATATCGTGCTGTGGGACGAAAATCCTGCATCTTTTGTTATTAATGCAATGGCGCCAGCCGAAGTTGCTTCAATCGTTGTAGATGAAGATTCTCACACAATGGATGTAGCTGTTGAGGCGGATAATCTTGCTCAAGCAATTGGACGTAGTGGGCAAAACGTCCGCTTAGCAAGTCAATTGACGGGGTGGGAACTTAACGTAATGACAGTAGAAGCACTAAATACTAAGCATGAGGAAGAAAATGCAAAAGTGTTAAGTGTGTTTACATCAGGATTAGATATTGATGACGATTTTGCATCGATTCTAGTAGATGAAGGTTTCACTTCATTAGAAGAAATTGCTTACGTACCTGTAAGCGAGTTATTGGCAATAGATGGTTTAGATGAAGACATCGTTGAAGAGTTACGTGGCAGAGCGAAAGCTTGGTTAACAACTCGTGCATTAGCAAACGAAGAATCGTTGGAAGCATCAGAGCCAAAACAAGAATTACTCGACCTTGAAGGCATGAACAGACATGTTGCATTCGTTCTTGCGAGTAGAGGAATTACTGATTTAGAAGGGCTTGCAGAGCAAGGTACTGATGAAATTAGTGATATTGAAGAACTAGACGAAGAAACTGCGGGTAAGCTTATTATGGCTGCACGTAACATCGTTTGGTTTAGTGAAGAATAGGTCAGCAGGGGGATAGTAACGAATATGGCAGAAGTATCCATAGAAAAACTCGCCACAGATATTGGCACAACCGTTGATCGTTTGGTTCAGCAGTTCAAAGATTCTGGTGTAACGAAAGCCGCAGGTGAAGTAGTTACTGAGGAAGAGAAGAAAAAGTTGCTTGATCACTTGAGTAAATCTCATGGTGGTACAGGTATGGAAGCGCCGAAGAAAATGACTCTTCAGCGCAAGACGACCAGCACGATTAACTTAGGTAAATCGAAAGCAGTTAAAGTTGAAGTTCGTAAAAAACGCACTTATGTTAAACGCACTGATATTGAAGAGCAGCGTTTAGCCGAAGAAGAAGCTGCGAAAGTTGCTGCTGAAGCGCAGGCGAAATTTGAAGCGGAAAAACAAGCTGCCGATGCAGCAAAAGCTGCCGCCGAAGAAAAAGTTGCTAAAGCAGCTGAAGCACGCAAAGCGCAAGAAATTGAGCGCGCTGCCCGAGCTGAAAAAGCGAAGAAAGAAGCTGAAGAACGTAAGAAAAATGAGCCAACTATGTCCCCAGAGGAAAAGAAAGCTCAAGAAGAAACACGTTCAGAAGCAGAGCGTATTAAAAAGCAGCAAGAAGAAGAAATTCAACGCAAGCTTGAAGAAGATGCGAAGAAAGCTTCCGAAGAAGCGCGCAAGTTAGCTGAAGAAAACGACAAGCGTTGGAAGGAAGAAGAAGTACGTCGTAAGAAGCAAGAGGCTGAAGACGTTCATCTACATTCTAACCGCTACGCTCAAGAAGCCGAAGACGAGCAAGATATGCAAGTTGAACGCTCTTCACGTCGTCGTAAAAAGTCAAAGAAAAATGCAGGTGAAGATCTGAAGCATGGCTTTAACAAGCCTGCACAGCCAGTTGAAAGAATTGTGAAGATTGGCGCTACCATTACTGTAGGTGAACTAGCTAGCCGTATGGCGAAGAAAGGCACTGAAGTCATCAAAGCGATGATGAAAATGGGTGAAATGGCGACAATTAACCAAGTACTTGACCAAGACACAGCAGTCTTAATCATTGAAGAAATGGGTCATAAGTACGAACTGGTTAACGACAACGCACTTGAAGACGAGCTAATTGCTGACTCTTCAGCACAGGGCGATAAAGTTGCTCGTGCTCCAGTTGTTACAATTATGGGTCACGTCGATCACGGTAAAACATCTTTGCTCGATTACATTCGACGTGCAAAAGTTGCTGACGGTGAAGCCGGCGGTATTACTCAGCACATCGGTGCATATAGCGTTGAGACTGACAATGGCCGTATCGCTTTCCTTGATACACCAGGGCATGCTGCGTTTACTGCAATGCGAGCTCGTGGTGCGACGGCAACAGATATTGTTATCTTAGTTGTTGCTGCCGATGACGGCGTAATGCCGCAAACAAAAGAAGCGGTTCAGCATGCTAAAGCAGCAGGCGTACCGTTAATTGTTGCGGTGAACAAGATGGATAAAGAAAGCGCGGATCCTGACAGAGTCAGAAATGAGCTGTCACAACTCGACGTTATTTCTGAAGAATGGGGTGGTGATCACCAATTCGTTCCGGTTTCAGCGAAAACAGGTTTAGGTATAGATGCTTTACTTGAAGCCATTTCTCTTCAAGCTGAACTGCTTGATTTGAAAGCGGTTGCATCGGGTCCTGCTCGCGGCGTTGTTATTGAATCTCGTTTGGATAAAGGAAGAGGCCCAGTTGCTTCAGTCTTAATTCAAGAAGGCGAATTGAAAGCCGGCGATATTCTATTATGTGGCGAAGAATACGGTCGTGTTCGAGCTATGCGCGATGAGCACGGTCAAGAAATTAAGGTTGCGGGTCCATCAACTCCAGTTGAAGTTCTTGGTCTATCTGGTGTACCAATTGCAGGTGAAGACGCGCTTGTCGTTCAAGACGAGCGTAAAGCGAGAGAAGTTGCTGCAAAACGTCACACCAAACAACGCGAAGTTAAATTAGCGAAGCAACAAAAAGCAAAACTAGAAAACATGTTTGCGAACATGGAGTCTGGTGATGTGAGCGACTTGAACGTAGTCCTTAAGGCCGATGTTCAAGGGTCAATTGAAGCGATTGCTGAAAGCTTGATTAAACTATCTACCGATGAAGTGAAAGTCAACATTGTTGGTAGTGGCGTGGGTGGTATTACTGAAACCGACGCAAGTTTAGCCGCGGCTTCAAACGCTATCGTGGTTGGCTTCAACGTTCGTGCTGACGCTAGTGCGCGCCGCATTATTGAAGCTGAAGAAATTGACTTGCGTTACTACAGCATTATCTATGAACTGATTGATGAAGTGAAACAAGCCATGAGCGGTATGCTTGCGCCTGAGTTCAAACAACAGATCATGGGTCTTGCAGAAGTACGCGATGTATTTAAATCACCGAAGATTGGTGCAATTGCTGGTTGTATGGTTACCGAAGGTGTCATTAAACGTAGCAATCCAATCAGGGTACTTCGTGAGAACGTGGTAATCTACGAAGGTGAGCTTGAATCATTACGCCGCTTTAAAGACGATGTTCAAGACGTTAAGAAAGGTATCGAATGTGGTATCGGTGTTAAAAACTATAACGATGTTAAAGTTGGCGACCAGATAGAAGTATTCGAAATCGTTGAAGTCAAAAGAGAAATCTAAAAGACGACTTAACACAATAGAGAAACCAAAGACGGGGGCTATTAGCCTCCGTTTTTTTCATTACACAAATGATGTGTAATTGAATCAGGAGAAGAACATGGCGAGAGAATTTTCTCGAACAGATAGAGTAAGCCAGCAAGTTCATAAAGAAATTGCGAGTATCTTACAAAATGAATTTAAGCATCGTGAACCTCAGGTTGGCATGATCACGATATCGAGTGTAGAAGTTTCCCGAGATTTAGCACACGCTAAAATCTACGTGACTTTTTATAACAGCGATGAAGAAAAAATTAAAGACGATCTAATTAAGTTACAAGACGCGAAAGGATTTATTCGCAGTTTACTTGCGAAGCGTATCCGCATGCGTGCTGTTCCTGCGGTGCACTTTTTTAGAGATGAATCCATTACTGAAGGTATTCGTATTTCTACGCTAGTAAATCAGGCTAGAGCTAAAGACGAGGCTAAAGCAAAAGACGCACCTGAAGACGATTAGAGACTAAACTTAAGCATGGCAAGAAGAAAAAAAGGCAGAGCGATTAATGGCGTTGTTCTTGTTGATAAATATACCGGCGAGTCATCAAATTTCATCTTACAGCAAGTTAAACGCTTATATGGCGCTGCAAAAGCAGGCCACACAGGCGCACTCGACCCACTTGCAACTGGCATGTTGCCCATTTGCTTGGGAGAGGCGACAAAGTTTTCACAGTTTCTTTTAGACGCCGATAAAACTTATATTGTAACCGCAAAGCTCGGTGAACGAACCGACACTTCCGATTCTGATGGTGAGATTGTCGAAACAAAGCCAGTAAGCGTAACACTATCTGACATTGAAAGCGCCGTGAAGGCTTTTCGTGGGCCTATTAAACAGATCCCCTCTATGTTTTCTGCGCTTAAACATCAAGGTAAACCCTTGTATTTTTATGCTCGTCAGGGGATGGTCATTGAGCGCGAAGCTCGCGATATTACTATTCATTCTTTAGAGATATTGCGATTTGAAAATAACGAATTGGATATGCAAATAAGCTGTTCAAAAGGAACTTATATTCGCTCTCTCGTGGACGACCTTGGTCAGTCTTTAGGCTGCGGCGCACATGTCACAATGCTTCGTCGAACTAAAGTCGCAGATTATCCAACGGAAAATATGATTACGGTTGATGAGCTTCAATCTCTGTCTGAGGATTTGACAATAGATAGAGAGTTTCGCGGTTTTGATAAATTAGATGAATTACTGTTACCAATGGATACAGCGGTCTCAAATCTTCCGAGTTTCGATGCCAAGGACGCGAGTATTGATCGATTTTTGCATGGGCAAGAGATACTAGAAGAAAATCTATTTTCTAAAAGTGACCTAGTTAGGATTTATCGGGCTTCAGACAAGCGTTTTTATGGTATGGCAGAGGTTGATTCTGCTGGAAATTTACAACCCAAACGAGTGGTTGTTTATAAAGAAAGCTATTTTGGCGAAATCTGAGTCAAAGCACTTGTGTATTATCACTTCACGGGTATAATACGCGCTCTTTTTGGCATGACTGAATTAGTGATCGGCGTGCTGTTGTTTAAACCATCTATCTATATTGGAGATAATTATGTCACTAACCACAGAAGAAATCGGTACTATCGTATCTGAATACGGCATTAAAGAGGGTGATACAGGTTCACCAGAAGTTCAAGTTGCATTGTTAACTCATAACATCAACAAGCTTCAGGGTCACTTTAAAGACCATAAGAAAGACCACCATTCACGTCGTGGTTTGTTGCGTATGGTTAGCCAGCGCAGAAAATTGCTAGATTATTTGAAAAGCAAAAACGTTGAGCGTTACCAAGATCTTATCAAGCGTTTAGGCCTACGTCGTTAATTCGATAGGTTAACGTTAGATATAAAGAAGCACCTTCGGGTGCTTTTTTTACGCCTGTAAAACGATTTTAGTGCAGGTAAATAGCGACCAAGCTGAGGTGTCTTGCTAGGTCGCAACATAGACGTCTGTTAAAAAGAGGTCGACTTCACACCGTTTTCTTTGCTATTTCTTGCAACAACGATTCTAAATCAGATATCTTTTCAAGCAGTGTTGAATTTTTTGCCTCCAAGCTTTTCACTTTATCGCTTAGCGATTTTATTTGCCCAGTTTGATTATTTACCTTTTCACCAGCTTGTTCAGCATTAACATTTGCTGTGAGGATATCGTTTGCCTGAGTCGACAGTTTTTCGTTTAGGCCATTTATGCGATTCAACATTTGCTGAACATCGGTTGCATTCTCCGAGAGCGATGCCTGCATGGTTTTTATATCAGATGCAAGATTACCTTTTGTACTCGCTAAGTCATTATTCAATGTCTTGATTTCTTCTTGATTACGTCTCCAAGCTGAAGCCCACAGCTTATCCATCTGTCCCCATAACTCTTCAGTCTTTTGAGTCAACTCGGTTACCTTCACACTGAGTGCTACCGTTGAGTTGCCCATTTCTTCGTCAGTGGCGGAAAGTCGCTGCTCAAGAGATTTGAGTCTATTTTCAGTATTCTCAGCCAGTGCATTAGCTTGATCCAATTTTGTGTAAAGGAAAGCACAACCGACACAGGCGGCAATAGCGACAACCAATGCAATCGACGTAAATATATTCAAGCCTTTTGATGCGGCAGCAGGGAGTTGTGGCTCTGGCACTCTTTTACCTACAGGGCGACGTTCATCAACTTCTATGTTAATGGGCGCAAAATCTTTATCGTTTTGTGACATATATATGGTTTCTTATAGTGTTTAGCATCTGGTGATATGGTAAATCAAAATTTCAAACTATTCATGTTTAAATTCACTTCTAGCCCATAGTTTTGAGATAGATTCAAGGATTTATAGGTATACATTTAACGTGACATTAATGATTGAAAGGTATAGACACCTATACTGCAATAACATATATTGCATTTTGAGCTACTAAATTGTCGAATTATCATATGAAGTTGACCAGCAAAATATCGTTTACCCTAGGTGTTCGAACGCTTATTTTGGTACTACTGTTAGGTTTTGCGATGTCTTTTTTGCAAACCTACATCGATTTTAAAAATAGACGTGCAGAAGTTAATGCGTCAATTGAATCAATTATTGATGCATCAAAAGATTCGGCAAATAACGCTGTTTGGAAATTGGATAACGACTTAGCTGCATTAGTTATAAAAGGCTTAACCTATTTCAACCATTTTTCATATGTTGCGATCCTAGACGAATGTGACAATGTGCTGGCTGAGTCAAACGAAAAAGAGCTTGAGCAAACGAACAAAGTCCTTTCATTCTTTCTTATCCCTGATTTTAGGGAAGTGACAGTACCTTTAATCCAAACTGATTCGTCACAAAATAGCTTCGCTGCCTCGGCCGATGAATCTGGTAAAATGGTGGTCAGGATCAACATCCATTCCTCGCTTAGTGACGTTTATGACCGAGCGGTTAGAACGTTTGTCATTTCACTCACCGGCTATATTGTCATTTCGTTCGCATTGGTTCTACTTTATCACTTTATGCTCGCCGCTCCGCTTATGCGTCTAGCCAGTCGCTTCGAAAGAGTCAATACTTCTTCAATAACGGAACAATCTATTAGCAAACTCAAAGGCCACGAATCTGACGAATTCAGCAAAATTATTGATTCTGCTAATGCCTTACTCGGTCGAATAGCGTCAGGTCAAATTCTGCTTACTCAACGCAGTCAACGCTTTAGATTGATACTGGACACTGCACCAGCGGTTATTTACTCATTAGATAATAAAGGTAAATTTGTATTTGCGAATAAGGCGACTGCTTCGTTCTATGGCTATTCTATATTTGATCTAAAAGGGAAGTTAGCATCTGAAATCATCGAGCCAGTTGATTCATCTTTGATGAAAGTATTAAACAAGTTTTTAAACGACAATGCGCGACAGATGAGTAAAGTCGTTGATGCTTACGATTCGCATAAGATGAAATGCGTGATGGAAATGTCATTTGTTAAGTTTCATACCTATGATGGTCAGAGTATTTTAGTCGTGGGTAATGACGTCACCAAACGCGTCGAAGCGGAAGAAAAAATCGAAAATTTAGCATATTGCGATTCACTTACTAATTTGCCAAACCGTAACAAAGTGTATGAAAGGTTAAATGCTCAAGATGTAGCTGTTTCAAACAGTCAGTATCAGGTGGCTATACTCGCTGATTTAGATCAGTTTAAACGGATTAACGATACTTTGAGTCATAGTGTTGGTGATCAACTCATAGTGAAGCTATCAGAGCGACTTTCGACTGAATTCAAAGATATCGGTTTTGTCGCGCGCTTGGGTGCAGACGAATTTTTGCTTCTCAGTGAGCAGGTATCTAGCAATCGTGCAATAGCCAGTACGACAGCGTTTGAATTGGCGGAAAAGTTACGCAAGTGTGTAAATCGAGAAATCGATATTGGCTTGCATCGTTATAACTTGTCTGCAAGCTTAGGTGTGGTTGTCTTTAAACCTGGGTTTGAAACGGCTGATGAAATTCTGCAATATGCTGATACCGCTATGTATGAATCTAAAAAATCAGGCCGCAATTGTTCAACATTGTTCCAAGATGAGATGGCTACTGAAGCCGCTGAGTTGCTAAAATTAGAGCGCGACATTAGCTCTGCTATTTTTAAAGATGAATTCTTTTTTGTCTTACAACCACTTGTCTCTTCAGTGACAATGGAAGTGACATCCGCCGAGGCGCTGATCCGCTGGCAGCGCGATGATACGGTAGTACCACCAAACCAATTCATTCCATTTCTTGAAGAAAGTGCACTGATTATTGATGTTGGCGAAAAAATGTTGTCTAAAGTTTGTGAGTTTTTGGCACAAATGAAATCCGAAAAGCGTTTGCCCAACTCGTTTAAAATTGCGGTTAATATAAGCGGCAAACAACTTTCTGAAGTTAATTTTATAGAGAAAGTGACTAATGTATTAAGAAAGTACCAGATTGCAGGGCACTATCTTGAATTTGAAATTACTGAAAGTGTCGCGTTAGATAATTTGAAAGACACGATTAAAAAGATAAATGAGTTAAAGCAAATTGGTATTAGCTTTAGTTTGGACGATTTTGGCACCGGATATAGTTCTTTGAGCCATTTGAAGGATCTACCGGTAGATAAACTCAAAATCGATCGCTCGTTTATTAACGACATTAACGTTGATAAACAAGACGAGAACCTTGTTAAATCAATCATTCAACTCGCTGTTAATTTGGGCATAGTTACGGTTGCCGAAGGTGTTGAAACTGTACAACAAGTTAACTGGTTGAAAGAAAATGGCAATATGTTGTTGCAGGGCTATTATTTTAGTCGCCCAATTTTACCCAACGATTTTATTGAAAAGTACTTAGCACCAAGCACTGAGCCCTTAGAATAGATAAGTGTAGGCGTGTCAGATACGTCCACACTTGCCGTCGATATATGGCGCCTATAGGTGTCTTAATGTTTTTATGAAGTATTAAAGTGTTATCAAGACTTTCAAGGCGAGCACGCTTATTGTATTTCGGTGGCACTCTGATAAGTTAGGCTATTCCACAACAATCCCTAAACAACAATTTCAATGCTGCTATAGCCGTAAATAGCGCATTCAACATTTTAAATTGATTAATCTATGAAAACTATCGACTTACGCAGTGATACAGTCACCAAACCAACAGCAGCAATGAAACAAACAATGTTCGCAGCTGATGTTGGAGATGATGTATACGGTGAAGATCCCACCGTTAATTTCCTTGAAAACAAGGCTGCAGATTTACTGGGTAAAGAGGCTGGTCTTTTTTGTGCGAGCGGCACACAGAGTAACCTGATTGCTCTCATGGCGCACTGTGAACGCGGTGATGAATATATTGTTGGTCAAGATGCACATACCTATAAATATGAGGCTGGCGGTGCGGCAGTGCTTGGCAGCATACAACCACAGCCGGTTTCACTTGAAGCTGATGGCACGCTCGATTTAGAAGCCGTCAGAAACGTCATTAAACCTGATGACTTTCATTTTGCTCAAACTAAATTACTTTGTTTGGAAAATACGATAGGCGGTAAAGTGCTGCCGCTTGCGTATATTGCCCAAGCAAAACAATTAGTCGATGAACATCATTTAGCTTTTCACCTTGATGGAGCTCGCCTATTTAACGCAATGGTATCGCAGGGAGTTGATGTAAAAGAAATTACGATGCCCTTCGACTCTATTTCAATTTGCTTATCTAAAGGTCTAGGTGCGCCTATTGGTTCAGTATTAGTCGCAAATTCAGCGATTATTGCTAAGGCCCGACGTATAAGAAAGATTTTGGGCGGTGGTATGCGCCAAGCGGGCATGCTGGCTGCGGCGGGTATTTATGCTTTAGATAACAACCTACAACGCCTCACTGACGACCACGCCAATGCAAAATTACTGGAGGAAGGTTTTTCTGCTATTGAAGGTATTACCCTGCATGGGCGAGCGCAGACCAATATGGTGTTTTTTAGTGCAGAAAAACAAAAACAGCTTGTCGATTTTCTTGCTGAAAAAAATATCATTATTAGTAATCGGAAGGTGATACGACTAGTATTTCACCTAGATGTCACGGCAGATGATGTCCAAACAGTCATCGCTGCGGTTAACGAGTTTTATAGGGCTAAGGCATGACCGCGGTGCTCCTAGTCCTTGCAAAATGCCTGACATACCGCTTCAATTGATAACAAGAGAGCAACGATGAGTTTGGCTATTCAAGCAGCTTTATGGATGCTGGGAGCTATCTTCAGTTTTACGACGATGGCGATTGCTGGGCGCGAACTCAGTGCTGGCTTTGATACCTTTGAGATCATGCTATACCGGTCAGCCATCGCCTTGCTGATTGTGCTGGTATTAATATATACGACCGGAACCTACCGCAAAATAGGCACAAGTGCATGGCGCACGCATTTGATCCGAAATATCTTCCACTTCACCGGCCAGAATCTGTGGTTTTATGCCTTGGCCGTTATTCCATTGGCACAGGTCTTTGCGTTTGAATTTACCACACCGCTTTGGGTTATTTTGTTATCGCCATTGTTATTAGGGGAGCGTTTTACAACGATAAGACTTATCTCTGCACTCATGGGATTTATCGGTATTCTAATTGTTGCGCGACCGGATATCGAAAGTCTGCATCCAGGGGTTTTGGCTGCGGCAGCTTGCGCGATTTTCTTCGCACTTACCTATGTGTCTACAAAACGCCTGACTCGGACTGAAAGTATTTCAGCGATCATGCTTTACCTTTGCGCTTTGCAACTCGTCTTTGGTCTGGTTTCAGCGGGATTCGATGGCGTGATTGGTCTCCCTGATATTGTTGATTTACCTCTGCTCGCATTACTTGCTGTCTGCGGCTTATTAGCGCATTTTTGTATCACAAAGGCACTAACGTTAGCACCTGCAACGGTTGTTGCCCCATTTGATTTTGTGCGTCTTCCGATAATTGCAGTCGCGGGCATGTTGATCTATGACGAGTCGATTGATATTTATGTTTTTGTTGGTGCCAGCATCATCTTTGCGGGGAACTATCTCAATATCTGGTTTGAAATGCGCAAAAAGGGTTGAATTAGCCACTTTCCTAATGAGCACAAGCTACTGATCATTAGTTATATTGCAATGCCTGCTAGTAAATTAAATAATGCCCTGTGTGGTCTTACATTAATTAACACTGACCCCTTTATTTTTTTGAGGAAATTTGTAGGGATTTCAAGATGAAAAAAAAGCCCCTAAAAATAGGGGCTTTAATCGAATTGGTGGAGCTGGCGGGAATTGAACCCGCGTCCAGAAAGCGTCAACCTTTGGTACTACATGCTTAGTTTGTCATTTGTTTAATCCTATGGACCCCGACAAACAGGGTTCCTTCGGACTGGCCTAATACTATTTCGCGGTTCAACCTTAGACAAGTCTCCCTCGCTATTTCACTAGTATGACCTTCCGTACCTCAGTTAGTGAAAAGAACTTGAGTGGAAGGGCCTATGCAGGGTATTAAGCTGCTAGTGCGTAGTTTTCGTCGTTTGCGACTATTTTTTTGCGGCTTTTTAAAGAGGCCAGCCGCACCTCTGCATGCACCTCCAGCATCATTGAATCCTGTCGAATCCAGAGCAGCCCCGAGATAAGTGCGCATTATAACACGCTTAACTGTTGAAAACATCGATATTTATCTCCCTTTCGTCTCTTAGTGGTACAAGCAAACATCTATTCAACGGTTTATAAGAAACTATTCATCGACGTGACTTGAAATATAAATCGATGATGCCATTGTACATCAATAAATTACCGACACAGAGCTAAGCGCTATGAAAGCATTTTCACCACTCGCACTGCCCAATGGAGCAGAAATAAAAAATAGGTTTGTAAAAGCAGCAATGGAAGAAAATATGGCTGAGGATAATCAGCTACCCGGAACTGCATTAAAAAACCTATATGCTGCTTGGGCTAAAGGCGGTGTAGGTATGATCATTACAGGCAATGTGATGGTTGATAAAATGGCAATGACAGGGCCGGGTGGTGTCGCACTTGAAGCTGATACGCCAATTCAACCGTTTAAAGAGTGGGCTGAAATAGCAAAGCAAAACAGCACAACGGTCATAATGCAAATTAACCATCCTGGTCGCCAAGTGTTTAAAAGAATGGGGGGTAAAGTTCTCTCTCCATCTAACGTCGCCCTAAACATGGGTAAGCACAGCGGCTTGTTTACGCAGCCAAAGGCCATGTCTGAAGCAGAAATTGAAGACGTTATTGCGCGTTTTGTCACCACGGCGAAACGTGCTGAAGAAGCGGGCTTTCATGGCGTAGAGATCCACGCTGCTCATGGTTACCTTGTCAGTCAGTTCCTATCGCCATTAACCAACATAAGGAAAGACGAGTGGGGTGGAGAACTGCAGGCGCGAGCTAAAATACTGTTTGATATTGTTCGTCAGGTTAAAAGCAGTTGTGGCAAGGGTTTTATTGTTTCGGTAAAGCTCAACTCTGCTGACTTTCAACGCGGTGGTTTTGATGTTAAAGATGCGATTGAGGTAGTAAAGTCACTGAATGACATGGGTTTAGATTTTATTGAACTGTCGGGTGGTTCGTATGAAGCGCCTGCCATGCAGGGTAAAAGTGGAGATCAAAGAACGCTTGCTAGAGAAGCCTATTTCTTAACATTCGCGAAACAGATTGCCGAACACACCAGTATTCCAGTAATGACAACAGGGGGCATTAAGCGCTTATCAGTTGCCAACGAAGTTTTAGACAGTAATATGGAGCTGGTTGGTATTGCGTCTGCCTTGGCTTACAATCCCGCGTTAATTAACCAATGGCAAGTTGACCAAGATACAATGGGCTATATTCCAGCAACAGCTTGGAAAGATAAAACTTTGAGTGGTTTAGCTAATATGGCTTTGGTGAAGCGACAATTGCGTCGATTAGGTAAAGGAGATAAACCAAAGGTAAATGCGTCACCGTTGATGACGCTTATTATCGATCAGGTTCGCACTGCAAAATTGACAAAGAGATACCGCAAACAATATGTGGAATAGTATTGTATTTTAGAGAGAACAGCACTGGTATTTGCTTTTACACCCGTGCTGTCTTGTTTAATAAATACGCATATGTGTTCAATTACAAACGGTCGTTATGCGCTATGTTTCATCATCCGTTCTTTCTGACGAGCCCAGTCTCTGTCTTTTACAGCATCGCGCTTGTCATGTTCTTGCTTACCTTTGGCTAACTGAATTTCCAGCTTTATCCAACAGGCTTTCCAATACATTGCCGTGGCGACAATCGTGAGTCCTTGTCTATCTAAACCACCCATCAATTCTTCAATTTCGCGTTTCTGTAACAACAATTTACGGACACGAGTTGGGTCACTTATAACGTGCGTAGATGCCTGGTTTAGCGGCATGATATTAATATTACTCACATACGCTTCACCGTCTTTAATGAAAACGTAGCTGTCCGTAATATTCGCCTTACCGGCTCTTATTGCTTTTACTTCCCAGCCCTGTAATTGCAACCCGCTTCGAACTTACTCATAAAGTGATATTCGTGGCGAGCTCGTTTATTTAGAGCAATGGTGTCATTTGTGTTTTTTGATTTTTTCATGGTGCTCATTATACGTAGAGTTGTTTGCTTTGTCTTTATAGATTTTAATGTGGATGTTTTGGAGATGGGCGTAAAGCTAAGTTGATAGGTAATTTGCGTCCTTGATTTTTCGTCATGAAAATTACAAATATCGTGATAAACTACAAACAATTGAAATTTGAGGTTGTATTTTAGTAATGCCCAGTATTCAAAGAAATGCACTCGTCGCATATAGTGCAAGCCAAATGTACGAGCTAGTCAACGATGTTGAAAAGTATGAAAAATTTTTGCCGGGATGTGTAAAAAGTGAAGTGTTAGAAAGCAGTGATAATCATATGCTTGCGTCAATGATTCTATCCAAGGCGGGGGTAAAGCAAACACTTACCACGTCGAACACGCTAATAAAAGACTCATCAATTCAAATGGATTTATCTGATGGGCCCTTCAAGTCGCTTTCCGGTGGCTGGAGTTTTACGCCTCTGTCAGATGATGCGTGTAAAATTGAACTTCAACTCGATTTTGTTTTTTCAAGTAAGTTAATGGAAATTGCTTTTGGAAAAATATTTAACTCATTGGCAAGCAATATGGTCAGCGCATTCAGTCAGCGAGCAAAACAGGTATACGGATAATGTCGAGTGCAATTAATATTGAAGTTGTTTACGGTTTGCCTCAAAAGCAAAGCCTCCTGAGTTTAAAGGTACCCGTGAATAGCACTGTTTTACAGGCAATAGAAGCATCAGGAATACAAAAAATATACACCGACATTGATTTGAATGAAAATAAAGTGGGTGTATGGAATAGAACATGCAAACTGAACGACACTCTTTTTGAAGGCGATCGCGTGGAGATTTACCGCCCGATGATTGCCGATCCTAAAGAAGTGCGAAAGCGCCGCGCTGAGAAAGCCAAAGATGAAGGGCGAGCTGACAAAGTAACTGGCGGTCGACCAAACCCGATGAAAAACAATAAGACAGAACAAAACGATCAGTAATCGATTTGCCCTGTTTGCTATTTGTGGAGATGCTGGAAGCTACAGCGGCTTGAATGTAAAAAAATCCCAGCAGTGCCGCCATAAATAAAAAATGCGAACTAATATTTTTTTCTTTGCAATCCAGTTGTTGCTAATATTTTAGCGGAAATTTCTTCAATGGAGAATTTAGTACTGTTTAAGAAAGGGATTTTTTCTTTTCGGTACAAGTTTTCTACTTCACGTAATTCCATCCTACACTGCTGCATAGATGCATAACGACTGTTGGCTTTTCGTTCAGAGCGGATCTGATGCAGTCGGTTTGCGTCAATGGTGAGTCCAAATAATTTCTTTTGAAACCCTCTTAACGATGCAGGCATTTTCAAAATATCGCCCATATCATCTTCAGTGAAAGGATAGTTTGCCGCCTTAATGCCGTATTGCAAAGCTAAGTATAGGCTCGTTGGTGTTTTTCCAGATCGTGAAACACCAACTAAAATAATATCGGCCTCATGATAGTCCTTTAAATTTGAGCCATCATCGTTAGCTAAAGCATAATTAACCGCTTCAATTCGAATGTCATAGGTTTTTTCATGAATACTGTGCGTGCGATGCTTTTCAGGTTTAGACGGCACCCCAATAACTTTTTCTAGTGGAGCAACAAATTGATCGAGAAAATTATAGTTTATGCCGACCGACTCACTCATTAGTTGTCGAACTTCACTGTTTACCATCGTATAAAATACTAATGGGCGCTGTCCGCTTTCTTCAAAGTGCGCTTTAATTTGTTCAAGCACTGTTTCAGCATGTTGTTCTGTTTCAACAAATGGGATCGTAATATGTTGAAACTCTACGGGAAACAAAGACAGCAATGCATGCCCAAAAACCTCTGCAGTAATGGCTGTACCATCGGATATATAAAAAGCAGCTCGCACAACATCTCCTTAACATTGTTGTAAATTAATTACGAAATAAAATTAAATTTTACTTTAGTATTGAGGTCAATTTAGAATCCCCCGTGAGCATTGTATACATGTATTTACTACTGTGTATTAATGCATGAAATTAATCATACCTTGTTACAACAAATCGTGACAAAACTTATCGGCAAATAAATGAGCTGGAGGCTTTAGCAGTGCAAGAATTCATACTTTGGTATCAAGAGTTGGGCATGGACGATGTTAGCCGTGTTGGTGGTAAAAACGCGTCATTGGGTGAAATGATATCAAATCTGTCTAATGCAGGTGTTCAGGTTCCTGGCGGTTTTGCAACAACCTCGCTAGCTTTTAATCAGTTTTTAGAGCAGAGCGGCGTCGAAGCAAAAATTCACGAAATTTTGGATGCACTAGATGTAGATGATGTGACTGCATTGGCTGAAGCGGGTAAAACCATTCGTCAGTGGATATTGGACACTCCATTTCAAGCTGAACTAGAAGAACAAATTAGAACTGCATTTGTTAAGCTGCAAGGCGAAATGGGTGACGAGGCCTCTTTTGCAGTGCGTTCTTCCGCCACCGCTGAAGATATGCCAGATGCTTCTTTTGCAGGACAACAAGAGACCTTCCTTAATGTTAAAGGCTACGATTCAGTATTAGTAGCAATTAAACACGTATTTGCGTCATTGTTTAATGACAGAGCGATCTCATATCGCGTTCACCAAGGCTATGATCACAAAGGCGTTGCATTGTCTGCTGGTATTCAGCGCATGGTACGCAGTGATTTATCTGCTTCCGGTGTAATGTTTACCATAGATACAGAATCAGGGTTTGAAGATGTTGTTTTCATTACTAGTTCTTTTGGTTTAGGTGAAATGGTCGTTCAAGGTGCTGTTAATCCCGATGAATTTTATGTACACAAGCCAACGCTAAACAAAGGAAATCCTGCGATAGTGCGCCGTAATTTAGGTAGTAAATTAATCAAAATGATTTACTCAGATGATTTAGAACACGGCAAGCAGGTTGATATCGTTGATATAGATAAATCCGACAGCATGCGATTCTCTCTCACTGATGATGAAGTGATGGAATTAGCTAAGCAAGCTCAAGTTATTGAAAAACACTATAAGCGCCCGATGGATATTGAATGGGCTAAAGATGGAATCGATGGCAAGTTATACATAGTTCAGGCACGTCCTGAAACTGTACGCAGCCGCGAAGATATGCAGGTTATTGAGCGCTACCAGCTGAAAGGCGATGCAACAAAAGTGGTTTGTGAAGGCCGTGCAATTGGTCACAAAATTGGTGCTGGCAAGGCAAAAGTACTTGGCTCGATTGCTGAAATGGATATGATTGAAGCGGGCGATGTGCTCGTTACCGACATGACTGATCCTGATTGGGAGCCTATCATGAAAAAAGCCTCTGCGATTGTAACCAATCGTGGTGGACGAACCTGTCACGCAGCTATCATTGCTCGTGAAATGGGCATTCCTGCTGTTGTTGGTTGCGGTAATGCGACTGATACTATTGCCACCGGTGACGCCATTACGGTTAGCTGTGCAGAGGGTGACACTGGCTTTATTTATAATCAAGAACTCGATTTTGAAGTCATTACATCTCGCATCGATTCAATGCCTGACCTTCCTCTCAATATTATGATGAATGTCGGGAACCCAGACCGAGCTTTTGATTTTGCCCGTTTGCCGCATGAAGGCGTGGGATTGGCTCGTTTAGAGTTCATTATCAACCGCATGATCGGGGTACACCCAAAAGCCTTACTCAACTTTGACGCTCAACCTGCAGAGCTTAAGCAAGAAATCACTGAAATGATTGCTGGCTATGAATCGCCGGTTGAATTTTATATCGCAAAACTAGTGGAAGGTATTGCGACTATCGGTGCAGCTTTCTCTCCTAAGAAAGTCATTGTGCGGATGTCTGACTTTAAATCTAATGAATATTACAACTTAGTGGGCGGCTATCAATACGAACCTCACGAAGAGAATCCTATGTTAGGTTTCCGTGGTGCGAGTCGTTACATTTCTGAAGATTTCAGAGATTGTTTTGCGTTGGAATGTGAAGCCATAAAGCGCGTTCGCAACACTATGGGCTTAACTAACGTTGAGATCATGATCCCGTTCGTAAGAACGTTGGAGGAAGGTGAGCAGGTTATTGAGCTTCTTGCAGAGCAGGGACTAGTGAAGGGTGAAAATGGTTTGCGTGTCATTATGATGTGCGAATTACCATCTAATGCACTACTAGCCGATCAATTCCTAGATATCTTTGATGGCTTCTCTATTGGTTCCAACGATTTAACACAGCTAACTTTAGGACTTGATCGTGACTCAGGTCTTATTGCACACTTGTTTGATGAAAGAAATCCGGCGGTTAAAGCACTGCTAGCGATGGCTATCAAAGCGGCTAAGGCAAGAGGCAAATATGTCGGTATTTGTGGGCAAGGTCCTTCTGATCATGAAGACTTTGCTGCTTGGTTGGTTGAACAAGGGATTGACTCTGTCTCGTTGAATCCTGATACGGTCGTTGAAACTTGGTTATATCTTGCTGAAAAACACGGTTAAATCAACCTGATACACAAAAGGCTACACGCTTAAGAGCTTGTAGCCTTTTTTTTAAGTCGCTTTATCAAAAGTAAGATAATTTTCTGTAGATGACCGCCGCAGTGAAAATTTTCTTTTCCCCAAAGTACGCAGTTTTATCTGTACTTTCGTTTCAATAAAAATAGATCTACCTTGCGGGCAGTGCGTGAAGTCGCTCGCTGCGTTTTACTCAGCAATTTTTTGGCGTGTGGAAAATCGACACTAAGCAAAACGAGCCCACCTAATACTAGCAGTATCGAACCTGGCAGGATCGTAAAGATGATGCCCAAAATAATTAGCGTAATTGCTGCAGCTGTTCTAAGTAGTTTCATGTAATAACCTTAAACACTTCCATAAATGGTTTTGTAGAGCTTAGCTCAAACAAGTGCGTTTAGGTGTTTCAACATGTTACAAGTTGTGAAGTACTCGATGCGATTCAAAGCAATCGGAGAAACAGTGACACTTAACTATCTTTTCTGTACTGCTTTTGGCATTACTTAGCCGTCGACGCGCTCAGCCTGTATCATCTTGTATAACTTTTTGGTTTTAACGACTTTACAGCCCATTGAGCCTTCAACCGCTTTCTTACCGAGGAATGCAACGGGTGCATAGGGGTGACGTTTCTTAAATATTTTCTTTAATAAATTTTTCATATTTTAACTCCAAGTATTTTGTTGCACGCACGTTTTCTCATTTGTCGTAAGGCGGCAACTAGGTCTTATATCCTCTTATTAATCGTTATCGACCGATGGAGTATAACCTATATAGGTATGAATAGCTATATGTAATTTCGTGTGATTTTTTAGTGCTAGCTGATTCTATTGGCTTATAAGCATAATTAGTTTGTTTTAGGTGTCTTTATTGCCGTCAATTATTTATCGCTAAACAGCTAAAATAGCTTGCATTCAAAACAAATGACTTGGGTATAAGAGATATTTAAATCATACATAAACCGACTAGAGCATTTGCTCCGTACTCTATATACTAGCGTTGCTAATTAAGGAGAGCCTTGTTGACTGAATTAACAGCTGTTGTAGATACCAAATTGACTAAAAGTTTACCTCTACTCGCACCTGAAAGTGCGCTGAACCAGAATGTTCGAGAATATATTATCGAATTAGAAAGATCTGCATACGCGGGTGACATTGAGGTCAGTTATTCAAGTCGACTCGCTGTGGCAACAGACAACAGTATTTATCAGCAACTTCCGCAGGCAGTGCTGCATCCAAAGTCAACCGAAGACCTCGGTATTATCGCTACAATTGCCAATGCGTGGCCCGAGGTTACCTTTAGTGCAAGAGGCGGGGGCACTGGCACCAACGGTCAGTCTCTCACTCCTGGTATTGTGGTAGATACCTCTCGGCACATGAATAAAATTCTTGAGCACAACATAGACGAGGCGTGGGTTAGAGTGCAATCAGGTGTCATAAAAGATGCCCTCAATGATTTTTTAAGACCGTTTGGCTACTTTTTCTCTCCCGATTTATCAACAAGTAACCGAGCGACAGTTGGAGGCATGATTAGCACTGATGCGTCAGGACAAGGTTCATTAGTATATGGTAAGACAAGTGATCATGTACTTGCATTAACCTCGGTGCTTGCGAATGGCGACGTTATTAATACTGAACCTATGGCCTTGAGTGATGCATGGAGCCGTGCTGAAGTAAATGACAGTCTTGGCGTTATTCTTCAACAAATCTTGCAAACTTGCGTGCAAAAGCGCGAGCAAATTATCGCAAAGTTTCCTCGTTTAAACCGTTTTCTGACGGGCTATGACTTAGAGCATGCATATAATGAAGACGAACAACTTATAGATGTAAGCAGATTAATCTCGGGCGCAGAAGGTTCATTGGCCTTTGTTTCAGAAGCGAAGCTAAATATTACTAAAATTCCAAAATATACAGCGCTAGTTAATGTTAAATATGACTTGTTTGAATCTGCGTTACGGCATGCTCCTAGTATGATTGCGGCAAATGCGACATCTGTTGAAACGGTTGACAGTACTGTTTTAAATATGGCTCGCGCCGACATTATCTGGCACAGCGTTTCTGAATTAATTACCGACGTTGAGAATAAAACAATGCTTGGCCTTAATATGGTCGAGTATAACAGTGACGATAAAGAAGAAATCGAAGCAAAGATAGCGATGCTTTCTAATCGACTGCAAACTGCAGCCGAGCAAGAAACCGACGGTGTGATAGGGTTTCAAGTGACTTATGATAGGACCGAAATTAATAAAATCTATGCGATGCGGAAAAAGTCAGTCGGTTTGCTAGGAAAAGTCAAAGGCAATAAAAAGCCGATAGCATTCGCAGAAGATACAGCGGTTCCGCCTGAAAACTTAGCCGACTTTATTATGGAGTTCAGAGATCTACTGGATAGCCATGGCCTAAAGTACGGCATGTTCGGCCACGTTGATGCCGGCGTCTTGCATGTGCGTCCAGCCCTAGACCTTTGTGACATTGAACAAGAAAAACTAGTAAATCAGATTTCTGATCAAGTTGTGGCATTAGTCGCTAAATACGGCGGCCTCATGTGGGGTGAGCACGGCAAAGGGTATCGAAGCGAGTATGCTCCTGAGTTTTTTGGTGAAGAACTTTACGCAGAGCTGCGTAAGGTAAAGTCTGCCTTTGATCCTTTAAACAAAATGAATCCAGGTAAAATTTGTACGCCATTTGATTCATCAGCCATTATGGTAAAGGTTGCAGATACGAAAAGAGCAACGTTTGACCGCACAATTCCAATTGCATTTAAGAACGAATTTGAACCGGCTATGAGCTGCAATGGGAATGGATTGTGTTTCAATTATGATGCTACCTCGCCAATGTGCCCGTCGAGCAAAATCACACACGACCGAAGGCATAGTCCAAAAGGCAGGGCTGGTCTGATCCGCGAATGGTTGCGATTACTGAGTAAGGAAGATGTGGATACGTCATCTCTTAGCTATCATCAATTCAAAACCAATTGGTTACAAAAACTGGGTAATGCAAAAACCAAAAAAGACGATTTTTCACAAGAGGTTTTTGAGTCAATGAATGGGTGCTTGGCCTGTAAGTCTTGCTCGAGCCAATGCCCTGTGGGAGTCGATGTTCCTGATTTTAGAGCAAAGTTTTTGTCAATCTACTATCAGCGTTATTCGAGACCGTTAAAAGATTACTTTGTAGCGAATGTTGAAATCTTAGCGCCTGCTATGGCTAAATTTCCGCGCTTTTTTAACTTTTTCCTTGATTCAGCAATTGTTAAAGCGGGCATTAAAAAAGTGATCGGTTACGTCGATGCGCCGCTGTTATCCTATCCAACGCTAGCGAGCAGAGTAAGCAGTATCGAATGCACTCATGACATTGCAGCATTACAGAAGCTTAGCGAGGCTGACAGGGCGAATTATGTTGTTATAGTTCAAGACCCTTTTACCAGCTTCTATGATGCGCAATGCGTTGAAAAAATGATGATTGTTGTAAAGAAGTTAGGTTACCAGCCCGTGTTGCTTCCGTTCTCTCCTAACGGTAAAGCACAACATGTTAAAGGCTTTTTAGCACGTTTTGAAAAGACGGCTCAGACAACATCTACGTTATTAAATAGAATTTCGGCGCTGAACATGACAATGATTGGCGCAGATGCGTCTCTAGTGCTTTGTTACCGCGATGAATACGCGAAAATATTAGGAAAGGCGCGAGGCCAGTTTTTAGTGAATACTCTTACTGAATGGTTATCTGAGGTGCCAAATGAGCGTATTACATCGTTAATGAAAAGTATCAAAACGCAAGAGAGCACAGACGTGGTTGACGCGAAAACGACTTATAAATTGCTTGCACACTGCACTGAAAAAACCGCTTTGCCAAAAACAGAGTCACAGTGGAAGGACCTCTTCACTTTGTTTGGTTTAGATCTTGATATTGTGCCAGTCGGTTGTTGCGGTATGGCAGGAACCTATGGGCATGAAGTTGAACAACTAGAAAACTCAAAAGGAATTTACGACTTGAGTTGGTCAAAACCAGTGCAGAATGCTGCAAAGAATAAAAATAAGATTTTAGCAACGGGCTATTCATGTCGTAGCCAAGTGAAACGGTTCGATAATGAGAGGCCACAACATCCTATTGAAGCTATTTGCGATATTTTGATGGAAGTAAATTAGCGGGGAATGTTTAATAACACGGGAAGTCAAGCAAGTTAACTTCCCGCATTATCACATATTATTCTTCAGATTCAAGCGTGGTCGCTGAACGAATGTCACTGCTACGGGCGAATAAGCGTGGTTTTGGCATATAGGGTTTTTGAGCCAAAAGTATTTTTACGCCGTCTTCGAAATCAGCTTTATCTATCACTAAGCTGTCGTGGCTGAATGATTCTTTGATAAGCTGCATAGTAATAGCTTTATCGGTAACTAGATCCGTTGTCGCATTTGTTGTTGCATTTACTGTCCCTGTAAATACGGTGAGTGCCAATATAAATAATATTGATTTGTTCATGAGTTTCATTTCTTTGCCTTAATTTTATTTGTGACTTATTGGTTGTTTCTGTTATTAAATTATTAACAGGTTGTAAAAACTTTATTCCTTTAAATTACAACGTGTTATTTATAATTTCAGGTCCCATATTAGGCTAATAAATGCAAATAATATAATGATAAAAACTTTGCTTATTAATTAGAAAAACTAATGTATAATTACTGTAATTAAATGAGCGGAAATTATCGATGGCAAAAAGATTACCACCACTAAACGCCCTGAAAGCCTTTGAAACTGCAGCAAGGCATTTGAGTTTTACTAAGGCGGCAGACGAACTCTTTGTCACTCAAGCAGCCGTAAGCCATCAAATTAAATCATTAGAAAGCTATTTGTCGACAAAGCTATTTCTACGACGCAATCGAAAATTGCTGTTAACGGAGGAAGGCCAGTCATATTTTATGGAACTCAGGGATATATTTTCAAATTTGCAGGACGCAACGGAGCGATTGCTTGCTTTAGGTTCTAAAGGAGCGATTACAGTTGCTGCACCTCCGAGTTTTGCCAGTCAATGGCTCGTTTCTAAAATCAGTCAGTTTTCTATTAGTCACCCTGACATTGATGTTCGTATAAAAGCGGTCGACCTTGATGATGGCTTTTTGGATGAAACAGTTGATGTTGCCATTTATTATGGAAAAGGAAACTGGCCAAGAGTTGCAGCGGTTAAGCTACACACAGAATATTTGACGCCCATGTGCTCACCTTTATTGTTTCAACAAGCTAAACCGCTTGATAGCCTCAGCGACTTAAAAAAGCATGTGTTATTGCACGACAGTTCAAGATCGGCGTGGAAAAATTGGCTGAAGCATTTTGGCGTTAAACAAGTTAACGTGAACCAAGGTCCTATGTTCAGTCACACAATGTTAGTTTTGCAAGCTGCGGCGCTTGGGCAGGGCATTGCACTGTCTAACACTCTTTTGGCTAAACCTGAGATTGATTCTGGTCGACTTATTTGCCCCTTTGAGGAGAGTATAGAAAGCAAAGATGCTTTCTATTTAGTTTGCCATCCAGGACAAGCAGAAGTCAGTAAGATACAAGTATTTACCGACTGGATGCTAGAGCAAGTAGAAGATGAACAAGGGCACTAACGCAGTTTAGCCTTATGACGTGGGTTTCAAATGGGTATTAAAGTGAGTATTAAAGAATGAACGAAGAAAAGCAGCCAATTGGCTTATTAACAATGACCAAAGAAACTAAGGTAGGTGTTTTTTTTGGCGCGTTCTACCTGGGTTTAGGAATCATGTTAGGTGCATTTGCAGCACATGGCCTAAAAGACACATTGAGTGTATACCAGATGGGTATTTTGCAAACGGGAGTAAAGTATCAACTCATTCACGGTGTTGCGCTGCTGATACTCGGGTTGTTTTGTTCTTTATATCAGCAAAGATTATTTTATATTGCGCTAATTTGCATAGCCGTTGGAGTAGGCTTGTTCTCATTTTCACTATATGCAATTGCGCTCCTCGGAATTTCCTTTTTAGGGATCATCACACCGATTGGTGGTGTTTTTATGATATTGGGTTGGTTTATTACGATGTACGCCGTCTTTAGGAATAAATAGCATGAACTCTAACAGTTTTAATCAGGAGACCAGTAACAAGGACTCTGTTTGCCAAGGCTCTTCATCCAAACGCTCATCATCCAAACGCATTGTGCTCGAAAGTAAATCTATGCTTTTCTATTGTCGTGAAGGCTATGAACCTGACCTTGCGGCGGAGCTTGAACAAGTTTCGGCCAATCAACACCTTTATGGCTACAGTAAATTTGTGCCACACAATGCTATGGTGCAATTCCACTTTTACGAATCACTAAGCACTAAGCAACAATTTGAGAGCTTTGCCTTGGATGATTGTATTTTTGCGAGGCAGCGTTTATGCGTTATTGGTAGCGTTGAATTGACTGACGCCGCAGACCGCATAAGTTCTATAGTCGATTACTTAAAAAACAATACAGAACTCAGTCAGCATAGCTTAGGGGACATTTTCGCTGAGCATGCTGATCATGAGAAAGGCAAAGAGGTGGCGAAATTTTGCAAGAAGTTCACTGTGCCACTTCGCCAAGCCCTCAGAAAGGAAGGGTGGTTAAGCAGTAAACCAAACTCGGGCCTGCCGTTTATACACTTTGTTTTTTCGGACAGCAGCGAGTGCACGATTGCATTTTCATATCCAAAAAACCGTCATTCACAAGCGTTGGGGATTTCTCGATTAAAGTTCCCTAACGATGCACCAAGTCGTTCAACTCTGAAACTCGAAGAAGCTATTCAATTATTTATGAGTCCAGCTCAGCAAAGTTTGTGCTTGCAAAAGGGGATGACTGCAGTGGATCTGGGTGCATGTCCTGGCGGATGGACATATCAACTTGTTTCCAGAGGTATTCATGTGGAAGCTGTCGATAACGGTGCTATGGCTGAAACATTAATGGCAACAGGTTTAGTTAGCTATCAAGCTGCAGATGGTTTTAAATATCAGCCTGTAGACGGTCATGTTGACTGGCTAGTGTGCGATATGATTGAAAAACCGGAGCGTGTTGCCGAATTAATGACTCATTGGTTGTGTGATCGTAAAGCCACTAGCACGATTTTCAATTTGAAATTACCAATGAAGCAACGATTTCAGATAGTGGCTGGTTTAATAGCAAATATTACAAACACATTAAATGAACGTCAGATAAAACATCAATTGCGTGCAAAGCATCTCTATCATGACAGAGATGAAATTACCGTAATGATACTTACAGGCGCCCATTTACTTGAGTAGCGCATCAATTTAATGCAGCTGTTGGTAAGCTGAATCTAGGTTTTTTTGCGTTACTTTCTTCTAATATGTGCCGAATAGTTGCCTCTTATTTGTTCGTTCGCTGAATTCTTTTTAAAGAATATCGTGAAAAGAGTGTAAATTGTTTGCAATTATCTATATAATTCGGCACGATTTTTTAGAACCTATAAAGTGGAAACATGTCTGATTTAGCACATTACAGAAACATAGGTATTTTTGCTCACGTTGACGCGGGCAAAACGACCACAACAGAACGAATTTTGAAACTTACCGGTAAAATCCATAAAACCGGTGAAGTTCACGATGGTGAATCAACCACGGACTTCATGGAACAAGAAGCAGAGCGCGGTATTACTATTCAGTCTGCTGCGACTACGTGTTTCTGGAAAGACCACCGCATGAACATTATCGATACTCCAGGACACGTTGACTTCACAGTTGAAGTTTACCGTTCATTGAAAGTACTCGATGGTGGTGTGGGCGTTTTCTGTGGATCAGGTGGTGTTGAGCCACAATCTGAAACAAACTGGCGCTATGCGAACGACTCAGAAGTTGCGCGTATAATCTTCGTTAATAAGTTAGACCGTATGGGTGCTGATTTTTACCGCGTAGTCAAGCAAGTTAAACACGTATTGGGTGCAAACCCACTTGTTATGACCTTGCCTATCGGTATCGAAGATGACTTCGTGGGTATCGTAGATGTACTTGAGAAAAAGTCTTACATCTGGGATGACACAGGTCTTCCAGAGAATTTCGTCGTTGGCGAAGTTCCTGCCGATATGGTTGATAAAGTAAACGAATACCATGAAATGCTTGTTGAAACTGCATTAGAGCAGGACGATGAGTTGTTGATGGCGTACATGGAAGGTGAGACTCCTTCGATTGCTGACGTTAAGCGCTGTATCCGTACTGGTACTCGTAAACTTGATTTCTTCCCAACTTACTGCGGTTCTGCATTTAAGAACAAAGGTGTTCAAAACATCCTAGACGCAGTTGTTGACTATTTGCCAGCACCTGCTGAAGTTGATCCACAAGATTTGACTGATGAATATGGTGAGCCAAATGGTGAGAAAGCGATTGTTTCTGCTTCAGAACCTTTCCGCGCTCTCGCATTTAAAATAATGGATGACCGTTTTGGTGCACTTACCTTTATCCGTATCTACTCTGGTACGTTGAAGAAAGGCGATAGCATCCTTAACTCATTCACTGGAAAGTCAGAACGCGTTGGCCGCATGGTTGAAATGCACGCGAATGACCGTACTGAAATCAGCTCTGCGCAAGCCGGTGATATCATTGCGATAGTAGGTATGAAGAATGTGCAAACTGGTCACACACTTTGTGATCCGAAGCATCCTTGTACACTAGAGCCAATGGTCTTCCCTGATCCAGTTATCTCTATTGCTGTAGCTCCTGCGGACAAAGGTTCAACTGAGAAAATGGGTATTGCTATCGGTAAAATGGTTGCAGAAGATCCTACTTTCCAAGTCGAAACTGATGAAGATTCTGGCGAAACCATCCTACGCGGAATGGGCGAACTTCACTTAGACATTAAAGTCGATATCCTTAAGCGTACTTACGGTGTTGATTTGACTGTTGGTAAGCCTCAAGTTGCTTATCGTGAGACGATCACTAAAGAAGTTGACGATTCTTACACGCATAAGAAACAGTCTGGTGGTTCTGGTCAGTTTGGTAAAATCGACTATAAAATCCGTCCTGGTGAGCCAAATTCAGGTTTCACATTTGTGTCTAAAGTTGTAGGTGGTAACGTTCCTAAGGAATTCTTCCCAGCTATCGAGAAAGGCTTTAAGGGCATGATGGGCGAAGGCGTAATGGCTGGCTTCCCAGTACTAGACGTTGAAGTTGAGTTGTATGATGGTGGCTTCCACGCCGTGGATTCATCTGCTATTGCATTTGAAATCGCAGCTAAAGGCGCTTTCCGTCAATCAATCCCTAAAGCGGGTCCTCAGCTAATTGAACCAATCATGAAAGTTGACGTTTATACGCCAGACGATCATGTTGGTGATGTTATTGGTGACTTAAACCGTCGTCGTGGCATGATTAAAGATCAAGAAGCAGGTGTAACGGGTGTTCGTATTAAAGCGGACGTACCACTTTCAGAAATGTTTGGATACATCGGTTCACTTCGCACAATGACTTCAGGTCGTGGTCAGTTCTCCATGGAGTTCTCACACTACAACCCTTGCCCAGCAAACGTTGCTGAGTCAGTTATTGAAGAAGTTAAAGCAAGAAAAGCAGCTAAGAAATAACGATTTGTTAGCTAACAAGTAATGCAAAAAACCCAGCCTTCGCTGGGTTTTTTTATGGCTGCTATAAGGCTAATCTAAGAAGCGCTGAATTTATACTCGCTTATTTTCGCAGTGCTAAAGCTGAATTATTATTAAGGAGCCAAAGCAAGCTTTGTATTTGAATATAGTCGGTGGCTTACGAGTTATTTATTTTTCTGCGAATTGTGATTGTACTGTCATTACATGTTTATGCAGACGAACTTTAAGGGAATCGAAGGGCGTTTTTTGTTCAACACTTGCATATTTCCATTCGTAATATTCTTTGACTATATAAGCAAGTGCATTGGCCGCTTGCGCGCTTAATTGCGGTTGAATTCGCTGATTAAATTGTTGCAGGGTTTCATAGTCGGCGCGGTGCATTTCCTGTTTTTCGAATATTAGAAATAGCTTGTTTACCCATTTTATTTCGTTGGAAACCTTTGCTTTTCGTTTAGGTAAAAACAGCAAGCCAATAAATATTCCAATGATGACGAAGCTTCCGATGAGGGCATAGCTAAAGCTTTCGGCCTTCATATTGCCAAAGATCTTTTTTAACAAGGACTTTTGGCTATCTTGGTTGTAACTCAATATTGATTGATCCCAAGTATGATCAATTTTCGCCATCAGCAAGCGCAATTGATTAAATACTGCATATTCCTTCAAGTTCGTTAGAGAGTAGGGAGACTGCTCTCTAAATTCTTGTCTATTTTCAATTGAGCTGAGTAGGCCTGATAAAACACGGTTTGGCGCAACAATGGCTGTCGGATCAATTCGAACCCAGCCTTTGTCATTATGCCAAGCTTCGACCCACGCATGAGCATCATATTGATGTACGCTAATGACGTTGCCAGACTGAACCTCTCCACCTTGGTATCCAGTAACTATTCGGGCCGGTACATTGGCCAAACGTAGCATATAGGTAAGTGCAGATGCATAGTGCGAACAAAATCCGGCTTTATTTTCAAACAAAAATTCATCAATAGGTGCCGACTGCATTAAGGGCGGTGACAAGGTGTAGCGAAATTCATCACTTGCGAACACGGCGCTTAACTTATTCACTTTTTCTGTTGTGGTCATTGATTGGTTTATGCTTTTCTTCACAAACTCAACAGTTTCCGGATTACCAGTAGAGGGCTTTTGCAAATATTGAGACAGGTCTTCATAACCGTTATAAATGTTTAAGGGTTGTTCCACAAAAGATTTCAGTGCGTATAAACCCTGTGTATGCAATGGTGAACTGCCAGTCAGCTGAAATTGATGGTTGGTTGAAATCGTTTGCGTAGCGAGTCCTTGAATGACAATAGGTATATCCAACGAATATAGCCATTGAGTTGACGTTGGTTGTGCTATTACTACATAGTCCAATGACTCTCCGCGATATTCTATGGTTTGCGGCCCTTCAAATTGTTTGTTAATTTTTGAAATAGACCACGTTTTTCCATCGAAATCATCTAAAACAATGGCTCGCCAATAGCGTTCTCGTGCAGTAGGCAAACGGCCACTAAATTCAGCTCTGAAAACCAATTCGTCAGATTTTGCCAGGCTCGCAATATCGCCTGGCGTCATTTTTTCTGACAAACCTGTTTTACTCGATTGATTGACCGGCATCTGCCATAGCGGGGATAACTTGGGAGTAACAAAAAACAAGAGGCCTGCAATTGGCAATGCCTGCACTAAAAGAATAAGAGTATGCTTAGCGTATGTCCTGATCCCCGTTTCTTTTATTTTTATAGCGTGCAGGACACAAAAAATCAAAATCACCAGAAATGCATAAAACAGGCTGTTTAGTAAACTTTGGTGAAATATAAGCCCACATGCGACCAAAAATAATTGAATGGATGCAACCATTTGATAGTCACCAGTGTGGTGTAAATTAATAATTTTTAAACAACATGCAACTACTAGTAAATTAATCATGGTTTTTAGCAGACCGTAATCTGCCGCTAACCAGATTAAGATTGAGATACATAATATAGCTAGTAAATTAAGAACTGAATTCTTCAGAGGCGTACTTTGTTTAACAGATTTGTAAAGACTGATGCAAAATGAACAGGCACATAATACCAAAACCCAACCCATCAATGGTTCTAACAATGAGAATATGAGTGCTGTAAAGGTTGCTAGCGTGGTAAATCCGGCAATTTTTCGATTGTGGACTCTAATTTTTTGCATATTATTGATCGCCTGTTTTAGCGCTATCAAACTTATTAATACTTTGCAGTGCTTGCTTATGACGGTACAAAGCAACCGCTTCTAAACATCGCTGCTGATGCTGCATGCCTGAGCCTGGCATTATCTGTTGATTTCCAATTGAGAAACCGAAGTTGGCATCTTGGTTGCTCAACTCAAGTATTTGAAAGGTTATTTCCCCTAGAGCGTGCTCTACGTTCTCAGTAAAGTAGTCAATGAAATGCAGCCAGCCTGATATAGCTGAGCGTTCACTAAAGTCTTTACTCAGTAATCCTTGCCCTTTGGCGAAGTGCTTCCATGAAACATGGTGTATAGGGTCTGAATCACGATAGTCTCTAATACCTTGTAAGTCCTCTGACGTCACCAATAAGCTTGTTTGATGACCTGTCTTACCCTGAGATTGCTGCTGCCTTATCTTTAAGCGACAGGGCACAGGACTTGGAAAAACAAAAAACTGACCTGGTACTGTTAGATGTGACCAACATCGAAACAAACCAAAAGGAAAAATACTTTCAACTGAGATCCTGTCCAACTGATGACGTCCTCTTGCTAAAGAGCAAACAGCGATAGTGTTCGAACCATTTTCTAAGTACTCATATAAAGGGTAATGGTTGCTATAAATTGCGATGTTCGACAGCGAATGAAGCGATGACCTGTTTGGCTTATGTGATAGTTGAAGGCTTAATTGAACGTGTTGATTTGCATAGCAATTGTCTATGGGGCGAAAACTAATATTATATTGCACAAAACTTGTGTAGCTATGAAATAAGGCGAGTAGTAAAAGTGCGAACACAAAGTAACAGAACATTAAAATCACATTGTTCTGGTAGTTTGTCCCAAGAATAAATAAACAAGTCATTAAACCTGTAACGGCCCAGCCGAAACGAGTCGGCAAAATGAACGTGTTATTGACATCCATTTGGTAGGAGTTGTTAGCAGGAATACGTTTGTCTAACCATTTATCAATACGAGATTGAGTCCAAGATTTCATCAAAGCACCTTTACGCAGCAATCGGATCGACTTTCTTTAATAGCTGCGCGCTCAGTAAGTTGGCGGTTTGAGCGTATTGATCTTGACCGCGTAAACGATGCTCAGTGACTGAAGGGAAGATCATTTGTACATCTTCTGGGATAACGTAATTTCTGTCGTGAATAAACGCAAAAGCTTGTGCACAATGATAGATTGCTTTTGATGCTCTGGGAGATAAAGCATTAGGGAACTCTTGATTGTTTCTGGTTGCATTTACCAGTGCTAAAATATAGTCAACAACCGCTTCGCTAACGACAACGGCACTCACCTGTTTTTGTAAGTCTAATAGTTGCGCAGTATCTATGACTGATTTAGTAATGAGTTTGTCATCGTCGTTCAATAACATCGATTTTTCTGCTGCGAAATCAGGGAAACCGAGTGATAGCTTCATGGTGAATCGATCTATCTGTGACTCTGGAAGTGGATATGTACCCGATTGAAATAGTGGGTTTTGCGTTGCAATAACAAAAAATGGCGTTGGCAGCTCATAGCTGTTGCCATCAATAGTCACCTGACTTTCTGCCATGGCTTCAAGCAGGGCACTCTGGGTTTTCGGGCTTGCTCTATTAATTTCGTCTGCTAACAATACTTGATGAAATATTGGGCCTGGGTGAAAGCTGAATTGATGTGTATCTGGCTCGTAAATGTTGACGCCTAGCATGTCTGCAGGAAGTAAATCTGATGTAAATTGAACTCTTGCATAATCCATGCTGAGCACCGAAGCCAAACACTGGCTTAGCGTTGTTTTCCCCATGCCCGGGAGGTCTTCAAGTAACAAATGTCCCTTTGCAAGTAGGCAAACTAGTGCAAGCTGAATTTGCTCGTCTTTACCTTTGATTTTTTGTCTTATTGCTGCAACACAGCTTTCTATATCTTTTCGCATCTGATTATTATTTACGCCGTTTACTTTTAAAAATATGCATTGATAGCATGCAGTGTAGTTGAATTAGTCTATAACTACCTTCGTCAGATTAATACCTATGTATGTATGTTTTTCAAGCAATTAAAGGTAAGATATTAGGGTGATAAATCTCTTAAAAGGAATAATATGAGTCTTCATCCAATGGCAGGAAAGCTTGCCACGCCCGATATGTTAATAAATGTGGCTCGTCTAATATCAGATTATTATGCGTTTAAGCCATCAGTTGAAATAGCTCAACAGAGAGTTAGTTTTGGTACATCTGGACATCGCGGTTGTGCCTCATTGATTTCATTTAATGACATTCATATTGCTGCGATCTCGCAAGCGCTGGTTGAATACAGAGTAGCAAACGATATCACGGGTCCAATTTATATTGGAATGGACACTCATGCGCTGTCCGAAGCGGCAATTACGACATGTATTGAAGTATTGGCTGCAAACAGCGTCAATATTATTATTCAAGAAAATAATGGTTACACTCCCACGCCGGTGATTTCTCACTGTATTCTATCTTACAACAAAGGCCGTAAAAGCGCGTTTGCCGATGGTATTGTGATTACCCCATCACATAACCCTCCGTCCGATGGCGGTTTTAAGTACAATCCTCCTCACGGCGGACCAGCTGACTCAAATGTCACTAATCGAATTCAAAAACGAGCGAACGAAATAATTGCTAATGGCTGCCAGCAAGTTAAGCGGATAACAATTACAAAAGCGATGCAGTCAGACCATGTAACGCAGATTGATTTTGCTACTGCATACATTAATGAACTAGACCAAGTAATTAATATGTCCGCTATTGCCGATGCTAATTTGAAACTTGGCACCGATCCCCTAGGTGGTTCAGGTATTTATTATTGGGACCGAATTGCGGAGCATTATAAATTAAACATTGAGGTAGTTAACAAAAAGGTCGACCAGCAGTTTAGTTTTATGCACTGTGACAAAGATGGAAAGATCCGCATGGACTGTTCGTCCGCCAGCGCTATGGCTGGTCTTATAAACTTGAGGGATAAGTTTGACTTAGCTTTCGGTAACGACCCAGACTTTGATCGACATGGCATCGTCACGCCAAGCGCAGGATTAATGAATCCGAACAATTATCTTGTGGTGGCAATAAACTACCTATATCAACATCGACCTCAATGGCCCAACAGTTTGTATGTAGGAAAAACCTTAGTATCGAGTAGCATGATTGATCGTGTCTGTTCAAGTTTGGGGCGTGAAGTGAAAGAAATGCCCGTGGGTTTTAAATGGTTTGTCGAGGGCTTAAATGCAGGCACTATTGGTTTTGCGGGCGAAGAGTCAGCAGGCGGTATTTTCTTGCGCCATGATGCAACACCTTGGGCTACCGATAAGGATGGTTTTATTATGTGCTTGCTAGCGGCAGAAATGACTGCTGTTGTTGGTGAGGATCCATCACAACAATATGAAAAGCTAACACAAATTCACGGAACGCCTTGTTATACCAGAATTGACGTCGCAGCTACATTGGAGCAAAAAGATGTATTGTCTAGCATGACAACGGATGTGGTAACTGCAAAACAGTTAGCGGGAGAAAATATCACTAATATACAAACTCACGCTCCAGGCAACAATGCAGCGATTGGCGGTGTAAAAGTGGGTACTGAAAATGGTTGGTTTGCGGCAAGACCGTCAGGAACTGAAAATGTGTATAAAATTTATGCAGAAAGCTTTTTGGGTGAACCTCATTTACAAAAACTAGTAAAAGAAGCTGAAGAGTTAGTTTCTTTAGCACTAAAAAAACGCTGATTGTTATAGTTTTGAGTGAAAATTGTTTATAAAATGTAAATAAATTACATATTTATTGCTTGTCGTTTTAAAAAATCTAATAAGTTAACAGTATTTTAACAATATGCATACGTTTTCATGAGTTTATGATGGCTTTATGTCACTGCCTGTAATAAAGTTACAGGCAGGTATTTTCATAAAGAGAGATAAAATCATGGCATCTTCCAATAAAGCCACAGGTTCTTCTAGTAAAGCTACACCAAGAAAGTCAGTGAAAGCACAGACGATAAATACGTCTGAAGCTTCCTATTCTAAAGCTGACATTAAACAGGCTATCGTTAGGCATTTGCATTCCACACTGGGAACCGATGAAAATAAAGCTGATAATCACGCATGGTGGAAAGCTACTAGTGCCGCTATGCAAGAACTCGTTCTAGAACGTCTTCGTACAACCCAAAAAACACACTATATGAATGATACGCGCGCTGTTCATTATTTCTCTGCCGAATTTTTAATGGGTCGCCTGCTTTCTAACAATATGCATAACTTCAATTTATTTGAAACTGCAGACGCAGCATTGAAGGAGCTGGGAGTTGAACTAGCGGATGTACTTGAAGAAGAGCCAGATATGGCTTTGGGTAACGGTGGATTAGGCCGACTAGCTGCGTGCTTCATTGACTCGCTAGCCACAATGGAATTGCCTGCCATAGGATACGGTATTCACTACGAACACGGTTTATTTCGCCAAGAAATTAAAAATGGTGCGCAAATTGAAAGACCTGACAGCTGGAGAGACTACGGCAACCCATGGGAAATTTGCCGTCCTGAATCAATACAGGAGGTTCCACTCTTTGGTTACGTTGAAACCAAGTATGGTGAGAACGGTCGTGTTCAAAAAGAGTGGCACCCTGGCAATATTGTCAAGGGGGTTCCTTGGGACATTCCTATCGTAGGTTACGGCGCAAAAACGGTGAATGTGCTGCGTTTGTGGCAAAGTGAATCGTCAGATTATTTTAACTGGGATGTTTTTAATTCAGGTGGTTACGTTGACGCACAGCGTGAAAACATTCAGGCTGAAACAATTTCGAAAGTGTTATATCCAAATGATGAGACAGAAGCGGGTAAAGAGCTTCGTCTAATTCAGCAATACTTTTTTTGTGCGTGTTCACTTAAAGATATTATTCGTCGTTACAAGCGCGCTCACGGTGACGATTGGAGTCGTTTCTCTGAACAAGTAGTCATTCAACTTAATGACACTCACCCAGCAATTGCTATTCCCGAGTTAATGCGAATATTAGTCGATAGAGCTGAACTTGATTGGGATACGGCCTGGGGCATTTGTAGCAAAACATTCGCCTATACAAATCATACCTTATTGCCAGAAGCACTAGAAAGATGGCCAGTGAGAATGATTGAAAAAATCTTGCCGAGACACATCGAAATTATCTACGAGATCAACCATCGCTTCTTAACCTTAGTTGAGAAAAAGTGGCCGGGCGATAATGTAATGAAGGCGAAGCTTTCTATTATTGAAGAAAGCACTGAGAAGATGGTGCGAATGGGTAACCTGTCTGTTATTGGATCATTTGCCGTAAATGGTGTTGCAGAAATTCATTCAAAATTAGTTAAAGAAAACTTGTTCCCTGAATTTGAAGCACTATGGCCGGGTAAGTTGACCAACGTTACGAATGGCATAACTCCTCGTCGCTGGTTAAAGGCGTGTAATCCATTATTGTCTGAACTTATAGGCAAGAAAATTGGCGATGATTGGCCATCTGATCTAACGCGTTTAGATAAGTTGTCCGAATTTGCTGACAATAAAACCTTTCAGAATCAGTTTATGAAGGTGAAGCAGAAAAATAAAGAGGCGTTAGCTGCTGAAATTAAACACCAAACAGGGATTAGTGTCGACACCAAAGCAATTTTTGATATTCAAATTAAACGTTTACACGAGTATAAGCGCCAGCATTTGAACTTATTGCACATCATGGCGTTGTATCGACGACTATTAGAGAATCCTGATTACGATATGCATCCTCGGGTTTTCATTTTCGGTGCTAAAGCTGCGCCCGGTTATACATTGGCAAAAGACATCATTTTTGCAATAAATAAAGTGGCGGATAAAATAAATAACGATCCTCGAGTAAACCATAAAATTAAAGTTGTATTTTTACCAAATTATCGCGTCTCACTTGCTGAGAAAATGATACCCGCGGCGGATGTGTCGCAGCAAATCTCAACTGCGGGAAAGGAAGCTTCAGGTACAGGTAATATGAAATTGGCACTCAACGGAGCTGTCACAATTGGTACACTTGACGGTGCTAATATAGAAATTGCTGAAGAAGTAGGGGATGACAATATCTTTATCTTTGGTATGACCGTGGACGAAGTGACTGAACTGTCAAGAAAAGGTTACAATCCTTATGATATCTATTATCAAAATAAGGAATTAAAAGCGGTATTGGATTGGTTAGACAGCGACTACTTTACGCCAGGTCAGCCCGGCGCGCTTTCATCATTAAAAAATAGTATGTTATCGGGTGGCGATCCCTATATGTGTTTAGCTGACTTTGAATCTTATAGTGAGGCCAACAAAGCACTAGATTCAGCGTATAGAGATAAACCAAGATGGGCTAAAATGGCTATTTTAAATACGGCTAAAATGGGAAAATTTACCTCAGATAGATCGATTGCCGATTACGTTGAACGGATATGGAAATTGACGCCTTGTGAAGTTAATTAATCGGTAACGTTTGCTTTTACCCTTTCAAAGCCAACCTTGTGTTGGCTTTTTTTATTAAAGATTTCATAAACACAGTCGATAAATGTATGATACGCAACTTACGTGATTACCTTAGCCTATTTCTTCACTTTTTTCGGCGCACATTTTTATATGGCTCATAAGCACCAAAGTCTATCAACGCTTCCAAACAGGCACCTCTTCATCGATATGATCGAAGTTGTGGGATTGTCACACCCATATTTTTCCTTAATGTTAGTGGACGTCATGCGTTTTTCTGACGTTTCATCAGCTTTTGATTACAAAGCTGGCGACGATATTTTACTGCAGATAGTGAATCGTATTCACATTATATTCGGCGAGGACCTTATTCTCGGGCGGATCAGCGGAGATATTTTTGGCCTAGTGTTCGAAGGGCCCTTTACCGAGCCGGAAATGCAGGCAAAGTTCCAGTGTCTCGTTGAACATTTTAAAACGCCACTTTATACAAATGACACCGCCTTTATAGCTGATTTCAATGTGGGTATTGCGAGTCGAACTCGAAGAAGTGTGACAGCGACAAAGATAATTTCTCTTGCCGAAGCCGCACTAAAACAAGCTAAAAATAACCAGCATCAAAACTGCAGTTTCGTAAACGATAACGAAAACTCAGTGACGGGCAGAGGCCTAGCATTGAAGGCGGACTTAACGCGTGCAATGAAAAATGATGAGTTAGAACTGTATTTTCAACCAAAAGTGAACTTGGCGTCCACAGAGATAATTGGCGCTGAATGCTTACTCAGATGGAATCACCCTTTAGACGGTGTATTGTTTCCAGGCACGCTTATTGAGGCGGCAGAATCATATAACATGATGAACGAGTTAGGGCATTGGACAATATTACATGCTTTTCAACGAGTGAGATGCCTCAATAAAAAGGGAATTAATATAACCGTCTCGATAAATTTGTCACCCAGTCAGCTGTATGACAGCGGGCTACCAAGACTTCTATCAGATTTACTTCAACAATATGAAATTCAAGCAAATATGATAGAGCTTGAGTTAACGGAAGATGTCGTATTATCAAATTCGTTAATGGTGAAGCGACAGCTAGATGAAATTCGCGCCATGGGCGTTAAGATATCTATGGATGATTTTGGCAAAGGTTATTCGAATTTATCGTTCATTCGCGATTTACATTTAAGTGCAATCAAAATTGATAAAACCTTTGTTATGGACCTTGAGGAAAACCCTGTCAACAAAGCGATTGTTGAGGCGACTAAACTCATCTGTGATGCAAAAAACGCTGAAGTGGTTGCAGAAGGTATAGAGACGGTTCAGCAATTAAACATCTTGAAAGACATTGGTATACTCAGTGGGCAGGGCTTTTTGTTTTCGCCAGCTGTAAAATTCGAGTCTTTTGTATCTCTTTGTGAAACCGGAAATTTTAAGCAGTTATTGGCAGATAAGGTGCGAAGCGCGGCTAGTTAATGTTATGATTTAGCGGTCTTTACTAATTCGCAAAAGAAGTCATGTCAACAAATCCAATAAGCTTTTTAGCACAATCAAGATTCTCTCCTGAGACCATACAAGCTCAACAAAGATTTCAATTAAGCAATGGTACGACAGTAGAAACCTGCTGTCCCGGCGTCATCACGTTTGAGCCTGCGTCGTTGCATGCAGCAAAGTCTATCGTGCTCTCGTCAGGTGTGCACGGAAATGAAACTGCGCCCATAGAAATTTGCGAAGCCTTAGTTGAAGACCTGCTGCAAGAAAAAATTAAGACTCAACATCGTGTTATGTTCATTTTTGGTAACTTGCCGGCAATGAACATTGGTGAGCGCTTTGTCGAAGAAAATTTAAACAGGTTATTTAACGCGTCGGTGTCTATCGATAACCAAGAGCAAGTGCGAGCGCAAGAACTAAAACGTGAAGTACATCGGTTTTTCGAGAGTGACTCTCCAGCACCGTCTTCACATTCTGACTCCAAGCGTATTCACTACGATTTGCACACAGCAATTAGAGAATCAAAAAACGAGAAATTCGTTGTTTATCCTTTTCTTCACGGACACGAATATAACAAACAGCAGCTGCGCTTTTTGTCAGCTTGTGCTGTGAACACGATCCTGCTTTCACAATCGCCGACATCAACTTTTAGCTACTACACTTCGCGTAATTATAATACCCACGGTTTCACTGTAGAGCTGGGTAAAGTAAAGCCTTTTGGTGAAAATAATATGGCTAGCTTTAGGAATGTGATCGAGATGTTGACGCAACTTATTACACGCCAAGAACCTACTTTGCCGCCTCTTGATGAATGCCCTCTGGATGTGTTCGACGTTAAACAGGTTATTGATAAACACACTGACGATTTTAAACTACATTTCGCCGACAACATCCCAAACTTTACTGGTTTTCCAAAAGGAACCTTGTTGGCGACAGATGGTGACAAAGAGTATCGAGCGCTAGAAAACGATGAGGCAATTGTATTTCCAAATGCTAATGTCGCTCTTGGTCAACGAGCACTATTAACGGTGGTCCGTTGTGAAATTTGAACTAGATAAACGTTTACAAAATGACAGCCATTTTGTGTGTAAATTACCACTTTCTCAGGTTAGATTGATCGACGACAGTCAGTTTATCTGGTGTGTGTTAGTACCTGAAATAAACACAGTCACTGAAATTATAGATCTGAGTGAATTACAGCAAGGTCAGATGTGGTTGGAGTCGGCACTTCTCAGCAAAGCATTGAAAAAAGGTTTTATTCCAGACAAACTGAACGTCGCAGCAATCGGGAACGTGGTTTCTCAGCTGCACGTACATCATATTTGCCGTTTTAAAACAGATGTGGCTTGGCCTGCGCCGGTTTGGGGGCGCCAAGCGATGGTAAATTATCAGGAAAGTGCTCGTTTAGTGCTAATTGAAAAAATTCATGATTTACTAAAAGAGCAAGGTGCATTTACATAAGGGTGGCCCTTGCAAGCATACCCTTAAATAAGAACGCCGTTATCAATAACCCTGCTTTTAAGAGCGCTCGAAAGTAAGACTAGTTAAATGAGGCAGTACTCAAATTAGACCAGCACTGTCATCATCATCCTTATTGTTCGATTTTTGTCTTTGCGCCTCTTCAAACTCTTCGGAAAAATGAAACGGCTTAGATTTGAGCAGTGCTGTTATGGTGCTTATGATAAAAGCTAATACAATCACGATAATAGTAACAACAATCCAAGTGCTCATTTTTTTCCTCGATTTAAGGTGTAACGTTCAAATAACGAATTGAGGTGCAACAATACAGTATCCAAACCCAAAATATCTGATTCAATTAATTGCTCTCGCAATAAATCAACAGAAAATGAGCTAATGATCTGCTCGGCTATCGGAGAGTAGGATAGGTGCCAAGGTTCAGCGGCTACTCCACCGGCGTATTTGGCATAAGGTCGTTGAAAGCCAAACTTAGACGCGTTGATTTCTGCCCATCTCGCTAGCGCGGCACATGGGCCATTACCCTCATATTCTTCAGTAACAAGTTCAAATGGCACGCCGCAAGCAGCCACTTTTGTGCGGTCGTAAATATCAAAGTCAGTTCCCCAATGGTGACGACTTCCCCCTGGAAGCGCTGACCAGAGAAGAATTGCGTGCATTTTCTGAACATTGTTTAAGGACGCGGTATCGAGAACGTGACCATCAAGTGAGTTTAATTTTAGTTCGCCGCTCCACTTACGATCCCAAATACTTGCTTGCCTCGCAAAACTACGATAACTGCTCGCGATTTGTAAATCATGACCCTCAAGGCTTGCCGCTTCTTGCATTGCCAAAAACGCATCTTTGACTGTCGGCTGCAGCTGGTGTTTATCATCAACTTGAACAAGATGTTCTGCATCTAAACCGAGTACTTGCTGTGATGAAATCATGCGAGAACACGCACTAATGTAGCGTAATAAATGTTCTCTAATGATTTTATATTTTCAATATTAACGCGCTCATCTACTTTGTGAATGGTGGCGTTTTCTGGCCCTAATTCGATAACTTGAGCACCGGTAGGCGCAATAAATCGTCCATCTGAAGTGCCGCCAGCAGTCGATAATTCGGTATCTATGCCAGTGACTTCTTTTATGCTTTCGACAACGGCATCAACGAGTGTGCCTCGTTCAGTGATAAATGGCTGTCCATTAAACGTCCATGCAATATCATAGTCGATATCGTGTTTTGCGAGGACCGCGACAACCTTATCTATCAATTGCTGGTCAGTCACTTCTGTTGAAAACCGAAAATTGAAGCAAACCTCAACTGCTCCGGGGACAACATTTCCTGCACCGGTCCCAGCATGTATATTTGATACTTGAAAGCTAGTTGGTGGAAAAAAAGCGTTACCTTGATCCCATGTCGTTGATGCTAATTCTGCTAATACAGGCGCAACGGCGTGTATAGGATTTTTCACTAAGTGGGGGTAGGCTACATGTCCTTGAATCCCTTTCACTATAAGGTCACCTGTTAATGAACCTCGTCGACCATTTTTAATTACATCACCCGTGTTGACTGTGCTTGAAGGTTCACCAACGATACAGTAGTCAATCTTTTCATTGCGTGCTTCTAAAGTGTCAATAACCCTTGTTGTACCATTTATGAATGGGCCTTCTTCATCACTAGTAATGAGATATGCAATAGAGCCTTTATGATTCGGATAATCTTTTACAAAGCGTTCGGTAGCGCATAGCATTGCCGCTAAACTTCCCTTCATGTCGGCGGTGCCACGGCCATATATAAATCCATCAGCAATAGTGGGTTCAAAAGGAGGGTACTTCCATCTTTCAGCAGGTCCTGTTGGCACGACATCTGTATGGCCTGCAAAGCAAAAAACAGGTTTATCGGTGCCTTTGCGTGACCACATATTGGTAGTATCTTCGAAAATCATGGATTCATTATTGAAACCAAGAGGTTCTAAAATAGCATCCATATAGACTTGGCAGCCTTTATCTTTTGGCGTAACTGACTCACGAGACACCAGATCAAAGGTAGTCTGAACAACGTCGCGTATCATGCGAGGACCTCGCTGTAGTTTTGCGCACTAAATCCGACATAATAGTTACCTTCAGTAACCAGAATAGGCCGCTTTATCATGGCTGGATATTCAAGCATCAGTGCCAGAGCGGTTTGTTTATTGATCGCATCTTTTTGCTCTTCAGGCAATTTTCGAAAAGTTGTTCCGCGCTTATTTAGCATATTTTCCCAACCCACCTTTTCTTCAGTGTCTGCGAGCCATTTGGCATCTAATCCATCTTTTCTATAATCATGAAATTGATATTCTATTTGATTCGATTCGAGCCACTTCTTGGCTTTTTTGATGGTGTCACAGTTAGGTATGCCGTATAGCTTTGTCAATTTTTTTATCCTTGTATTTAATTACGTTCCAATATTAACGAAAATTACTTATTGGACTATGTCGTAGCGAGCCTTTTGTAATGCCGCAACGGCTTTTGATAATGTATTTGATTTGACCAAAAAGTAATCTGTTTCGAATGTGGAGACAACAAATATGCTTATTTTGGCTGCGGCGAGAACCGCGCCAATTTCAGCCATAATGCCAACCATTGAGAGGTTGAGTGGGCCCAGTACCTCAAGCACTCGCCAATCGTAGTCTGACTCAATCGCTTCAATTTGAATATCTTGTTTCACCACTAAAGACAATTCGTCGTGCGTTTTGCCGATAAAATAGAAATCGCTACTTAATACCGATGGAGGTATTGACTGCTCTTCACTCAATGAATGAATTGCAAATGTAGGCTCTAAAACCGAAAGTGTTTGTTTTCCCAATGGTATTCTCTCTTATCCACTAAAGTTGTGGATAACCTTGTGTGCGACTTATGCCTAAGTGTATAACGCCATGTTTTAAATAGTAAATATTAATTGGCTATATAACGTGCACATCGATTATTAATCGTTAAATTACATCTGTTAACTGTAATAAAAAGCTTAATTGGACTGTATTTACGTGTTGATTTAACGCAAACTATACACCGAATTTGTATACACTGAAAAGGATGATCAGGCCTAGATGTCTTCACTCAATATTTATGCGGGTAGCGCTGCACGCAAAAGAATTCAAGAAGAAGGGTTTCACGCCGGACTATTTGGCGGCTTTTTAGGTGCATCTGGAGGACCGAAGTGGTTCGTATTAGCAGGTTTAGATAAAGTTATTTTTCCTGAGTTTCTTGATTCGAGTTCATCGTCAATTGATATTATGGGAAGTTCGGCAGGGGCCTTTCGTGCCGCTTGCTTAGCTCAAGACAAACCAGCTGACGCAATTGAACGACTCGCTACTAACTACGCACAAACTGTGTATTCAGCAAAACCTAAGGCCAAGGAAATTACTGAAAAGGGATATGACCTTTTGTATCGGATGCTTGGTGAAAACGGTATCACTGAAGCCTTGAACTCAACTAAGAAGAATGTGCATTTTTTTGTTCAGCATTGTCACGGTCTTGTTGGTTCTGAAAGAAAAACGTCACAGCTATTAGGATTGTCAGTTGCCGCAGCAAGGAACATGGTAAAAAGGAAATCCATCTCAAGGCAATTTACGCGAGCCGTGTTTTCATCTAAGCCAAAACAAAATTTATTCGTTGACCCGTATCATTTCCCAACGGATTATTATTTGTTGGATAAGGATAATTTTGTACCGTCATTAATGGCTTCGGGCTCAATACCTATCGTTTTAGAAGGGATAAAAGACATACCTCATGCTAAGCCCGGAGTTTATCGTGATGGCGGCATTATTGATTATCATTTTGACCTGGCTTTTCAACAATCGGATCTGGTGCTTTATCCTCATTTTTATAATACACCAACGCCTGGGTGGTTCGATAAAAATGTGCCCAGTAGGCAGTGCCACGAAAGTAGCTACGAAAATGTCGTTATGTTGGTGCCAAGTCAAGAATTTGTTGCTAGCCTTCCTTATTCAAAAATACCCGATAGGCAAGATTTTAAAGACATGGAGGCTGAGCAAAGGATCAAGTACTGGCTTGAAACGATAAAACAGTCAGAGCGTCTTGCTGAAGACTTTATACAGCATTTAGAATCTGACAATATATTGTCGAGCATTAAACCGATAGACTTGAAGAGAAATAGAAAGCGTTGATATATCCCTAAGGTAAATAAACGACGGAAAACGGCTATTTTTTACTTATAAGATTACTAGTGAGAGTTAGAGGGAATAGCGGCACACCTTCCCTTTGAGCTTTGGTATTACTGGAAAGCAAAAAAAGGCGTCATATCGACGCCTTTTACCTTATTGCTCAGATTTTCGGCATATGCTCATTACAAATATTTATCGCACAGGGTAATCGTTATTGTGCAAATAACCCTGCTACCTACTTAAAACTTATAAGTAGCTTGAACATAAGCAAATCTTCCTTGTGCATTATGCACCGACGATACATAACCGGCGGAAGAGCTATAAGAAAACGGTGGTTCTTCGTTTAACAGATTGGTTGCACCTAATGTCAGGATAGTATCTTCTATACCCGCATAGTTAATCGTTGTATCAACCGAAACGAAGGCGTCAATATCGGGTGCTATTGAACCATCGGTGCGAGTTCGCACAGGATCATCTTCTTTAAACTCACCAACGTAGTTAACAGCAAAGTTTGCGCTCCAGTCATCTTTTACCCAAGAGGCAGAAGTCGTCCAACGAACCTGTGGCTGCTCGAATCCTCCTTCCTCTGCAAAGAGGCGATCACCGGTGCGAATATCTTCATAGTTTAATACGTAGTTTAAGACGTAATTGAATTTGAAGTCGCCCATGTCAGATGACATTCTGTACATTACATCAAGGTCTAAACCAGACGTTTTAAGATCAAATAAATTCTCAAAACGGTCAAAAATGACAACTACTTGACCTGGATCGTTCGCTATCCCGGTGGGCGTGCGTTGAACAACCGCTTGATTACCTCCTTGTGTGGTAAATACGAACTGAGTGTCTTTACCGATAACATTTTCGATATCGTAACTATAATAATCTAAAGAAAAATCAATATCTTCAGTCACTTCATAAATAACACCTAGGTTATAACTTTTAGACTCTTCTGGCCCTAATTCAGGGTTGCCAGCCAATTGTGCCGTATATTCAAAAAGTTCACAGGCTTGGTCTACATTACCTATCGCATCACATCGCACGGTATCAACCAAGCTTGGCGATTCGTCTGTTCTACCCAAACCAATTTGACTCAAAGATGGCGCGCGAAAAGCGGTGCCATATGAGCCTCGTATTGATAATTCATCAATAGGTGTCCAAATAAAGGCCACTTTGGGATCAGTAGTAGTGCCAAAATCACTATAATCTTCGTGTCGCACCGCTACTTGAATATTGAGAGTTTCAGTTATCGGAATTGCTAGCTCGGCGAAAATAGACGTATTATCACGTTCACCATTTGCTTGTGTTGCTTCGGTACCAAAAACGTCCCCACGAATGAACTGGTCGTCTGGATTATCACTGATGGTTTCTTCACGATACTCTGCGCCAACTGCCAACATTAGTTGACCTGATTGCATCTCCAAAATTGGACCTGATACCTTACCATCAAAAGACTTACTGGTAGACTTACCATATCGAGTAGTCTGAGTTTCTATGTAATCGAGGGCTTCTTGACTGTTAGCAGAAGGTTCGAAGGGATTCCACAAACCACTGTCAATAGCTTCTTGAGTTCGACGAGAATTCGGAAAACCATTTACCCCACGTTCAATCGAATCACTCTTTATATAGCTGTAAGCTGCTTCATAGTCCCAGTTGTTAAATTCACCTTGGAAGCCAAAAACCCCACGATAATAATCTGAATCGACACGCTTTTCACGGTCACCAATTTCAACCAAACGACGACGCATGGTCAAATCTTGCTGGTAAAATTCACTTGTAGGATCATCGGCAAATGGATGATTAACATTATCAGCAGACATAAAAAGCTCATTAAAGCTTGGGCTGGCAGCCCCTCTAATGGTAGTTTTTGAATTTTGTCCATTTACTTCAATAAATGCGCGCAGTGTATCGTTAATCTCAAAATTACCCATGTACATAAAACTGACACGTTCTGATGCAGGCACAACAGAGCTCATTGGCGCAAAATCGTAACGACATAATGTGCCGGTTATATCTTCCGCAGGACAAACGTCATTACCAAAGGTATCAGGAACCCGAATAGAGTTGTTTGAGGCAAGTGCGATAGTACCTGGAAAACCTGCTGAACTTCTGCCGTCGGCGGCATAGGGATCATTAGGTCTCAACGCAGTTTGGTTAGCAGAACTAGTGTAATATCTGTCGGCGCCAAGTATTTCTTCACGATCAAAATAATCGACCACAAATGTATGACTGGCTTTGTCAGAACTGCTGCCAAACAATAGGCTTGTATTAGACTCTTTTCCGCCGCCATCAGCAGTATCGCCAATTTTGGTAGAAATTTCCAAGCCATCGTAATCATCTTTCAATATGATATTGATAACCCCAGCAATTGCGTCAGAACCATAGGTAGCTGATGCACCATCTTTCAATATGTCTACCCGTTTAATGGCGGATATTGGGATATTATTGATATCAACAAACGCAGTATCTATTTCGTTTGCGAAAGGGGAAACAGAAATACGACGACCATTTACAAGAATAAGGGTTGAATCTGCTCCCAAGCCCCTTAATGATACGCTTGAGCCGCCGTTAGCTGTTCCATCACTACTGTTGCCTTGAGTAGAAAATGTGCCTTGTCCTGCTGCTGGCAGTTTAGTGAACAGGCCGATCAGATCGGTTACGCCTGCGTTAGCAATATCTTCAGAAGATAGCGAAGTAACAGGTGACGGGCCTTCCATATCGGTTCTTTTAATGTGCGAGCCAGTTACTTTGATGCGTTCAATTTGCTTGTCATCGGTTTGTGCATTGACCGTCATACTGCTCGAAATAGCAGCAGCTAAGAGTGTGAGTTTTATTTTGCTGTGTCTCATGATTTTTCCCTGATAATTTTTTATTTTATTCAGGGGTTGAAGTTAGCGATAAACACAACTTCAATCCCCTTTGAAGTCAGTCCATCCATCATCTCTGACACATGCATCCTACTGTAATTAAATGAAAAAACAAATATTAATTGTTTGAAATATAGACAGCTGCTTGATTAATGTAATTTAGTCTATGTAAAAGTTTTAATAAGGCTAAGGGCGAAAGTTACTTAAACTTTCAGGTATATGGGCATAATAACCTTGGTAATAATCTATTTTTAGCTGTCTTAAAATATCCAAAGACTCAGCAGTTTCGATACATTCAGCGACTACCTTAATACCTTTTGCTTGAGCTATCCCAGCAATCGACTCCACCATTTTCTGACTTATTTCGTCTTTATCGACATCACGTACAAACATGCCATCGATTTTGACATAGTCGACCGCTAGCAATTTCAAGTACTCATATGATGATGTGCCTGTGCCGAAATCGTCTAACGCAAACTTAAAACCGAGCTGCTTCAATGAGGAAATTAGCGCTTGTGTGCTCTCTAAGTTTGAAATAGCGGATGTCTCCGTAATTTCAAAGCAAATTTGTGAAGGCGATACCTTATACTCACTGACGTAGGTCTTTATCACAGCGTCGGCGTTTGACTTAGCAATAAAGTCACCAGATAGGTTAATGGACATTTCGACGCTAGTTGGCATGTTAGCGAGTGCACTAAAAGCATTTCGCAAAACCCATTTGTCTATTTCGGTAATAATATGAAACTTCTCTGCTACTGGAATGAACTGGCCAGGAGGCTTAATTTTTCCATCATTCCCCATCAATCTTATGAGTATCTCAATTTTCTTGCCATTTTCTGCATTTATTGGTGTTATTTCTTGATAATACAGAGTAAAACGATCTTTCTCTAAGGCTTGATGAATCAACGGAATAATACGCATTTGCTGATGTGTTTTATCGATGTGTTGTTTCGTGTAGTTGTACACGGACACTTCACTACCGCCTTTTCTTTTGCTTTCAAAGCAGGTTCGTTCTGCAATACTCATCAAATGTGACACAGAATCGATACTTTCATCAATCTCGACAAGCGCTGCGCTTAGGGTATGCTTATACGCTTCTTCTCCCCATTCAAAACGATAACTTTCAATAGCGTCTTTGATCGTAGCGGTTCTTCTAATTGCATGGTCAAGCGAATCAAGCGAGAAAAGCACTGCGAATTCGTCACCGCCTAATCGAGCAATGATATCATCTGATGAAAATAAGCTTCGCAGGAGGTCTGCTAGTTGTCTTAATAACTCATCACCTGCAATATGACCGCAGGTATCATTGATAACTTTAAACTGGTCTAAATCGATAAATAGAAAATAGTAATGAGTGTTGCGCGGAACTGATAATTCGAGCACATTCTTTAACTCTAGTTCCATTGATGTTCTGTTAAACATGCGCGTTACAAAGTCATGGTTAGATAAATAGGTAATCTTATCTTGAAGCCGTCTACGTTCATCTACTTCTCGGCGCAATCTCGCATTGGCTGCCACTAACTCTTTTGTTCTTTCATTAATCTTAATTTCAAGACTTTCGTTGGCACTTTCTAACATTGCGTTCGCTCTATCTAACGATTCTACGACATTGCTTAGTGTTAAATGCGTATTGACTCGTGCGATTAACTCTTCTGAGCGGACTGGTTTCACAATATAGTCAACACCGCCTGCGGCAAATGCCTCGCTGCTATCGTTTTCACTACCAGTTAAAAAGAGTATCGGAATATGTTTGTTTTTAGGGTCTTCTTTAATGCGTCGACAAACCTCTATACCGGTCATATTTGGCATATTGATATCAAGTATAATGAGATCTGGAGGATTGCTATTGATAATTTCTAAGGCCGCTAACCCTGAAGTAGCTATTAACATTTTTGCATTTAACGGTTTTAAGTGACTGATGATCACATTGATAGTTGTTGGGTCATCATCTACCGCGAGTATTCTGAATGTCGCATTTTTATTAATCATAAAGTCCCTTCGATTAACTTCTTTGTTTTTTCATAATCAAACTCTTCCAAAGCATTTACTATAACATGAAGGACAAGGTCGTCATCGTGATCTTTTGCAATATCGGCAAGCTCATCTACTAGTTCAAAAGGCACTAGTTCGCTTCGTGAAACCAAAGGCATAATTTCGTTTAAAATGTCTTTAACAAGGCGTTTTGTATCTGACTCAAAATTGTCTTTTTTATTTATTTTGAGCACATTATCAATATCGGAAATGGCATCACCAAGCAAAAGGTTAAAGCGCTTTAAATCGGAAGAGATTAATTTGTTTTCACTAATCTTTTCTTCAAGCACAATTGCTAATCGATAGAGCTTTATTAGACCAACATTGCCTGAGCTCCCTTTGATTGTGTGTAACTTATCTCGCAACAAATCCATATCGACTCTGGTAGTTGGGAAGACAAATGATGTGTCGCCATGCTGCTTTTTAAATAAAGCTAAACTTTTAAGATAAATAGTTGGTTGATTAATAAGGATAGGGGGAGCAGACTCCCAATCCATCGTTAACAAATTATTTGGAATAATAATTTGTGAGTCAGTAATCATATTGTTATCTACGCTGCCGAGCATATGAAAATTAAGCAGTGGTTTGGGAGTTAAACTAAATCCGCTCACTAATGCTTTTTGCAATACGCCAACATCAATAGGTTTTGGAACATAGTCGTTCATACCGCTCTGCAAACACTTTTCTCTGTCGCCTTTCATTGCGTTGGCTGTCATAGCAATAATCGGAATATTTTTATAGCGTTCACCAGCATCCCCTTGACGAATTTTTGCAGTGGCCTTGTACCCGTCTAATACGGGCATTTGACAATCCATCAAAATCAATGTGTAGGGTTGATCTATTTCACTTTGTATAAGGGTTTGTATAGCGATACTGCCGTCAATAGCAACACCATACTGTAAGCCCAACCTCTGTAATATCCCCTCAGCTACAAGTTGATTAATAGAGTTGTCTTCTACAATAAGTACTTTATGGTAGTTGGGCCACTTTACGATGTCAGATAGCTGCTTGTCAGCGTTTACTGCTATTACATCGTTGCTTGCAGTGCTTTCATCGCGTGACATTAGTGCTATCGTATTAAATAGTTCTGAGGAGCCAACGGGTTTCATTAAACAAGAATCTAGCCCCAATGAACCAAATTCTGCAACCGACATTTGAAATGACATTGAACTGAGCATCAGTATTTTTACGTCTTTGTAGCGGTCAATCATTTTTATATCTGCTACGAGCGATAAACCATCTTTATTTGGCATATTCATGTCAGTAATTATTAAATCGAGTTCAAGTGGCGCGGAGTTCAGTTTGTCTAGTGCGTCAAAAGCGTCTATAGCTAGGATCGGTTTAACGCCCCAACTCTCTAACTGGCTTGCTAATATTTCTCGATTCGTTTCGTTGTCATCAACAACCAGTACTTGCCAACCGACAATATTCGATCTCGCTGGAGGCTTATCCTCTAATAAACTGGTCTTCAAGTTGATATCGAAGCTGAATATGCTGCCTTTATTGATGTTTGAGGATACCTGTATTCTTCCTCCCATTAATTCAATCAGTCGCTCACAAATTGCTAGTCCCAATCCTGAACCACCATATACTCGCGTGGTAGATGTGTCGACTTGCATAAAGGACTCGAATAAATGCTCAAGTTTGCTATCGGGTATACCAATCCCAGTGTCTTCAACACTACACTCAAGTCGTGTTGTGTCACCTTGGTTAATTGTTTTAGCCCTAACCACAATTTGACCAACTTCAGTAAACTTAATTGCATTGCTGATAAGATTAGTAAGAACTTGGCGTAATCTAACGGCATCACCAACAACCATCTTTTGCTGAATATCTGAGACATCTACAATTAACTCTATCCCCTTGGCATCGCTGCGTATTGCTAATGTTTGCGCAACATTTTCGATTTGTTGAGGGAGGTTAAAGTCGAGCGATTCAATTTCCATTTTTCCAGCTTCAACGCGCGAAAAATCTAAAATATCGTTTATGATGGTCAACAAACTAGAGGCACTGTTTTTCGCGACTTTAAGTTTGTGAGTTTGATCGCTTGTTAGTCGCGTGTCGAGTAGCAAATCAATCATACCTAAGACGCCGTTCATAGGGGTGCGTATTTCATGCGACATCCGAGCAAGAAATTCACTTTTTGCGTTACTTGCTTCTTGCGCTGCTTTTGTAGCGTTGAGCATTGCACCTTCATATCGCTTTCTATCAGTGATATCTCGACTGATACCCAAAATTCCAGCTTTGTCTTCACCAGCATAATGGATTAATGTTTTTCGAGTTTCGAACAACAGTTCTTTGCCCGTAACATCGATAGTGTTACGTTCCACAATATGGGCTAATCCGCTCGATAAGAGCTTTTCATCGTCCTTAGTAAAAAACTCTGCTTCATCCTTATCGTATAATTCATAGTCGGTCTTATCTACAATGAAAGCTTGTGAGTAGCCTGTTAACTTAGCGAACGACTTGTTTATTTGGACGTACCTTCCTTCACTATCTTTACAGAATATAGGATCAGGAATGTTGTCCAGAATACTCTGCAAGGTCATTTTTTGACTCTCGAGTTCCTTTGCTATCTTTAATAATTCGTGCGTTCGGCTGTCGACAGTTTCTTCCAAAATACTTGCAGATTTTCTTAGCTTTCTATTTGTCGTATTCGACATGACAAAAAAGACAATAGAAGTAGACAGGGCAATGCCAATGTTAACGGCTACAAGCGCAATTATTGTGTTCTTTGCTTTTTTAAACGGTAAATTTGCCTCAGCAAAGCTAATCTCCGTTGCAATACCTAAATGTAATTCCGGCAACCATTTCCAAGTACCTATAACCTGAGCACCCCGATAGCCAACATAGCCGCCTAAATTTTGACTTGACTCAAATTGCGTGATGCTTTTTGCCATTTCAGTCAGTTGAGTGTTTGCCGGAGCATCTTTACTTGGCACCGTCAATTGAACAGCGAGAATTTCAGATTCACTGCCGGCTATTTTGTCAAGATTGATTAAGGTTTCTTTGAATCTTGAAAGGGATACCAGCAGGCCTTGTTCGTTTATAATATAGGACTCACCAGACTCTCCAATCCGACCTAATGACATTATTTGCGAGATTTTATCCTCGGGGTTATGCGATGACGCAATGACACCAATAACTTTTTCTTCGAATACAATGGGAGCAATAAAAAAAACAAAGGTTTCAAATGTACTTGGTCCCGTTTTAATTTTCATAGGCGGAATAAAAGCTGCCTTTCCTTGCAGAGCATCCTGAAATAAACGAGGGGAAGTCCTAGCTATTGCACTTTCTTGAGAGTTGAAAAGTGGTCGGCTAGAATAAAGATATTTACCTTCGGTTGAGATAAGGTGATATTCAGTTTTTGTTTGCAATGCATCTAACGAGTTTAGATAAACCGCAGTCGACTCTCTGTAGGCCGCTAGATTTCTAGCTTCTTGGTTCTCAAATGCTTCCTTTAAATTTAAGGTAATAGATTGAACAATTTCGTTTTCAGATAGCCTTAGCAATTCCGATTTTCGTTGTTCCGTCCAAAACCTAAGAGCTGCTTCTGTCGTATTCATTACTGCATTTAAAGATGCTCCATATTCAGCTCTGACGCTGGACTCTATGGTCTTGATAGCGGCTCTTGTCAATCCGATTGTGATCACTGCGACTAATATCAAACATAAAATAACAAGGGTTATTCGCTTTGAATTTGAAGACTTAGCATTGCGGTTTGATTCAGGCAAATTACAGCTCCCTTGGTCTTTGCTTTAAAAGTGTTTGATAAGTTAAGCTTTTAAAATACAACTAAATTTATATTAGTTTCTGAAAATGAAAATATTTTGAAAAAGCGCTTGCGCAATCCCATGTGCATCGTTATTATACGCGCCGCTTACAGCGATACGACTATAGCTCAGTTGGTTAGAGCGCTACCTTGACATGGTAGAGGTCCCCAGTTCGAGTCTGGGTAGTCGTACCATCATTCAGTAGTTTTACAACCCAATTCCTATCTATAACTTTATTACCCTTAAAACTTACACGCAAAATATTGATTGATGTTGTAATAAGATTAAAAACTAACCTGATCGCTAAACTATCACTTTTTCTTCATCAAACTGCAATCTTTAACACAATATTTTAGTTTTTTATGTTAAATAACTTCGCTGCATAACGCCCTAAAATAATCGATTATCTCCTGATCGCTGATGGCTTCATGATTGGCACCAATTTGAATTTCCATCATTAATTTTTTTGTCTTGGGAAAGGGGGAGAGTTGATTAAAAAGCTTGATGCCCATTACTTCGTTAAGTTGTATGGCTTTTCTGTTAAGTTCGTCAATATCACCGTCGATAAAAACAAAAAAACCGTTTGTCTGTGGAGTGTTTACTTCTAATTGAGGGAAGACCTTAAGGATCGTTGCGATTTTTTTTGCCCGAAGCACAAGCTCAGGTATATGTTTATGTCTATTATCCAAGCCATCCAGTGCGCCAATTACCATGGGAAAAGAGGTGAAAGAATTGCCGCCTAATCGGCTTCGCCAAACTTTGCATTGTTCAATGAAATTTGTTTCACCAGCTAGAACAGCGCCTCCGATAGCACCCAAGCCTTTGTAAAGCGATACATAAACGGAGTCGAATAATGCACTAATATCGGCTTCCGATTTTTGGTAATGTGACGTTGATTCCCACAATCGAGCTCCATCCATATGGAAATGAATTTGCTCTGATTTACACCATCGGCTCATCGCCTCCAACTGTTCCCACTGCGTTAATTTAAATCCAGCACGGCGGATGGGTAATTCAACAGAAAGCGTTGCAAATTTTTCAGTGATTGCTGCTATATCTTGCACATTAAATGGATTGCTGTGATCACCAATCGGAATGCCCTTTAAGCCTAAGAGGGTTTGATAAGCGTCATCTTCGTCTAAAACCATGTGCGACATTGAGTGAAGGACAACGTTATTATTTCTGCGCTGTTCAGCCGATACCTTGAGTGCGCAAAATTGAGCAACCGTCCCTTTTGGAAAAAATAGACATGCAGGTTTATTCAAAAGTGCTGCTACTCGCTCCTCAAGCTCAAGAACGCGACCATTTTGATTATAAACATCAACTGGCCCGTCCGCATATTTGGAGCCTTGTAATTGAGTTAACCATTGTTTTTGTGAGTAGCTTGGCATACCCAAATTTCTCATGTTTTCTCCTGAAGAATCATTGCTCAACTAAACTTAGGTACTAGTACATTGTTAGTAGTCGAAATTTTTAAATCTCTTGTTGTTGAGTTAGAAAATTCTCTATTTCATCAAATGGCATTGGCTTCGCTACGAGGTAACCTTGAGCGGTCTGGCAACCCATCTCCTTGAGCAGTGCTAATTGTTCTTCACTCTCAACACCTTCTGCAACAACATTCCGACAAAAAGCAGCCGCCATGTTGATTATTGCTTTTGTTATCGCTACATCTTGAGGGTCGGTTAATATATCCGCAATAAATGTTCTATCTATTTTAACTTCGTCGGCGGGTAAACTTCTAAAATATGTCAATGAGGAGAAACTCGTACCAAAGTCATCTAACGAAATACGGTAACCTAATTTTTTACAATAATGTAAACGTTCAACTGCGCTATCTAAATCGCCAAGGGCTGTTGATTCAACTATTTCCAGAATCAAATAGGAGACTTTATTTGGATGTTCGCATGCAATTTTTTCTATTCTGCTGAGGAAGTCTTCACTGTTAAAGTACTCAGGAGAAACGTTAATGTTTAAGGTGAATCGCGCATCAAGTTTATGTAAGTTATCTAATAAATGGGGTACTAGAGTAAAGATAAATTCGTCAAATGCGACTTGAACATGCGTCTCTTGAATGCTCGGAAGAAAAAAAGCAGGGGACAGAATACCCTTTTCTTTATGTGCCCATCGACTCAATAATTCGAAACCTAATATTTGTTTATTCGTAACTGAGAATTTGGGTTGAAAATATGGCTTTATTTCATTATTTATAAGTGCTTGTGCTACCTCGGCCATCGCTTCTGATTTGCGCTGTTCTTCTCGATATAGGTTGACATTAAAGTGTACGGCTTGATTTTTTCCCTTGTGTTTGGCAATGTACATCGCTTGATCTGCATATCGTAATAACTGGTCCATATCAGACCCATCGTCTGGATATTTAGCAATTCCCATACTTGCAGAGACTTTGACGATACCTCGATCAAGTTGAAATGGGGTATTAATAGCTTCCAAAATACGCTGATATATTTCGACACTAGCGTGATGTAAAACAACTACGAATTCATCGCCGCTGATGCGCGCAACAAAATCCTCTTTTCTTGTTACCTGCTCAAGTTTTTCACCTATGATTGAGAGTAATTTATCACCATCATGATGACCATAGGTATCATTTATTAACTTGAAACCGTCTAAATCTAAAAAGCATATAGAGAAGGTACTGAGTCCGTTGGAACCACTCACAATTGTGTCAAGGTAATCAGATAAAGAGCGCCTATTAGGTAAACCTGATGTTTCATCAATATGCGCTGCATTGTAAAGTCTGCGTGTATAATTCTGTTTTTCTTGTAATAATTTTGAGCGTTCAATTAATACGCCGACGGTATAGGTGATTGCCTCGATTGTGTTTATAAATGCTTTTGAGTAGCCTTTTTTTCGGTTGGCCAATCCTATTTGACCTATGATCGTGTTTTTTGAACGGATCGGAATTGCGCAATAAGAAGTAACCATAATATCTTTAAGGGCTGGCGCTTTCGTGTCCGCCACGGCGCTAAAATCATTAATAATAAGGTTTTCACCGGAGGTAAAAGAAAATCCGAGTAAATCTTCAATATCACGCAAATTTAATGCATTTTTGTCAGCGTTATTAGGAGGAACGTTGATTTCATCATTCGATGTAATCTCGCAAACGCTTTTCATTTCCAAATATTGGCGCTCTGATGACTCGTCAGCGCTATGTTTTATTTCACCTATGTAGCCAAAGTCGCTTTCACTGAGCTCTAGTAAGTCATTAAGTAAAATATTGAAGGTTAATTTTTCATTGTCCGTATCGAGAAAAACATGTTGTGCTTTGAACACCGCCTTATTAACTTGTTCAGCTGTAGGAAAATTAACGGTGTGAGTGCGACTTAAGTTATCTAGCTCAATTTCAACAAGTCTGGCAAACTTCGCTTGCAGCGCAACATCTTCTTTTGAAAATATTTTGGGCTCATTATGGATCAAGCAAAAAGCGCCTAACTTGTGGCCGGTTGAAGACCTGATGGGTATGCCGCTGTAAAAACGGATATGGGGATAACCAGTGACCAAAGGATTATCGATAAACACTTCACTTAATTTTGTGTCCTCAACGATCATTGCGATATCTTGTTTGATAGTGTGATCACAAAATGATATTTCTCTCGCTGTTTCGCAAATATTTATGCCAACTTTAGCTTTAAACCATTGCCTTCTCTTATCGATTAGGGAAACTGCGGCTATATTTACTGAGAAAGTTTCTTTCGCAATTTTTAATAGTGTATTCAAAACTGGACTTGAAGGTGTATCTAGCAAATTACTTTCTGCAAGTGCTTGTAGTCTTGCCAATTCTTGATGATCAACACTATTCATTGTGCAGCTCTTCTATTAAGACGATCGATTATCACTTCCTTGTTATAGGTGCGTTAAATAGTGACGAAATTCAACAGTAAAAAACATTTGCAGGCTTCGCTAATGCTAGCCTGCAAAATTAACACGTTTATCGCTATTTCGATATAATTTAATGGTCTACTTTGCTAACTTAATTTCAATGTTTTACCTATGAAAAACGAGCAATGATAGAGCGCAGGTCTACCACCGTTTGCGCTAGGCGTTGACTTGCATCCAATGCCGATGTGGCGGACTGTTGCGTTAAGGAAGTATTATCTGCAATTTCTACAATCTGCTCATTTATATGCTCAGAAACAGCGCTCTGTTCCTCTACTGCAGACGACATCATCTCGGTCAATTCAGTGATAGTTCGCACAGAATCACGAATATTGCTAAGTGCATTTCTAGTATGGTTAACCGTTTCAACTCCGTGTTGAGCCGCTTTCTCACCTTTTTCTGAGGTACCAACAGCGCTCATTGCTCTTGTCGTTAATACGTCTACAATTTTATGAATTCTGTCTGTTGATTCCCGAGTTTTACCAGCCAAAGCTCTAACTTCGTCCGCTACAACGCTAAAACCACGACCTTGCTCACCTGCACGAGCCGCTTCAATAGCCGCGTTGAGTGCCAGCAAATTCGTTTGGTCGGCAATGGAGGAAATTAGATTCGCGGCCTGGCCAATTTCGTTGGTAGAGTCTGCCAATTCGCGCACTGTTTCTGCAATGCTAGCCACAGAGCTGCTCAAAGCATCAATAGCGGTCTTAGCATCATCCGCTAACTTCGCACCATCGTCGACACTACCCAAAGCATCTCGTGCACTGACGGCGTTGTTCTGCACGTTACCTGCCACTTCCTGTATGGCCGCTGACATTTCAGTAATAGCCGACGCAATCTGCTGTGTCGCGTGACTCTGATGTGCTACAGCTGCAGAGGTAGACTCAGATTCTTTTTGCGTATTTTGTACTATAGAGTCCAATACTGATGCGGCATCAGCAATACGCGTCAATGCCGTGCGGCTTCTAGCGATTTCACAGGCTAGCACTAGTTTAGCCTGTGCTTTGCTTCCTGCATCGTCGAAATACGTTTGTGCAACCATCGTGTTTGAATAAGAATCAGGACTAATACCAATAATGTCCTGTAGTTGTTCTTTTTGAAGGTGTGACATCCATAACGCCGAAAGTAGGGTAGCGGCAAGTACTGCACCGCTCATCAATAGGCCTGACATGCCGTAAGCGATAGCGGTGACTATAAGCCCGGGAATAATAGGGGAAAGGGACTTTAGCATTTTTAACGCGCGATAGAGCAATGATAAGCTCGACTTGCCTTCTCGCACCCTTGCATAAGCTGCTTCGGCACGTGCTTTTTCTTCACTTAGCGGCAGCACTCTCACGGATTCATATCCAACCACTTTATTGGCTTCGAGTACTGGCGTAACGAAAGCACTTACCCAATAGTGATCGCCGTCTTTACGTCTATTTTTGACCAAGCCCATCCAGACATGCCCTGACGAAATGGTTTGCCACATCTCTTTGAATACTGCTGGGGGCATATCAGGGTGCCTGATCATATTGTGAGGTTGACCGATCAATTCCTCTTTTGCATAACCACTGACCTCAACAAAGGCGTCATTGCAGTAAGTAATATTACCTTTGGCGTCTGTACCTGATATAAGTCGGTCAGCTGCTTTAAATACATACTCTTTTTGTGTAACTGGTTGATTGTTTCTCATTGTCACGCCCTGTGTGAATTACTTTTATCACTTATATACAAATTTATCGGCCAAATCTCAAAAAGATGACTAAATAATTCAGTTTGCGTTAAAAAGTTCTCGGTACAATTTGTTAAAAGTGCTATGTTCGAATTTTATGCTAGTAAGCACCTAAGCAATATAGGGGGTCTTATATTTAGGATACTGTTATGTGGAAGAGCAAAGATCGTTCAATAAATGAAACACTCAATTTATTGGAATTAGCTATCGATGGGGCGAAAGAGGGCATCACTATTTCAGACATGAAAGATCCCCAAAGGCCTTTGATTTTTGTTAACGAGGGATTCGAATACACCACAGGCTATCAGCATCAAGAAGTGTTAGGAAAAAATTGCCGGTTTTTGCAAGGTCCTCACAAAGACCCTGAAAATGATCTTCCATTGAGTGAGTTGAAACAAGCGCTTGACCAAGCGAAACCCTGCACAGTTCTACTAAAAAACTATCGAAAAAGTGGTGAGCTTTTTTGGAATAGATTGTCACTAACGCCTATTTTCGACACTGACAAAAGTCTAACGTATTTCGTTGGCGTGCAAACAGATGTTACAGCAGAGATTTTGGCGAAAGAAGACGCTGCTACAAGTTATAAAAAATTAAAAGAAAATTTTGCGTTAATGGAACAAGATTTAGCACACGCCAGTTTTGTTCAACAATCGATATTACCGACTAAATTTCCAGACAGTAAAACGCTCAAATTCTATGCGAAATTTGAACCGATGACCCATATCGGAGGTGACTTTTACGACGTATTCCAGATAAAACCCGATCTCTTTGGTGTAATGATTGCTGATGTCACAGGGCATGGCGCCTCAGCTGCGTTACTTACGCTGATGGCTTCTCATGTTTTTAAAGAAGCAGCAAAAAATAGTGCCAACCCTGAAGATGTCTTACGTAAAACTAATCAAGCACTATACAAAAAAATTCCGCCAGGAAAATTCATAACAATGTTTTATGGTGTTGTTGATAAGCTCAGTAAAACGTTCAGCTATTGTCAGGCTGGTCATCCTTGCGCTTATTTAATTAGGGGAGACGACCAGACGGTGCACGAATTAAGGACTGACTGTTCACTATTAGGCGTATTTGACGATTCGATGGCAAAGTTTGAGCAAAAAACAATATCACTCGCGCAGGGCGATAAAGTAGTGCTCTATACCGATGCCTTGGTTGAGGCGAAGGCGCTAGATAAAACCTACCTTGGCAGTGAACATTTGAACAGCTTGCTATCTGAATCTGCGAGTTGCCCCATTGACCAGTTATTAGAAAAGCTGTACCGCAGTGGTTTATTATTCATTGAAAGTGGTGAGGGGCACGCGGACAATCCAATTTCCGCAAGCTATCAAGATGATATGACCTTGTTGGGCTTTGAAGTGATTGCGTAGCTTAGCTTCAGTCTCGTAAATAGAGAAAGTCTACCGATAAACCTCAGGCTTGTTTACTAAACAGTAATGTATGTGATTTGAATCACGCCTTTTATACATAGGTATAAAGCTAGGTAAATAAAACCTAAACCTTTTCAGCAATACTCCGATACATTCTTTAGAGTCCCAATGTATGCAATAAGATACTGCTTTCTATCAAAATTTCAGTGGCTTATAGCTTATCATTACATATGTAAATGAGGATGTATGAAGCCAAATCCGATATTAAAATTGCCAGCCGAATTAACGATTTCTGAAGTATCTGAATTTAAGTTAGAGTTTATTGCGTACATTGACGACAATGAAGAAATCATTCTTGATGGTAGTGAAGTTAATCGAATCGATACGGTTGGCATACAGCTGCTGCTCAGCGCATTAATGTATGTTTCATCGCAAAAAAAGTCTTATATCTGGCACAAGCCATCATCAATTATTTATCAAAGTGTCAAACAGCTAGGTATGAAAGGCTTCTCGTTTTAGTGAACGCAAAAATATGCTAACTCAAAGCACGTCGGCTTTAATGACTCTATAATTTTATTTTAATTTGTATAAAGGGAACAGACCAATGACCAAAATTTTGGTTGTAGATGACTCTAACTCAATCCGAGACATGGTGAGTTTTACTCTAAAAAGTGCAGGCTTTGAAACTGCAGAGGCTAAAGATGGTCTTGAGGGCTTAACAAAAGCAAAATCATCCAGCTTTGACTTAGTTATTTCAGATGTAAACATGCCTAATATGGATGGCATTACTTTATGTCAGGAGCTACGTAAATTACCAAGCTTCAAATTTACTCCAATTCTCATGCTTACGACCGAAAGCTCGACCGATATGAAAATGCGTGGCAAGGCCGCTGGCGCAACGGGATGGTTAGTAAAGCCATTTAATCCAGAAAAGTTACTGGCGACCATTAAACGAGTCGTGAGGTAGAGCTATGAGCGTCGATCTTTCTCAATTCATTCCTAGTTTTCTTGAAGAAAGCTTTGAAGGACTCGAATTAATGGAGTCAAGCCTGCTTAATTTGAACGCAGGCGATAACGAAACTATCCATTCCATTTTTCGAGCTGCGCATTCCATAAAAGGAGGGGCGGGCACTTTTGGATTTGAGAATGTGACTGAGTTTACTCACTTAGTTGAGACATTATTAGATGAGATTAGAGACGGTCGACGAGAGATAACCCAAAAAGACACTGAATTGTTGCTTGTTGCTGTTGATTGTATGCGTTTATTAATTGAAGCCGCCAGAGACGATGCTGACTATGACGAAAACAAAATTAATGAAACAACGCGGCTTCTGGAGCAAGCATTAGAGATGCAGGCGTTATCAGGCGACGATGAGACAGTCGTTCTTGATACAGACATTCAAGACCACGGTAAAAAGGTGTGGCAAATCACCTTTATTCCTGAGCATCACTTGGTGCAAACCGGCAATGACCCATTATTGTTATTTAATGCATTGGCAGATCTGGGTGCATTAACGTTAAAAGCCAAAACTGATGAAGTGCCACCAATAACAGAAATGGATGCGACAGAACTCTATATAAGCTGGGAGTTATGCTTAATTTCTGATGCGAGTGAAGAAGACATTCGAGAGGTTTTTGAATGGGTAGAGGACGAGTGCACACTTGAAATTGTGGAAGTTGAGCAAGTTACTAAACAGGCAGAAAGCAGCACTATTGATGGCGCAGATAATTCGATTGCAGAGGAAGCGAAAGCAGTCGACAGCGCCCCGACGATAGCAGCTAGCAGTATTGAAAATACTGTTCAAGCCTCAGAGAAAGCTGACAAAAACAAAATAAAATCAAAACAAGATTTGGGCTCCATTCGTGTTGGCGTTGATAAAGTAGATTCACTCATTAATTTAATGGGTGAACTAGTGATAACCCAATCAATGTTGTCTGAACTTGGCAATGATTTTGAATTATCTAAGCTTGAAAAATTAAAGAATGGTTTAGCGCAACTGCTACAGAACACCAAAGAACTGCAAGAAAGTGTGATGAAAATTCGCATGTTGCCCATCAGTTTTGCTTTTAATCGTTTTCCTCGACTAGTGCATGATTTATCAATAAAAACGGGTAAAGAAATAAACTTGGTGATTCGGGGTGAACAAACAGAGCTTGATAAAACGGTCATGGAGCAAATAGGCGATCCTCTGGTCCACTTGGTCAGGAATGCTGTCGATCATGGTATTGAATCTTCAGATGTGCGCATTGCAAATGGTAAACCTAAATCAGGCACTATTACACTAGATGCTTACCACCAAGGCGGTAACATCGTCATTGAAATTGGTGATGATGGCGGCGGTATCAACCGAGAAGCGGTGCTGAGCAAAGCGATTGAAAAAGGCTTAGTAGATATCAGCGCGACGCTAAATGATAATCAGGTATTTGACTTATTATTCGAGCCTGGCTTTTCAACCGCAAAAGAAGTCAGTGATATTTCTGGACGTGGCGTCGGTATGGACGTTGTGAAAAGAAACATTCAGTCGCTTGGAGGACGAATACAAGTTGAGTCGGAGCCTGGAAAAGGCAGCAAGTTCAAAGTCAACTTGCCATTGACACTTGCCATATTGGACGGTCAACTCGTTCGTGTTGGTACTGAAGTTTATATTATTCCGCTCATTACTATTGTTGAATCACTGCAGGCGAAAGCCGAATTTATCAACAAAGTTTCTGGGGATATGACGCTTTATCGTTTACGCGAAGATAATGTGCCCGTTATTCCAATCTACCAATTATTTGATTTACCAGCCGATACTAAGGAAGTTGATAACGCTTTGTTAGTCGTCGTAGAGGCTGATGGCCAAAAAGTTGGCTTGATGGTTGATGATTTGTTGGCGCAGCAACAAGTTGTCATAAAAAGCTTGAAGGATAATTACCAGCAAGTTGAGGGGATCTCGGGAGCAACTATTTTAGGCGATGGCTCAGTAGCTATGATTATTGATGTTCCAGGCATGATAGAGATGGCAATAGAGCTAGCACAAGCAAAGCAAAGTGGAAATACTCTTGATGGAGCATTGGCATAATGGATATACAAGCATTAGCAAAGGATATTCCCGCTGAAGGCGAATATTCATTAGAAGGCATTGACTTTATTACGAGTGGTAAGCAATACCTGACATTTTTGTTAGGAGATGAGCAATACGCTGTTGATATTTTATGCGTAGAAGAAATCAGAAGTTGGGAGCAGCCAACAGTCATACCCAATGCACCCAAATACGTCAAAGGCGTCATTAACATGCGCGGCATCATCGTGCCGATTATTGATTTAAGGTTAAAGTTTAAAGTTGGCCAAGCGAGTTACAGTGAATTCACCGTTGTTATTGTACTAACAGTAGAAATGGAAGAGCACTCGAGAACGATTGGTTTTGTCGTTGATGCCGTCTCTGATGTGTTAAATGCCGAAGACAGCGAGATTAAAAAGTCACCCTATTTTGGCGGTTGTGTGCCGCAAGCATATATTGAGGGTTTGATAAATGTTGGTGCAAAAGTCGTGACTTTGTTAAATGTTGAAACATTGCAGATCATTGAAAAACATAAAGCGGATTAGGTGAATTAGACATGTCTGAATTAGAGCAAGAATATCTTACCTTTGTGTTGCAAGGTGAAGAATATGGTGTCGATATTTTATGTGTGCAAGAAATCAGAGTTTGCAGTCAAGTAACAGAGTTACCGAATAAGCCTAATTATCTTAAAGGAGTGATTAACCTGAGAGGTGTGATTATTCCTATTATAGATTTGCGTCAACGCTTTGGCCAAACGCCACTAGAGTATAACGAAAAGACAGTGACTATTATTTTACGCACTCAAGAAAAAACTAATCCAATGGTTGTAGGAATTGTGGTCGATGCAGTTTCTGAAGTTTACAAATTTTCTGCAAGTGCAATCCGAAAAGCGCCGTCGTTCGGCAATAAAATCGACAGTTGCTTTTTAAAAGGTATCGCTAAAATTGAAGAAAAACTCATTATTTTGCTCGATACACAAACCCTACTCAATGAGGATGAGTTATTTACCGTAGAGCAGAGGCCAGTTGAAAATAATGTATCAGATTAGCACTGAGTTAGTACTTGAACTTCCAGCATTTACGATAGGAACACGGCGATGACCCCAAAACAAATTATTGTAGTTCAAAACAGTTGGAAAAAAATTAAACCGATTGCTCCGCAGGCTGCGAAAATTTTTTATGCAACATTATTTGAAATGGATCCTTCTCTAAAGTCTCTATTTAAAGACGATATGGTTGAGCAAGGCACTAAGCTTATGACAATGCTTGATGCTGCAGTTAAATTACTCAACGACCCAGATAAACTCATTCCAGCAGTACAAAAGCTGGGAGAGCGTCATGTGGGTTACGGTGTTAAATCCGAACATTACGATACTGTAGGAGCCGCATTACTGAAAACGGTTGAAACAGGTTTAGGTGATGAATACACAATTTCAGTAAAAAGAGCGTGGACTGCTGTTTATAAAATATTGGCCGATACGATGATTGGTGCAGCCGATGCAGCAACAACACTTAAGACTAAATCAGTATTAGATAAAAAAGGTAATAAAGAAATCATGAATACCACAAACAATAGCAATGACTTGGCAGTGCGTCTTCAGGGCGCTTTAGATCAATCAGCAACACCCATTATGATGGTTGACCGTGACTTCATTATTACCTATGTAAATAAAGCCACGCTGGATCTGCTGCAAAGCAACGAAGAGACGTTTGCAAAAGTTTACCCTGGTTTTAGTGCTCATAAAGATAAGGTAATGGGTGCCTGCATCGATATGTTCCATAAAAATCCAGCACATCAGCGCAAGCTCCTTGACGATGCGAATAACCTGCCATGGTCAACGGACATTAAAGTGGCGCATTTGACGTTCTCCCTAAATGTGACCGCAATATTAGACGCTTCAGGCGCCTACATCGGTAATTCGCTTGAGTGGCAAAATGTTACAGAAATGCGTAAAAAAGAAATTGAAGTCGGTCGCTTATCTTCTGCTATAGATGGTATGACAACGAACCTAATGATGGCAGATACAAAAGGTAATATTGTTTACTGCAACCCAGCTGTATTGAAAATGCTGTCACGTCGTGAAACTGAATTGCGAGCAATTTTACCTGCTTTTTCTGTAGCGTCGATTGTAGGAAGCAACTTTGATAGTTTCCATAAAAATCCTGCCCATCAGCAAAATTTACTCGGAAACCCGGCTAATCTGCCTTTTACAAGTGAAATTTCTGTCGGTAGTTTATCCTTCCAGTTAATTGCAATAGCATTGAAAGACGAGAATCAAAATCATGTAGGCACTGCAGTGCAGTGGCTCGATTTGACTGAGGAAAAAGATGCTCAAGCGCAAGTCGAAGGACTAATTACTGCAGCAATAAGTGGAGAACTAGATCGCCGTATCGATACCTCTAATTATAGTGGTTTCATGCTAGGGCTAGGTAATAATATCAATGAGTTAATGGAAGCCATAGTTGAACCCATAAACGATGCAATTAATATTGCTCAGGCATTAGCCGATGGTGACTTAACTCAAAGTATGGACAGTAAGTACGGAGGCCAATTCTTACTTCTTGCCGAAGCAATGAATGGCTCTATAGAAAACCTTGGCAATATGGTTGAAGAAATCCGCAATGCCTCAACAAACGTGTTCGATGCGGCAAGAGAGATTGCGGAAGGTAACAATGAATTAAGCCAGCGCACTGAAACACAGGCATCAAGTCTCGAGGAGACGGCTTCAGCAATGGAGGAGTTGACGAGCACGGTGCAACAAAATGCTGAGAACACTACAGAAGCAAGTAAACTTTCCTCGAGTGTAATGGACAAAGCAACTAACGGTGGTGAGGTTGTTAAAAATGCGATTGAAGCAATGAGCGATATTAATAAGTCGAGTAAGAAAATCGCAGATATTATTAGCGTCATTGATGAAATTGCATTCCAGACCAATTTGCTAGCGCTTAATGCAGCGGTAGAAGCCGCTAGAGCGGGTGAGCAAGGACGAGGCTTTGCTGTTGTTGCAGCTGAAGTTCGTAACTTAGCGCAACGCTCGGCTGGCGCTGCAAAAGAAATCAAGGGTCTGATAAATGACAGCGTTGAAGCTGTCGGCCAAGGGACTAAGCTGGTTGACGCAACGGGTCAAACATTTACAGAACTCGTTAGTGCCATTGCTGAAGTTGGTAAGATGTTGCAGGACATAGATAGTGCGGGTAAAGAACAATCTGCAGGTATTGGCGAAGTCAGTGAAGCAGTCAGTCAGATGGATGAAATGACCCAGCAAAATGCGGCACTAGTTGAAGAAGCTTCAGCATCAAGTAAATCAATGGAGGAGCAAGCCCAAGGATTGCTAGAGCAAATTAGCTTCTTTAAAAATATTGAGGAAGATGTTCAGCCGGTGGCGAGTCGAGCGCCTTCAAGACAAGCTCCAGCGAGGAAAGCTTCAGGTACGGCAAGTAAGCCGCCTGCTCGTCGTCCTCAGCCTGCGCGACGCGCAACGAAGCCAGACGATGAGTGGAAAGAGTTCTAAAAACTTATGATGTGTGTGTCTTTTTTTGATGTAGAAGGTTGAATGTAATGGCAGACGAACGTCACGAAGATCATAGTTTATCGTCAAAGGAATTTAAATTTATATGTGAGTATGTTCACAGTGCAACTGGGATATTGCTAAATGAAAGCAAGCGGGAAATGGTTTATCGCCGTTTCTCGCGCATCATCCGAGAGCGTAAATTAAATAGCTTTAGCGAATACTGTCATTTATTGCGGACAAAATCTGATGAAGAGGAAAATTACTTCATCAATGCGATAACAACCAATTTGACTAGCTTTTTTAGAGAAAATCACCATTTTGAGTATTTACAAGAGCATGAAATACCAAAAATATTGTCGCAAAACAAAAGCGCAAGAGATCAAAAGAAATCAATAAGAATTTGGTCATCGGCATGCTCTACAGGCGAAGAACCATACAGCATAGCCATTACTTTATTGGAGGCAATGGAAGCTAAGCTACCAGAATGGGATGTCAAAATATTAGCAACAGATATTGATAGCAACGTGCTTGCGAAAGCTGCCGATGGGATTTATGACAACAGCCGAATTGATGATTTACCCAAAAAAATACAGCAACAATACTTTATTGAAGGCACAGGTAGTAATGCGAAAAAGGTCAAAGTTAGCAAAAAGCTAAGAGACTTAATCACATTCAAACAGTTAAATTTGTTACATGATTGGCCAATGACAGGGCTTTTTGACGTGATTTTTTGTCGCAATGTGATTATTTACTTCGACAAACCAACGCAACAAGAGTTATTTGCTAGGTATTACGAATACATAAAGCCAGGCGGCTTATTAATATTAGGGCACAGTGAGAACTTAGGCGCTTATCAAAAATACTTTTCAAACGGTGGACGGACTATTTTTAGAAAGCCTGAAGTTTGTAATCAAAGCGAAGCAGGATAATTGCTTTGGAGCGGCACAAAAGCATAGAAGTACAGCGATGCATTTCGCGGTGCCTGCCTGAGTTTAGTCATGTAAATCACTATTGGGACCGAAGCCGAAATATGGTTGTTGCCAAAATTTTGCCCGGTGAGTTTTACATGACAAGAGACAATATGTCGATTGCTACCACACTTGGTTCGTGCATCTCAGCTTGTATCTGGGACAAGAAAGAAAATATCGGTGGGATGAATCACTTTATGTTGCCTTTAACCGATAAGAAAGCACATGAAGTTAATTGGGGTAAACGTGGCGTAGCATCAGACGCGACGCGCTATGGGAACTTCGCTATGGAACACCTGATTAATGTGATTTTAAAAAATGGAGGTAAGCGAGAGAATCTCTTAGCCAAAGTTTTCGGTGGTGGCAAAGTGTTAAACCAAATGACTGATGTAGGAAAGCGTAATATTGATTTTGCGATGCACTATTTGCAAATGGAGAATATCAAAATTGAGACCACCGATGTGGGTGACCTGTACCCAAGGAAAGTGATTTTTGAGCCTACCGGCGGACGTGCTTTCGTTAAGAAATTACACAACTTACATAATGACACTATTGCGCAACGAGAAAAGGATTACTCTAGAAACATCGAAAATAATAGCGTTGATGGCGATGTAGAATTGTTTTAATTTGGCAAAAAGGGTGGAATAAAGTTTGAAAAAAATAGCCGTATTAGTTATTGATGATTCATCTGTCATTCGTAACATTGTTAAAGATACCCTTAAGGATGAGCTCGACATTGAAGTAGTCGGTGAAGCTGAAGATCCCATTATTGCGCGCGACTTAATTAAAAAACTTAATCCAGACGTTCTGACGCTTGACGTTGAAATGCCAAATATGGACGGGATCACATTTCTAAAAAACTTAATGCGACTAAGGCCTATGCCGGTAATAATGCTATCGACGCTAACGACTAAAGGTGCCGATATCACTTTGGAGGCATTAGAAATAGGGGCTGTCGACTTTATTGCAAAACCCAGCGTGGCAGAGTTACTCGCGACTAAAAATAGTTTTAAACAAACCTTGGTACGAAAAATCAAGCAAGGGGTAACTATTGAGCAAAGAAATTTCAAGCTCTCCAATGCGCTAGCCGGTAAAACCGAAAATCAAGTTTTGCGCTTTAACGGTGTAAAAAGAGCTGATCATTTGATCGCGATCGGAGCCTCTACAGGGGGGACTGAAGCGATTAAAAAAGTATTAATAAATTTGCCCGAGAATTCACCTCCAATCGTTATCACCCAGCATATTCCTAAATCCTTTAGTGGTCGATTTGCTGAGCGCCTTGATAGCTGCTGTAAAATAACGGTTTTCGAAGCTCAACATGGGCAAAAAATAAAAACGGGTCACGCTTATATTGCACCCGGAGATATGCATTTAAAAGTAGTGAAAAGAGGCGCAGGACTTTTTTGTACTTTAGAAGATTCGGCTGAAGTTAGTCGACATAAACCGTCAGTAGACGTTTTGTTTGATTCACTCATTCCGTTTGCCGACAATGTTCAGGCGGTTTTATTAACTGGGATGGGAAGAGATGGCGCTCAAGGTATGTTGAATTTGAAAGAGTCAGGAGCTCGGACGTTAATTCAAGATAAGAGCAGTAGTTTGATATGGGGTATGCCAGGTAAAGCTTATGCGCTTAACGCACACTGCGAAGAGCTTCCTTTAGATAAAATAGCAAACAGCCTAGTTAATTTTGCATCATTAAATAAAGCGGAGATGAAGAAGAAAAATGATGAATATTGATAAAATTATTATGTTTCGGACAAGCTTTGGCTTAATTATTTTGTTGTTAGTGAATGCAATTTTATTTGACGTTGCTTTTCTGACCATTTTAATTTCCCTTGCTCTGCTAGCGCTATTGTTTTTGCAGCATAAGCAAACATCTGATAATGCGAACCAGATAAAACCTCAGGATAAAGTAAGTCATGTATCTTTAATGGTACCTATCATTCAGGATTTACAGGCGTTCTACGAACACGAAGTTCAAATAATAGATAATGAAATCGATCGTACGAGTGATTTGGTCGGTGATGCTGTTTTAGGTATTTCTGACTGTTTTAAAAACTTGCAGCAACTCAGTGAAGATCAACAGGTGATGATTTCAGAATTAATAGCCCAAAGTCAGAGTATTGGTGATGGTAAAGGCACTACGCTGGCTGATTTTGTTCAGGAATCGAATAAAACCTTAGACAACTTTGTGAGTGTCATTGTGAATACGAGTAAGCAAAGTCTTCAAACGATGGCGTTTACTGACCAAATGGTGAAACAGTTTGATAGTGTGTTTGCTTTACTAGAACAAGTAGAAAACATTGCGTCTCAAACCAACCTATTGGCGTTGAATGCGGCGATAGAGGCTGCGCGGGCGGGTGATGCCGGTCGTGGCTTTGCGGTAGTGGCAAATGAAGTAAGATCACTTTCTGTTAATTCAACTGAATTAAATGAAAATATTCGCAGAGAGATTAACCTAGCAAAAGGTACAATAAGTAAGCTAAGAGAGGCGGTAGAAGAAATTGCCTCTGCTGACATGACCCCTATATTGCAAGCGAAAGAGCATATAGGCGTGATGGTAAGACATATTGAAAGTGCGAATGAGGATGGTAAAGCGAAGGTTCAGGAGCTTTCTAGTCTTTCACCGCAAATAGCCAATGCGGCAGCATTAGGCATTCGCTCTTTGCAATTTGACGATTTAACTTATCAATCCCTCAATTCGCTAAAAAGTAATACAAGCAGTATTCGTCAGGTAAACGAAAACCTTGATGAATTTTGCAATCAAAACGAAGCGCACACGCAAGAACAAATTGATAGCTTGAGAAATCGGTGCCAGGAAATAATAGTCAAAAGCAAAAATGATAGTGAACATCGCAGCGTCAGTCAGGATTCTATGGATGAAGGCGACATTGAGTTATTTTAATAATGGGGTGGAAATAAAGTGACAGTTAAAACGCATCTTTCAGACGATAAAAAAGTATTGACGATTGCTATCCATGAAAGCTTTGAATTTTCTCAATACCAAAGCTTCAGAGACGCCTACAGTGAGGTTGATATTAAGGGCATTAGAATCACCTTAGATTTAAGTAAGGCTGACTACATGGACAGCTCTGCGTTGGGCATGATTCTCTTGTTAAAAGATCATGCCGATGAGCTTTCAGGTGAGCTCATTATTCTTAAACCCAGTGCGATGGTAAATCAGATATTAGAGATAGCCCAATTTGATAAACTATTGACGATTCAGCACTAGCTAACGATATGAAACTTGCTCTAGTTGTAGATGATTCAAGAGTACAGTGCCAAATTCTCTGTGCCTTTTTGGCCAGTGAGGGCTACGACGTAGTGATTGCTTGCAATGGGGCTCTTGCAATTGAAATGTGTTTGGAACACGAACCTGACCTCATATTAATGAATATTAATATGCCTGTCATGAATGGTTTTGATGCATGCAGAAAAATTAAAACCTATCACAGTGAAAACGCAATCCCGATCGTTTTTATTACGGCTGACAATTCCGATCAAGCGTTTATCGACAGCGTTGAGGCGGGTGGCGATGGCATACTGGTTTGGCCATTTTCTTATGACGTTTTCAAAGCAAAGATAAAATCCATTCAGCGAACCAGTGACTTGTATAACAAGGTGAAACTGTTACAAGAAGAACAACAAAAAGATGCTGAGATAGCAGAAAACTTAATGTCAGGAGTTATTGAATCGAAAAATTTTGGCACTGATAAAATCCATATAGTGAAGCAGGCTGCAGACGTCTTTAGTGGCGATATTCATTTAACGGCTCAAGCGCCTAATGGCGATATTAATATACTACTTGGCGACTTCACCGGGCATGGTTTGCGCTCTACGATTGGCGCAGTTCCACTATCTGAAACTTTTAGAGTAATGACAAGTAAAGGTTTCTCTTTGTTTGAAATAATCTCTCAGGTGAATCGTCAGTTACATAGTTTGCTGCCAAGAGATTTGTTCTTAGCTGCCACTATGGTGACTATTTCCAACCATGAAAAGACCGCATATATATTTAATGCGGGTTTACCGAATACTTATGTATTTGATGAAAATGCGCAAATAAAAAGTAAAGTAGCTTCATGTCATCCTCCCTTAGGTATTCTTCCTGAGTTATTGCCTAATTCAAAACTTACCATAACCGCAACAAAAGCAGCAGATCGGATCGTGTTAATAAGTGACGGTATTATTGAAGCGAAAAATAGCGCTAGTGAGATGTTTGATTATTTTAGGTTCGAAAGTGCTGCGGCGGCGGGTGTAAAAAACGGGGATGTGGCACAGACGGTAATGAAAGAAATAAAATTGTTTTGTGGCTCAACTCCTCAAAGCGATGATATTTCATTAATGGACATTCCATGTGGTGGCTGGGACAAAGCCAATATCACACACAGTAGTATCAATAATTCAATTTTGAACTCTGAGGATGAATGTTTATCAGAGCAAAACCCAGCGTGGGAATGGCAATTAAGGTTGTCTGCTGAGCGCTTAAGGCATGTTAACCCGGTACCCATTATCATGAATCAAGTTAATGGAATTGAGGGTGCTGCGCAGCATTGGCAAAGTTTACATGTCATCTTAACTGAGTTATTTGTTAATGCGCTTGATCATGGGGTTTTGGGCTTAACTTCTACATTAAAAAGCGCTGAAGAAGGTTTTGTTTTATATTTTAATGAGCGCGAGAAAAGACTTCGTAACATAAAGAAGGGATTTGTTGACATATCATTGAAGTATTTCACTTCAACGTTAGGTGGCAAAATGGTGATTAGCGTTAAGGATAGTGGTGAAGGCTTTGATGTTGTAGGTGTCACTGAAAGTCTTTCAATGACCGACGAAAGCAAACGAGCGTACACTGGAAGAGGTTTACAGCTAGTCAATCAGCTTTGCGACGTCGTAACGTTTGAAGAGCAAGGCTCGCGAGTCAAGGCAATCTATCTTTGCGTGTAAATTTACAATATTCCCTCGGATGTATGTACCTAAACTTCATGTTGTTTAGTGTTAATACCGATAAATTCAGCACGCCTAGTCACACTTTTTAAAAATATCCTGCCACATCTCAATATGAGCTAGCATTGCATTTTGGTATTCATCGAATCCTAATTGACTATATTGCTCGACGGTTGATGTAAAGTTGTGGGGCAGGTGATTGTCATCAATAAGTTTCAAAAACTCAGGCTTCAAAGCATAGTGATATTGATTCATTTGTGCGCCAATGCCTTGTATTTCATCGATAAAAAATAGTGTAAATACATTCCTAATAATGGCTAACTTTTCCTTGTCTTTGCGAGTTTCACACGTAAATGTAGATGCCCAAGTTGATATGTCAATTGTCATTTGCTGAAGATAGTCACGTAATAATAATTGAGAGCGCCAGAGTCGAGCATAAATGCGGTGTTGTTGGATAGACTTTAAGCTCGCCTCCATTGAAGCAATATTAGCGGCCGGGTCTTCTTTTATACTAATCAAATTTTTTAAATCAAATAAGCCGTCAGTAAAATTGTCATTCTCATTACCGTCAATAAATCCGCCAGATGAGCTTATACCCAAGTAAAATTCGTCGCTCTGTGTCAGCATGTTCGACCATATCAATGGAAATATTGCTTGTTTTTGCGAAAGCCAGTCGCGCATTTTCGCAGCGAGCGCCTTGTTTTCTGAATTTACATTGCTATCAATACACTTTCTTAAAAGATCAATGAGTGTCCATTCGTAACCAAGACGAACCGAGGGTAATTGAATTTTACCCAGTGCGGTGTTGCGTTCTGCAATCAACTGCTTGATGGCGCAGCCTTCGATCGCATAAAACTCTCGCATTTTAATATTTAACTCAGGAACGTCGATAGCCAAAGCGATCTTGTCTTGAAATGCTAATGTTGCCGTTGTTGGAATATTTTTTTGTTCAAGCTCTAAAACCTTATACATTCGGTCACTATAATTCTCTAAAGCATTTGGTAGGGTTTGATGGCGTTGGCAGGCTTCTAAAAACAACAAAAGAGACGCAACACAAATTAAGCGAGCCACTGTTGTTTTGCTGATTTTCTGCCTGCTCATTTTAATGCGCACCCTTTGTTTTACTTAGTGATAAGCGATAGATATTTTCGAAGGTTTTTTGTGTGGAACTTAACAAGGTATGTTTCAGCAAAAATGCTGGAATAGCAATATCTGCGTCGGCTGAACCGATATAACTTAATTCATAATGCTCGTCTACTCGTGATACCCGCCATGTGCCTTTGGGGTTTTTTACTAGCACCGTATTATTCAGTTCATCTGCTGTTGGCAGCAAACCGGACTCACACACGTACACTGCTACTTCCGACTGATCTTGATTGTACTCAATCACCGATTTTGTCAGCATCAAGCGGTCACTAAAAGGCCAAGGACTGTCGAATCGTGTTTGAATTTCTCTGACATTTTCTTTTGATTTTTTGAGAAGAGTAACTGACTTGCAATTGTGCATCCAAGAGCAATTTTTTGGCGCGCTATCTAGTAGCTCAATAAATGCGATAGCTGACATCTGAGTCTGCATTTTCGCTTCAACTTGCCATTGTCCGTCGATATCGATAATCGAAACATCTATTGCTGGCTGCTCCTTCGCGGCGTTGACTAGCGGGGCAAAAACCACAAGGAGCAAAATCAGCAATTTCGACCCCTTACTGATAATATAATGTGCAATAAATGACGTATTCAAATTACATAACTCTCTTGATGTAGTGGCTTAAGTTCTGTTGATAATGAATTAACCTGAGTTAATAATTGCATGTTCGACAGTCATATCGGTATAATTTGGTTTTTTAGGTGTTTAGTGGATTCCTAGTGAATGGCCAGTAAACACCTGCTCGAGTTCGGTAGCTACTTTTCAAAAGTAACGCATCGATGTTTACTATACGTCATTTTAGACAATTTATATCAAGTGGCACATCGTAGGTGTCACCACTGTTAAGGATTTTTATGCCAGTCATTACCCTTCCTGATGGAAGCCAGCGCAGTTTCGATAACCCAGTTTCAATTGTAGATGTTGCTATGGACATTGGTCCAGGCCTAGCGAAGGCAACTATTGCCGGTAAAATTAACGGTAAATTAGCAGACGCATGCGACATGATAAATACAGATGCAACGCTGCAAATTATCACTGCAAAAGATGATGAAGGTTTAGAAATTATACGCCATTCTTGCGCACACTTGATTGGACATGCAATTAAGCAACTTTATCCTGATGTAAAAATGGCGATAGGGCCAACTATCGACAATGGATTTTATTACGACGTTGATCTAGACCAGCCTTTAAATCAGGACGATCTTGAAAAGATCGAAAAACGTATGATGGAGTTGGCTAAAACAAGCTATCCGGTCATTAAGAAAGTAGTGAGCTGGCAAGAAGCAAGAGATACTTTTGAATCTCGCGATGAAATGTACAAAATGCAGATACTCGACGAAAACATAGAAAAAGATGACAAACCTGGTTTGTATCATCATGAAGAATATGTCGATATGTGTCGTGGACCGCATGTGCCAAATATGAAATTCTGCCAACATTTTAAACTCATGAAAGTTGCCGGTGCATATTGGCGTGGTGACAGTGACAATAAGATGTTACAACGCATTTACGGCACAGCTTGGGCTGACAAGAAGCAACTGAAAGGTTATTTACAGCGTCTTGAAGAAGCTGAAAAGCGTGACCACCGTAAAATTGGTAAAACCTTGGATCTCTGGCATTGGCAAGATGAAGCGCCAGGTATGGTCTTTTGGCACAACGATGGCTGGACTATTTATACTGAATTAGAAAAATTTGTGCGCCAAAAGCTGCGCGAATATGACTATGACGAAGTAAAAGCACCATTGATGATGGACCGCTCACTTTGGGAAAAATCTGGTCATTGGGATAAATATGCTGAAAATATGTTCACTACTGAATCTGAGAAACGTGAATATGCAATTAAGCCGATGAACTGCCCTGGTCATGTTCAAATATTTAATCAAGGTCTTAAGTCTTATCGTGATTTACCGCTGAAAATGGCTGAGTTTGGCTGTTGTCATCGCAACGAGCCAAGTGGTTCGTTGCACGGTTTAATGCGAGTTCGTGGCTTCACACAAGACGATGCACATATCTTCTGTACTGAAGACCAAATACTTGCGGAAGTCAGTAAATGCATTCAAATGGTTTACGATACTTACGCCGCGTTCGGTTTTACAAACATTGCAGTGAAACTATCTACACGACCTGAAAAGCGTGTAGGCTCTGATGAAGTTTGGGATAAGTCTGAAAAAGAGTTAGCTGAAGCGTTAAAAGCAAATAACATCGAATTTGAATACCTGCCAGGCGAGGGCGCTTTTTATGGTCCTAAAATTGAATTTACTTTGTATGACTGCCTAGAAAGAGCATGGCAGTGTGGTACAGTGCAACTCGACTTTTCAATGCCAGGCCGTTTAGGCTCGACCTATGTGGCAGAAGACGGTGAACGCAAAACACCGGTCATGATCCACAGAGCAATTCTAGGTTCTCTCGAGCGATTTATTGGTATTTTAACCGAAGAGTTCGCGGGTGCTTATCCCTTATGGTTGGCACCAACCCAAGTGGTTGTTGCGAATATTACAGACAGTCAGTCAGAATACGTTAAGTCGGTCGTTGCACAATTGAAAGCAGCAGACATTAGAGTGAAATCCGATTTACGAAACGAAAAAATAGGCTTTAAAATACGTGAACACACTTTGCGTAAAGTACCTTACTTTTTAGTGGTTGGCGACAAAGAAAAAGAGACTGGTATGGTCGCTGTCAGAACCCGTAAAGGGGTTGATTTAGGCACGATGTCGGTAGCCGATTTTACGATTCTTTTACAAGATGAGATTAAAAGTAAGAAAATTCCATAGCAGGAATTTTAAATATAGGTATAATATGCCCGATTCGAGGAGCTAACATATAAAACAGCTTCTCGGTTTTTTTTAATGTTTTGGAGGAAATGCAAATTAAAGGCGCTAATAATAAAGCACAGAGCGACAAAGCTCGAATTAATGATGAAATAACAGCCACTGAAGTTAGATTAATAGGCAAAGACGGTGAACAGGCAGGAATCGTCTCATTAGCTGAGGCTCAAACTATCGCTGTTGAAGCAAGTTTGGATCTTGTAGAAATTAGTCCCAATGCAGCCCCGCCCGTATGTAAGGTAATGGATTACGGGAAGTTCTTATTCGAAAAGAGTAAAGAACAGAAAGAACAGAAAAAGAAGCAAAAGCAAATTCAGGTCAAGGAGATTAAATTTCGCCCTGGCACTGATGAAGGCGATTACCAGGTAAAACTGCGCAACCTGCGTCGCTTTTTAGAAGGCGGTGATAAAGCCAAGGTAACGATACGCTTTCGCGGTCGTGAAATGGCTCACCAAGAGATCGGCATTGACTTACTAAAACGCGTTAAAACCGATTTAGAAGACATTGCTAACTGCGAATCTTTCCCCCACAGGGTAGAGGGTCGTCAAATGATCATGGTGCTTGCCCCACTCAAGAAGTAGTAATGGTCTAAAGTAGGTTAAGCTGCACACTTAATCTCACCTTGCTGCTAAATATGAACCACTAACAGGGTCTGCAACCTCGTTAGACATTAACAATGCGGAGTTTTAGCAATGCCTAAAATGAAATCCCACAGCGGAGCTGCCAAGCGTTTTAGAAAAACTGCTTCTGGTCGTTTCAAAAGTAAACAGTCTCACTTGCGTCACATTTTGACCAAGAAGAGTTCTAAGCGTAAACGTCATCTACGTGCTAAGAAGCTTATTCACACTAGTGATACAGCTCTTATCCAGCGTATGTTGCCGTACGTATAACCTTAGAATTAGGAGACTGAACAATGGCTAGAGTAAAACGCGGTGTAGTAGCACGCGCACGTCACAAAAAAGTATTAAAGCAAGCTAAAGGTTATTACGGAGCTCGCAGCCGAGTGTATCGCGTAGCGGTACAAGCGGTAACAAAAGCGGGTCAGTATGCTTACCGAGATCGTCGTCAACGTAAGCGTCAATTCCGTCAACTATGGATTGCTCGTATCAATGCAGCTGCACGTCAAAACGGAATGTCTTACAGCCGTTTCATCAACGGTTTGAAAAAGGCCTCTGTTGAAATCGATCGTAAGATCCTTGCTGACATCGCTGTACACGACAAAGTGGCATTCACTGCACTAGTTGAAGCAGCAAAAGGCGCATTAGCGTAATTCATTAACCAAGCTAACATATGTTAGCGAGTTTAAGTTCTTTTTGAAAAAGCGAGCAGGATGCTCGCTTTTTTGATCCTAAAGAAAACATGTTTAAGTGCCCAACTTAAATTTCCTCGATGCATGACCGTGAAACAATCACACTTAATCCACAATAAACCTCACTTTTCTTCAAAAATCCTGCGTAAATTCAAGTAAAAGCGTGTAAAATGCTCGCCTTACAGAATCAGTTTGTGCTTTGATAAAGTCAGAGCAAACCCCAACGTTCAAGAAGAGGAAGTAATGGAGCTTGAAGCCATAGTAGAAGAAGCGCGCTCAGCGGTTGAAGATGCCAACACCCCAGCTGAATTAGACGCGGTTCGTGTCGCCTATATGGGTAAAAAAGGTAAGATAACCGACCTAATGAAAGGATTAGGTAAGTTGTCGAACGAAGAAAGACCCGCTGCAGGTCAAAAAATTAATCAAGCCAAGCAAGAAGTTCAGGGTTTGATTAATGCCAAACTTAAAGCACAACAAGAAGCTGAGTTGAATGAAAAACTGGTTGCAGAATCGGTAGACGTGACGCTTCCGGGGCGCTCTCGTCAAGTTGGTAATCTCCATCCGGTGAATAGAACCATTGCTCGGATTGAATCATTTTTTGGTGATTTAGGCTTTGAAGTTAAAACAGGCCCTGAAGTCGAAGATGGCTTCCACAATTTTGATGCTTTAAATATTCCAGCCAATCATCCAGCTAGAGCAGACCACGATACATTTTACTTTAATCCTGATGTGATGTTGCGTACACAAACCTCTGGCGTACAAATTCGCACGATGGAAGCGCAAAAGCCGCCAATCAGAATTATTTCTCCTGGACGGGTTTACCGAAACGATTATGACCAAACTCATACACCGATGTTTCATCAAGTAGAAGGTTTAATGGTTGACAAGAAAGTGAGCTTTGCTGAATTAAAAGGTATTTTGCATGACTTTCTAAATCACTTTTTTGAAGAAGAGATGACGGTTCGTTTCCGACCTTCGTACTTTCCGTTTACAGAGCCTTCGGCAGAAGTGGACGTCATGAGTAAAGACGGCAAATGGTTAGAAGTATTGGGTTGTGGCATGGTTCACCCTAATGTACTCAAAGCAGTCAACGTTGACCCTGAGCAATATACGGGCTTCGCGTTTGGCATGGGTGTTGAGCGTTTGACCATGCTACGTTATGGCGTGAACGATTTGCGTGCATTCTTTGAAAACGATCTTCGTTTCCTCAAGCAATTTAAGTAAGACAGATTTTAATAAGAGCTTAATAATGAAATTCAGTGAACAGTGGTTAAGAGAATGGGTTAATCCTGCAATATCAACAAATGAACTGTCAGAGCAGTTGAGCATGGCCGGTCTTGAAGTTGATGACGTTTCGCCAGTTGCACAAGCATTCACCGGCGTTGTTGTTGGCGAAGTTGTCGAGTGTGGTCAGCATCCCGATGCAGATAAACTGCAGGTAACAAAGATTAACGTTGGTGGCGACGAGTTACTTGATATTGTTTGTGGTGCACCCAATTGCCGTTTAGGCATAAAAGTAGCGGTTGCTATGGTTGGCGCAGTATTACCGGGCAACTTCAAAATTAAGAAGGCAAAGCTGCGTGGTCAACCGTCCTTTGGAATGCTTTGTAGCTTTTCGGAACTTGGTATGGGTGACGATCACAGCGGCATCATGGAATTGCCTCTTGATGCGCCAATTGGTGCTGATTTAAGAACATACTTGGATTTGGATGACAACAGTATTGAAGTTGATTTAACACCAAACCGCGCAGACTGCCTTGGCATGAAAGGTATTGCTCGTGAAGTAGGTGTGTTAAATCAATTAGACGTAATAGAGCCAAAAATTCCTGCTGTGCCTGCAACAATAAACGATGCTCGTGACATCAAATTGGCCGCTCCTCAGGCGTGTCCACGTTATTTAGGTAGAGTGATTAAAGGCGTTGATTTGTCGCGTCCGAGCCCATTGTGGATGCAAGAGAAATTGCGTCGAAGCGGCACGAGAAGTATTGATGCAGTGGTAGATGTTACCAACTATGTTTTACTTGAGTTGGGCCACCCAATGCACGCATTTGATAACGCTAAGTTGGAAGGTGATGTGGTTGTTCGAATGGCTGAGGAAGGTGAAAAACTGACCTTGCTTGACGAAAATGAAGTGAGCCTAAAAGCAAACACCTTGGTAATTGCAGATTCGACAAAAGCACTCGCAATGGCTGGTATATTTGGTGGCTTGGATTCAGGCGTGACCTCTTCTACGACTGATATTTTCTTAGAAAGCGCTTTTTTTGCTCCGGATGCCATTATGGGTAAAGCACGTCAATATGGACTGCACACCGACGCATCGCATCGTTACGAGCGCGGGGTTGATCCATCATTACAGCTTCAGGCTATGGAAAGAGCAACTCAGCTTCTTATTGATGCTGTTGGCGGAAGCGTAGGGCCCGTGATTGAAGCAAAAGATGAGACACATTTACCAAAAGCAAAGGCTATTACACTAAGAGCGGCAAGGCTTAGCCATGTTCTTGGTATCGACATTTCGCCTGATAGAGTGACTGATATTCTAAATCGATTAGGACTGGAAGTTACTTCGAAAGACGGTGCTTGGGAAGTTATTGCGCCCTTATATCGCTTTGACATGAACATTGAAGAAGACTTGATTGAGGAAGTCGCCCGAGTTTATGGCTATAACAATATTCCTAATCAAGCTCCGGTTGCGAGTTTGCAAATGAGAGAGAGCAGTGAAGCAAACGTTGCCACTTCTCGCTTTAAAGATTTGCTAATTGATCAAGGTTTTCAAGAGGCGATTACCTACTCATTTGTTGACCCTAAAAAACAAGCCATGATGTTCCCGGACGTTGAAGGCTTGGTTTTACCTCATCCTATTTCAGTGGATATGTCCGTAATGCGCGTAAGTTTGTTGCCGGGTTTATTATCTGCTCTATCGTACAATCAAAAACGCCAACAAAGTAACATTAAGTTATTTGAAACTGGCTTGCGTTTTACGCCAGACACTGCAGAAAAGTCGGGTGTGCAGCAACAAGAAATGATTGCTGGTGTTATGTCTGGTAATGTTGCTGGTGAGCATTGGACAATTCCTTCGCTTGCTTTAGATTTCTTTGACGTTAAAGCCGTTACTGAAGAGCTGATTGGTCTTGGTATAGATGCCCAAGACATTGAATTTAGAGCTGAAAAGCATACAGCCTTTCATCCAGGTCAGTGTGCTGGTGTCTATAAAAACGATAAATGCATCGGTTTTGTAGGTGCAATCCACCCAAAATTAGAAAAAGGGCTAGGTTTAAGCGGTAAGACCTTTGCTTTTGAGCTGGAATTGGTTAGTATTTCAACAAGGACATTGCCTTGGATAAAAGCAATTTCTAAATTTCCAGTGAATAGAAGAGATATTGCTGTTACAGTAGAAGACAGTGTCGATACAGGTAACATATTAAAATGTATCGAAAAACTTGGCGTAACCGATTTGATTGACCTAAACTTATTTGATGTATACAAAGGGAAGGGTATTGAGCCTGGCTTCAAAAGCTTGGCACTTTCAATTTGGTTGCAAAGCTCAGAACGAACACTAGAAGATGCAGATATACAAAAATCTGTCGATACAGTAGTTCAAGCGCTGGAAGTTAACTTTAGTGCATCTTTGAGAGATTAATCGAATGGCATTGACCAAAGCCGAAATGGCTGAACATTTGTTTGAAAAGTTGGGTTTAAATAAAAGAGACGCAAAAGACTTGGTCGAAGCGTTTTTTGAAGAAATAAAATCCTGTCTAGCAGCCGGAGAGCAAGTAAAACTCTCGGGCTTTGGTAATTTCGATCTTCGAACTAAAAATGAGCGTCCTGGTCGAAACCCGAAAACTGGCGAAGATATCCCAATCAAAGCTCGTCGTGTGGTCACTTTTAGACCGGGTCAAAAACTAAAAAGTCGTGTTGAAAACGTCAAAGTTGACTAGTAAAACAGGGCTTAACGCGCTTACTTTGAAAAGAATGCATTGCTTAAGTGTGACTAAAATTCTAAAACGCTCGCTGTATGCGAGCGTTTTCGTTTCGTTGATGGGATGCCAACCAGAAGAAAGCAACACCACCAAAACCGATACTTCAGCACCCTCACCAGCTATGTCCGCGGAATATGACAGCGCTGTGCCGCCCTTACTTACCTTAGACGAATTACTCAACGCAAATGATTTCCAGGCAGGTATCAAGCAATCAGTCCTTAATGACGATAGTGCCGCACTCAAAGACTGGCAAGATCAACTGCTAGCAGTTGCAAAAGAAGTTCATTTAGCTCCTCGTGACGTTAAACTTATAAGCGGTCAGCAGGGATTACTTTTTATAGAATTTGAGGCTAAAAAGCAGCTATTTAATGATGAGTTCATTGAACTGTTTATGAATTTTCAAAGCATTGACGATCTTATTCAAAAATACCCTCACTTAACTGGCGTGCATAAAAGAGCGCAATCCCTGATTGATGCGCGTGATGTTGCAATAGAACGTGCTGCAACCATGCTATCGGAAGAAGGGGGAGAGGGCGACGCGACTCAGCAGGCAAGGGCACATTGGCAAGACTACATGATAAACAGCGGTAGGCTTGAAACACTAAGAAACTAATTGTGCAAAACTTGCGTTAGCCCGATGTCTTTTTCTCTCAACGTCGCTATTGGTTTGTTGCGATTGGCAAGATATTGATAGTGTGTATCGCAGTTCCAGGCAAGAGAGGCGTATTCTCCGCCACTGCGTAATCGTCAAAACCAGCACTAAAAAACTCAGATAAAGGATGACCAGACTGTCCACCTGGCACAGTTAAAATTGCCTTTTCTTCATTTCCTGGACGCACTATCAGACGCTGAGATGCGCCAAACTTCGGTAGTTGGACAGCAGGCATGTAGCTATCTCCAAACCCATCTACTTCTGGCATATTGAGTAATCCGGCAAGCGGGCCTAATTGAGCAGCAAAGGGATGTTGTACCTTAAGCTTGTTTACCTCACCCCATTCGAGACCCTCTAATGTTTCGGCATCTGCGTTATGCTGCTTGATTAGGTCTGCTTTTGTACTTTCATAACTTGCGATAAGAAACTCGTCATAGGAAGTAAATTCACTTGGCAACCATTCTTGTGCCTCTTTGTCTAATAGCTGCCAAACTGCTGGTTCTATGCTGCGCAATGCGGTTCCTAAGGAGAGCTTGTTGTCTTGCATGCTATTGTAAATTGGTGCGAGCAGTGAGTTGATTACTGTTGAACGGTAGCGTCGCGCTAGGGTGTATCCAATCGACTCAGGGCATGCGCAGTTTTTCCACTGCTTTAGTACTTTAATATCGTTTGCGTATCGTTTCTCGTTATTGCCTAGTAGGTTAATCAGTTTTGTATGCCATGGCATAATAAATCGAGCATCGTTGTCCATTTGTATTGAGTAAAAATCCTGTTCGTTAAACCGCTGTTTTTCAAACAAGCGATCTCTAATTTGCAATCCTCTGGCACCAATTGCATAGCCGCCATCACCGTACCTCAGAAAATCATCTGCGGAAACAACCCGTGCATTTGCCGTCCATAATCGTCCGTGACTAGGGTTAATATAAGTCGGCAATTCTGCTTCCTGCGCCAACCAGAGTTCAGAGTAATCCTTCTCATCGATAGCAAAAAGAGTCGGTGTTGTTCTAGCTGCTACTGCACCAATCGGGCGCCAGCCAGCGTTGCCTTGTGAATCTGCTAGCATAAAATTTTGTACTGGAATACGCACTTTGTCTGCAATAGCAAAAGCCTCGGTCAAATTTTCAGCCTCAGCCATTTCCATGATTGACATGTTGACTGCGTAGTCTTGATGAGCAACCCACGCCAAGGCATAGCGACTTCCATTCATCGTCTTTACCGGGCCATATTGACTCATTTCAATTTCGAGTACTTCTTCGCGATTTTTTAACTTAATGACTTCATTTACGACGCGAGTTTTTGTGCTCTCGTTTAGTCTCACCCAATCAACATTATCTAAGTTTGCGTTGGTAAAGCCCCAAGCAACATGGCCGTTTGAACCAACAATGATGATAGGGGTTCCAGGTAATGAGACACCTGTGATAGTTGTATCATTTCCATCGGTTTTATAATTTAATTGAGCTCGATACCATATCGGCGGCACTCTTAGACTCAAGTGCATATCGTCGCTGACCATCGCACTAGCGGAATCAGTTAAGTTCCCCGTAACGGCCCAATTGTTACTGCCAATATCGAGAGGTTCTGGAATACTGTTGTATGCTAGTAAGCCGTTTTGGGTATCCCTACTAATTCCTGTTTTACTCGAATTAAGATTCAAGCTTGGAATGTCAGGATTTTCTCCGCGAACAATAGTGCCGTCTAAAGGTGCTTGATAAGGGCTTGGCATATTAAAAAAGTCTACTAGGCCATAACCAAACTCCTCAACTAAAAATGTATTCACTAAATCCCTTTCTACCTGATTGCCCTGCAAATCAAGATACATGCTATAACTGACTAGCAAGCTATCTTCAGGCAGCCAGTTTCTAAATTCCGTGCTAGTTAGTAAATATTCAAAAGGTCTTGCGGTATATTCACTAGCGGCTAAGTTGACGCCTTTTGCATAACTTTCTAGTATTATTTTTTGATTTTCAGGCAGGTTCTTAACTGCTTTTTTTGCGCGCTGGCGGAACTGATGAAAGCGTGCTTTTTTATCTATGTTAATAGCAATATTACCTACAATCTCGGAGAGCTCACCCGCAGCGCTGCGACGCAATAGGTCCATCTGAAATAAACGATCCTGCGCATGAGCATAACCCAGAGCGAAAACAGCATCAGAATGCGACGATGCTGTAATTTTAGCAACGCCAATACTGTCTCGTTCAATCGTTGTGGCAGCTTTTATCCACTGTGTTGAAAACTCTTTATCCAACGAGGGTAAACTTGCACGCAAAATAAAATAAGCGACAAGGAAAATCAGAACGACGACAGAAAAAATAGTAAAGAGGAGAGGTTTGACGTACTTCATTTGTTTTTCTTTTTATGTTTAACCTTTATGATGGTTAAGGCTAAGCGAAACCTACTTAGCTTACAAGTTTTATCCCTAACGCGGTTTTTGACCATCGCAAAAAAAATTGTTTACAAGGAACATTATGTCACCCGTTATTCTTGATGTGCACAGTTTTGAACTCAGTTCAGTTGAACGAGAAATGTTACAGCATCCACTGTGTGGAGGAGTGATATTGTTTAGTCGCAATTATGCTGAAAAGCGACAATTGTCAGAATTGATTAAAGACATAAGACGAACTGTGAATAAGCCTTTCCTCATTTCTGTTGATCATGAAGGTGGTCGAGTTCAGCGTTTCAGAGACGGATTTACGCAAATTCCGGCAATGGCGAATATTGAAAAGTTTGAAAAATCACAAAGTGCTCAGCTTGCCTTGGCACAAAGCATGGGCTTTTGCATGGCTCATGAACTATTGCAGTTGGATATCGACATTAGCTTTGCACCGGTGCTCGATCTTAACGGGGTAAGTGAAGTTATTGGTAGTAGAGCATTTTCATCGGATCCAGACCAAGTAATTTTGTTAAGTGGCGCTTATATAGACGGAATGCATAAGGCGGGTATGAAAAGTACGGGCAAACATTTTCCAGGTCACGGCTCCGTCACAGAAGACAGTCATATTGCGATGCCGGTTGATAATCGCAGTTTCGAAGACATTCAACAACAAGATATGCGGGTGTTTCAGCAACTTATTAAAGCGAAAAAAGTAGATGCGGTTATGCCTGCGCATGTCATATATCCAAAAGTAGACGACAAACCCGCAGGCTTTTCTGAAATTTGGATACAGCAAATTTTACGTAAGCAACTCGGTTTTGAAGGCGTTGTATTTTCAGATGACTTGTCAATGCAGGCAGCAAGTGTTGCAGGAAGTGTGACCGAACGCGCCGAGCAAGCAATTGAAGCTGGTTGTGACATGGTCTTAGTATGTAATTCGCCCTCACAGGCAGAGAAAGTGCTAGATGGATTGAGTCAACTTAAGGGCTATAGTCAACGGTGGCGTGAACTGTTGCAGAAAAACAGTCAGCAAGGAGGCTTCGAGAGAAATCAACGAGAAGCCACTTACCTTTCGAGTAGTAAGTTAATAAATACCCTTAACGAGCAGTTTTCTTAAGGCTACCGCTAGGTGTATCAATGTGAACAAACAATCGACTTTTAATTTACAAAAACACTGCCATTCGATAATTGATAGGCAGTGTAAGTTTCATCAGACTTCGATATCTGCAATTTGCGCTCGAAAGTTTAATGCTCTAGCAGCAACGAAAAAGTAATCTGACAAGCGGTTTAAATATTGAATACAAATATCAGGCACGTTTTGCTGTTGCGCAACACTAACAATGGTGCGTTCTGCTCTTCTAGTGACGGTTCTACATATATGCGCTTGAGCTGCTAACTGACTGCCGCCAGGTAAAATAAACTTGGTCTGCGGCGGCAGTTCTTGCTGTAGTTTATCTATCGCCTCCTCGAGAAGCTGCGTCGCATTGTCATCAATTTGTGGCTTGTCAGAAATAGCGAAACCAATGCTGAACAGGGTTTTCTGAATGCCAAACATAAACGATTGACTCAAGCAGGGCTCTGCATCGTCGAATTTGTCGGCAACTAACAACGCACTTAACATTCCAATGTGGCTGTTTAATTCGTCAATAGAACCATAGCACTCTAAAATAGCATCGTTTTTATTTAGTCTGAGTACTTCAGAGGTATAAACTTGCGTCGTCCCTTTATCACCGGTTTTAGTATATATCTTCATCGTCTACTTCTTTTGGCTTTTCATAGCGTTCTAGTCTAATAATTATCCCGATTTTAGGATGATCAAAATAATGTATCTGCTTACTAATAACACGTCTTCGTTGCTTAAACGGGTATTGTTCAATTTCAGCTTCACCAAACGTGTTTAGCTGCAGCTCATTGAAGCCAAACTCTGAATCAATATGCAAATAGGGAACTCGGTTAATATAATTCAAGTAAACCTTTACTTTACCATCCAATTCCCAGACGTCGTCAATTGAGGGCTTTGTCTCGGAGCCGCTGGCTTTGATATTCTCTCTGTCTTGCCAATTAACAGGCTTCGCATCGACTAATTGCTGCTTTAACTCAGCAAAAAATGTTTCCGAGTTTTGATCGATAACGTTGTTGAGCTCAGGATCGTATTTTTGCTTCAATACGGCATAAGACGTTGAAGGTTCAGGGGGAAGCAATAACTTGTCACCAGAAAATACGCGATAAAATTTTGCGTTATCTTCGCCAAAAACAACGGGTTGACGCCATGCCATATGACTTAGTGGAGTGATGTCACGTTGAGCAAATAGCCTCTTAGCATAATCAATTAGCGTCAGCTGTTTGTCAGCTAACAAATGTGCATTCTCAGAAATAGTCATTACGGGTTGTTGTAAATACGTTGATGTTTTATTGACGCTATTGATAGCTAGGAATGAGCTAGCTATCTCTTTTTTAGCTGCACCGCAATTTTGCTTGTCTAGCAGGATCGCAAAACGTTCCTCGGTAGTTAATACGGGCTGACGTGTTTTAAACTGTTTAGCAACATCATCGTTGTTTTTTTCTTCTGCCTTTATTTGTAGTTCACCGCTATCGCTCGTAAGCTCGAAAATGTCGAAAGCGGAAATATTCGACTGAAATAATGAATGGTTCACGGAGCATTCGTAAAGCATTTTTTGTAAATCAATTAGGGGGTTTGCTTGGCGATATAAAGGCAGGCTGATTAAATCAGTGACATTTTCAAGAGATACTTCCAATCCAGTGTAGCTGAAGTCTTCCTCAAGCGGTGTGCTTGAGGTGTTGCGTTTAAAGGTAATCACTTCAACGTCAAACCACCAGTCCTCGTCTTCTGCCGACGATGTTTGTGAAGACGCATGCATAGGTGCCGATAGCATCGACAGTGCAAAAGTTAAGGCTGTGATAGTTGATAAACGCTGTTTTGTATTGGCAACGCAGCTTGCAGCAGTTTTTAAACCCGCAATGACATTGCGCCGAACATTTGCGACGCGATTACTGCAGAGATTGATAACTATAGCGCTAGCTTGCATGGCATTCCTTTAATAGTTTGTCGAGTAATTCTCTAACATGATCCAGTTTTTGCTGGGCACTGTCGAGCTTTTTCATAAATCTTAGCTTTTGAGGGCCTTCAAACTTGTATTGACTGGGATGCTTTTGGATCAGCTGTATTAAAAAGCCTGCGTCAATGGTTGTTGTCTGATCGAAATCAATAAGACCGCCAGTCTGCGTTGCTTCGATTTTTCGAATACCAATTTTTTGGGCCGTCAGTTTAAGACCTGATTGTTTGACCAAATTCTTTGCACTATCGGGCAGTAAACCGAAGCGATCGATTAGCTCAATTTGGTATTCATCAATCTCGTTTTGATTTTTACAACCAGCCAGTTTCTTATAAAGCGATAAACGTGTGTTTACATCGCCGATATAATCATCAGGAAGTAGGGCGGGTATGCGCAAGTCAACTTCAGTCTGAGCGGCAAGTACGTCATCTAATGACGGCTCTCGGCCTTCTTTCAGCGCTTCGACGGCTTGTTCAAGCATTTCCATATAAAGGCTAAAGCCAATAGTATTGATTTGCCCAGACTGGTCGTCACCTAATAGTTCACCCGCCCCACGAATTTCTAAATCGTGCGTTGCAAGTGCGAATCCTGCGCCAAGATCCTCGAGTGATGCAATAGCATCAAGGCGTTTGGCTGCATCTTTAGTCATGCGTTTTGGATGTGGTGTTAATAAGTAAGCATAGGCCTGGTGGTGCGAACGGCCAACACGCCCTCTAAGCTGATGTAATTGTGCTAGGCCTAAATGGTCTGCTCTGTCCATTATGATGGTATTTGCGGTAGGCACATCGATACCTGTTTCAACAATGGTGGTACATACCAATACATTGTAGCGCTGGTGATAAAAGTCATTCATCACGTTTTCGAGTTCACGCTCACGCATCTGACCGTGACCGATAGCAATCCTGGCCTCAGGAATGATGTCTTCGATTTCTTTAGCTGTTTTCTCAATCGTTTTCACTTCGTTGTGCAGGAAGTAAACTTGGCCACCGCGCAAAATTTCGCGCATGATAGCTTCGCGAATAATGTCAGTTTGACGCACTTGCACAAACGTTTTTATGGCAAGTCGTTTGGCTGGCGGTGTTGCGATGATAGATAAATCACGCATACCGCTAAGCGCCATATTCAACGTTCGAGGAATAGGGGTAGCAGTTAGTGTGAGAATATCTACATCGGCTCGCAATGCTTTAAATTTTTCTTTTTGACGCACGCCGAAGCGATGTTCTTCATCGATAATGACAAGGCCTAAGTCTTTAAACTTAACGTCGTCTTGCAGTAGTTTGTGGGTGCCGATAACAATATCACCCTGTCCGTCGGCAAGATCTTCAATGACGGCTTTTTGTTCTTTGGCAGAACCAAAGCGAGAAATAACCTCTATTTTAAATGGCCACTGTGCAAAACGATCTTTAAAGTTTTCATAATGCTGTTGTGCTAACAGCGTTGTTGGTACCAAAATAGCGACTTGTTTTCCTGTTGATGCTGCAATAAACGCTGCGCGCATGGCCACCTCGGTTTTACCGAAACCGACATCGCCACATACCAATCTGTCCATTGCATTTGGGCTGCCCATATCTTGCAGGACTGCATTGATAGCTGTTTTTTGATCTATGGTTTCCTCAAACGGGAAGCTGTCTTCAAATGCTTTATATTCATTCCAATCAATAGGGTATGCATAACCAGGTTTTGCTGCTCGTTTTGCATAAACGTCCAAAAGTTGTGCCGCAACATCTCTGACTTTTTCAGCCGCTTTGCGTTTAGCCTTGCTCCAAGTGTCGTTTCCAAGATTATGCAAAGGCGCGTGGTCAGGATCGCCACCACTAAAACGGCTAATGAGATGAAGACTAGATACAGGCACATATAACTTCGCTTGTTTTGCATAAGCGATGGCTAAATATTCGGTGGTAACACCGCCAGCGTCAAGCGTTTGCAATCCTAAGAAACGACCAACGCCATGATCAATATGCACAACCGGCTGACCCTCCGTTAGCTCTGCTAAATTTCTAACAATGGCGCTTTCGTCAGTAGCCTTGCGTTTGTCTTTTAATTTTCGTTTGCTAACTTTATGACCAAGCAACTGTGTTTCAGTGACAAATAAGAAAGCATGTTTTTTATCGCTAAACTCAAAACTGTTCTCGACCATCCCGACACAGATAAAAACAGAATGTGTTGACTCATTCAGCGCAGCATCAAAAGTAGGGCTATTGACTGGAAATATCTTTGCTTTGTGCAACACATCCATTAAGTTTTCTTTGCGGCCCTGTGATTCAGCGCAAAAAATTACTTTTTTGTTTTTTTCTTTTGCCTTTTTTACTTCAGCTTGAATAGCTTGGTAAGGATTTGTTGCCGTTAAGTCAATGCCAATACCTTCTATTGGACGGCATTCAAAATTATGCTTTCCCGCTTTTTTCGGCAGTGACTCACTCATTATCTGAGCGCTTGGCCACTGTTTAAGCCTGCTCATTAGCTCATTCGAGTCGAGATATAAATCGATAGGCGATAGCAATGGTCTTGCTAAGTTGTAACGGTACTGTTCGTAGCGCTGCAATAAATCTTTGTTGAACCGTTCAGATGCCTTGTTTAAGTCGCCATAATAAAGCATTAAAGCGTCATCATTCAGGTAATCAAATAAGGTGGATGTTTTCTCAAAAAACAGCGGTAAATAATATTCTATACCGCTAGGCATTGTGCCTTTGCTAACTTGATAAAAAATAGATTCTTTGTCTGCGGTATTACTGCGCTCAAACTTGTCTAGGTAACGTTCTCTGAAGCCTGTGATTGCATCTTTATCTGTTGGAAATTCTCTAGCAGGCAGCAAACGTATTTCTTTAGTTTCCTCTAAGCCTCGCTGAGTGTCTGGATCAAAATAGCGAATCGAATCAATTTCATCATCAAACAAATCAATTCTAAACGGTTGATCACTTCCCATTGGAAACAAATCGATAATGCTACCGCGCACCGAAAATTCACTGTGTGTCATTACCTGGCTTACATGCAGGTATCCTGACTTTTCAAGCTTGCGTTTAAATTCATCGGTATTAATCGTTTCGCCAACTTTCAAATACATCAGATGTTGACCAACATAGTCAACTGGCGCTAAACGCTGCAGGATCGTATTAATGGGAACTATGAATATACCGGGCTGTTTTTTACTCAGCAAATAAAGTGTTTCTAGGCGCTGCGAAACAATATCTTGATGCGGCGAGAAACCATCATAAGGTAGTGTTTCCCAGTCAGGAAATAGTTGAACGTGCACTTTTTGATTACGTAGGAAAAAGGCGAGCTCTTTTTCCAGTTTAATTGCACTTGGGCTGTCCTCTATTAATACTAGTAGAGGGCCATTGTGTTGTTTTGCTGCGTTCGCAATACTGAGTGCTTGGCTGGCACCTTTTAGTTCGCCCCATTGAATATGATCATTAATGTTTGAGCTATTCAGTGATTTTGCCTTTGGTAAAGGCACAGAAAATAGATTCGACATGCTGCTAAATTGCTTCTCTATGGTTAGTTAACGATTGTTTCGCAATTGATGGGTTTGCAAATGAAGGCTCGCCCGAACAAGCAGTTCCTGGTCTTGCTCGCGGATGTGCGTATAAACGTAGCTAACGTGATAAAGATCATCTACCGCCTCTACGTTAATCACCTCTGCTAGACAATATATTGCCGCAGCCTCTTGTTCGAGAAAGATTTTTACTTCTGCCGTTGTGCCAATATCGATCGCTGATGAGTGACTCACAATAATACCGCCGCCCCCAAATTTAACAGCCTCAGCACGACTATTCTCGTCATCTTGCTGAATCAAAATATAGGACATCATAATATCTATTTTTCGAGCTTGAAGTTGCAAATATTTAACGAGCTCTTCGAGCTTTTCACCCATTGAACGCAATGGCTTTAAGGCTTGTGACTCAATTTCCGAAAGTTCAGATGCTATCTTGAAGGCATATGGCATATTGCTTTCAAACTCCTGCATAGTCTGCATTGCCTGTTTACCATCAACAACGCTGACGTTAACTTTAGTTGGATGTTTGATTAAGAAAAATGACTCAAATCGCTGTTTTTTTTCTTCTAATGAGTTCAAATGCAATGTCCTATGCAATAAGTCTGACAATGTGAACTTTTATTCACAGTTATTAATCTTTTAGGATAAATTGTTACTATCTTGCATCAGATGTTTATAATAACGCCTTCTGAAACAATATCAGATACAAGACAAATGCAGCAACGCTGCCAATTAGCCGCGAATGACTTTACCAAAAAACGACTCAGGTTTCACTCAGGTTTGCGATCCTTTGTCTTTATATTAAATAAATTACGCTGAGCATCGTTTATTCGAGGTGCAGCTTAATAAAACAGAGCACAAAACTAAGCTTATGCGTTTTTCCATACTTCCTTCATTGCCTATATCTGCCTTTATTGGTTTACGATATTCTAAAACTTCAAATAAACGCAGCTTTGTTTCCTTCATCAACTTATTTTCGGTCGTTGGCATCGCCCTTGGTATTGCTTCATTGATAACGGTGCTCTCGGTTATGAATGGCTTAGAAGGGCAGTTGAAACAGAAAATTTTGGGCATTTTGCCACATATTGTGGTGGATAATAGAGGACCGATACTACTGCCAGAAGGTCTACAGAGCGAGGTTTTAGCCACCACAGACTTTGTGGAACAAGAAGTCATTGTACAATCGAGTAAATTGATTAAGGGTTTATTTTTACAGGGAATCGATACCTCGGTCGAAAAGCGCCATTCTATCATCGCCAAAAACGTGATCGCGGGTGAATGGGACGCGCTGCAAGGCGGCAGTTTCAACGTGCTCATTAGTCAGTCCTTAGCTAATCAACTGCGAGTGTCGATAGGGCAAAGATTGCGAGTGATAAGCCCTTCGGCAAGTACCTATACTCCTCTAGGGCGAATGCCTAGTCAACGCTTAGTCACTGTTGCCGGCATGTTTCAGCTAGATTCAGAAGCCGATGACAAAGTGATGTTAATGAACATAAATGATGTCGCAAAGCTATCGCGTCAGCGAGATTTATCTTTTGTTGGGACGCGCTTGTATTTACAAGATGCTTTCCAGTATCAAGCTATCGTTGATGAATTAGACAAGCAGGGACTGAAATACACCACATGGCGAGAGAGACAAGGCCCTCTCTTCGATGCTGTTGGTATGGAAAAAAACATGATGTCCCTCATGTTATTTTTAATCATAGCGGTCGCTGCATTTAATATTGTGTCGGCATTAGTCATGGTAGTGACAGAAAAAACCGCCGATATTGCAATTTTACAAACCCAAGGATTAGTGCCGACAGATGTGATGCTGATTTTTGTTCTTAACGGTATTTTTAACGGCATAAAAGGGGTCATATCAGGCGTTTTTATTGGCTTAATCGTCGTGTTTTTCTTGAATGATATTTTAGCCGCATTGGGTTCTGGACTGGCTTTTGGTCCTAATGGTGCAGGCTTACCAATTGAAATGAATCTGTCTGAAATTATCATTATATCTGGAGGTTCACTCGCTTTGTGCATACTCGCCACTTTGTATCCAGCGTATAAAGCGGCATCTATTCAACCGGCAAATAGCTTACAAACACAATAAACGCTATAATCCGGGTAACAATTCGTTTCAAGCTGTGGTGGCTGAATATTTTGCTTCAAGGAAGAGCAGTAGCAAGAATGAATTTACGTCAATACACCGTTAATAAATTTATTGATACATAAAAAGAGAATCTATACTTTGAGTAAAAATTACATCAGCTCTCAATCATTATTAGAAGACAGTTTTCGTCTTGCATCTAAAGTTTTCAAAGATGGCTTTCGCCCAGACTTTATCATTGGAATTTGGCGTGGTGGCGCTCCAATAGGGATTGCAGTACAAGAGTTTTTCGAGTACAAAAATACGCCCACGGACCATATCGCGGTTAGAACTTCTTCTTACTATGGCATCAACCAACAATCAAAAGAAATAAAAGTTCACGGTTTGCATTACCTCATTGAGAACGCAAATGCAGGAGATAGCCTGTTGATTGTTGATGACGTTTTCGATTCAGGGCGAAGTGTGGAGGCATTGATAAAGCAAATTGAAGTGCTCATGCGCTTGAATACGCCCAAAGAAATTAGAATAGCGACGCCTTGGTATAAGCCTGCTAATAATAAAACAGATATCGTGCCTGACTATTTTGTTAATGAAAGTGATGAGTGGTTAGTATTTCCGCACGAGCTAGCTGGCTTGAGTAAAGAAGAAATTATAGAAGGTAAATCTGAGCTATCTAATATTTTGGATGTGATCTTTGATTAAGACTTCAGTCTTCCAGATATCTTGAAAAGTTAAATTAGTTTGGATGCCTAGCGCTGTAAGGCAAGTGTTTAGCAAATAGTTAAACTGGCCAGCCTAGTTACGTTACATAAAACTAGCCACATAGCGTTTGAGTTATAATGACAAGAAAGACAATGATGATTTATCGTCATTGTCTTTTTTTGCATTTGAACTATCTGGATAACAATATAGGTAACTACTTTCCATCAATATAAAACTTATCATGAAAAGTATAAACCCACTTAGGTTTGTGCACGACCAAAGATGTCATCGTAAACCCGTTGAAAAAGGCCTCTGAGAAGAGTAAAAGTGGTATCAGTAACACATAGTTTTGGAAAATCACATCCCAACCTAAATCAGTATCCAGCTGAAAATAACCCGCCATCATGAGTATTTTAAGTGAAACCGTTATCGCTCCTGGAAAGAAAGCGCAAACAAAAAGATAGACAAATAGATTCTTAGGTAGCTTGTGGAATGACCAACTGAAGATTGCATAGGTAACTGAAATTGGCATGAGTGTGCCTAAAAGCCAATTTACGCCTAACATTGAAAATTTTTCATAGCCAACAACGGTAACACCAATTAAAACGATGCTGGAAGATATGATAGCCCACCTGAAGCCTAAAATTAGTGCCAATGATGTCAACCAAATGAAATGAACCTGGAGCTCATCGACAATACCCACACGAAAGATCCAAAGAACAAATACTGCCGCAGTTGCACCGAAAAACCGATGTTGGAAAGCTGCATCGTCAACCAGCTGTTTGAATTCCGTATTTTTAATAATGATCGCTAAGCCAATTGCACTGGCTATGGCGCCTAGTATTTGTAGTTCAGTCATGCATATTCATAATATAATATTGCCTGTTTTGTTATAAATCTCACTAATCATTGAGAAATTATATCTTAATACCTTTATTATAGTGTGAACGGTTTAATATTCTTTTAGTATTTTTACATTAACCAAAATGATGTGAAGGGTTTACGTGTTCAAAAATCAATTTCCATTTTTTACCAACAAACCTGAACAGGTCTATTTAGACAGCGCTGCAACAACGCAAAAACATGATTCAGTTATTCAAGCGGTCAATGACTATCATCGCGACAGCAACGCGACGGTGCATCGCAGTGCTTATGCTATCGCTAATGAAGCGACAAAGCTTTACGAGGATGCTCGTGACTCAGTGGCACAACTTATCAATAGCGCCTCGAGTACACAAGTTGCGTTCAACAGTGGCGCAACTGAATCTATCAATACCATTGCTGCTGGCCTGCTGCCTCAGATGATAAGTGGACATAAAATACTGATTTTGGCCAGTGAGCATCATGCTAATATTCTGCCATGGCAGCGCCTGGCTAAAAGGCTAGGGCTAACTATTGAAGTGGTTAATATCTCGCTTGAGGGCCAATTCACGCAAAGCGATTACGAAACCCTGCAAAAGCAGCTCAATAAAGATGTGGCTATTTTAGCAATGGCGCATGTCTCCAACGCTTTAGGAAATATATATCCTGTAGAGGAAATCTGTCGAATTGCCATTCAACAGAATATTTTAACAGTGATCGATGGTACTCAAGCTATCGCTCATATGACAGTTGATGTGCAAAAAATTAACTGTGATTTCTACGTATTCAGCGGCCATAAAATGTATGCACCAACGGGAGTGGGTGTTTTATATGGAAAAATTGAATTGCTAGATGCTTTGTTGCCACTTAGGTTGGGTGGCGAAATGATAACTCGGGTTTCGTTTACAGACGCTGAATATCAAGCGCCGCCGTTAAAGTTTGAAGGAGGCACACCCAACGTCGCTGGGGTAATCGGTATTGGCGCTGCGGCTAAGTTTTTGATGGCAAACATGGACGAAATTAAGCTTCATGAAGCTGCTTTACTCGAGTCACTTGGTCGGGGTTTAGACAGTCGAAATGATATTCGTATATTCGGAAACGTTTGTGCCAAAGACATCTGTGCATCTGAGCCTGAAGGTGCTAGCAAGACCTCGATAAGTTTTAAGCAATCAATTGCTTTGTATTCTTTTGTTTTTAACAATCATCAATTAAACGATGTCGCAGCATTATTATATCAGGCGAATATTGCCGTCAGAGTAGGGCATCACTGTGCAATGCCGTTGATGAATCTATTAAATATTGGCGGAACGATGCGGGTTTCAATAGCTTGCTACACCACTGAGCAAGATATTCAATATTTTTTGGAAACGCTAAATCGTGTTTTAGACAGGTTGGGCAATAGCGAATTTAATCTTGATAATAGCGCCGCTATAGCGGATAGAGAGTTAGCATGTTCAGAGATAGAAAACTCGGATGTAGCAAAACGAGTTAATGCGAACCCAACTGATCTCAGTAAGGGCGACACGCTTGCAATTAACGAAAATCAATCATTAATGATTGCACGAAAGGTGAGTCAGGCGAGGGGCTGGGATAATCAATATCGACAGCTACTTTTGGCGAGTAAGGATTTAACACTATTGCCACTTGAAATGCGGACAGACGAAAATGCAGTATTTGGTTGCGAGTCAGAGTTATGGATAGCTTATACTAATCATAAGCTGTGTGCCTATTCTCAAAGTAAGATCATTAGAGGAATATTAGCTGTTATTATAGAGAAAGCGACGCAGTTAAATGAGTCGCTCGCAGGTGACAGCAATCAACAGAAAGGCAACGCGGCCGTCGCTTTTGACTATTTTGCCTATTTAACGGAATTAAACCTAACGCCGTTCTTTAGTGTGGGGAGGCGAGATGGTATTCAGAATGCTATCTCAGCGATAAAAGCGAAGTTAGGAAACGTGTATTAACGGGGCGTCAATCTGAGCGCTGAGCCTGCTGTAAACGGGTTTTGGCTTCAATCCACTGACTCATGTATTTAGTGCTATTAAGGGTGTGGTGCTGCAGCACTTGGCCGATGAAATGCTGATGCCGGTGCTTAGTCAAATTGGTTCGGATCGTAGCAATTGAATCGCTTAGCTCTCTTGACTGTCGTTCATAATTAAAAATAGACGAATACAAAGTGTGACATCGCATGCTGGCTTGTGTCCACTTATCTTCGTTGGCGTATAGTGCAATACATGATTCTATAAATGCGTCACATGAATGCTGAACATTGTTAATAGCGCCAGGCCATAACTCTCTTACATTATCGATATTATCTGCTAAAGGTAAAAGCCCCTCGGAACCAATTTCGGTGGTGATTGATGGGGTATAGCACTGCATTGCATCTACTAGCTTACCCTTAATGCCTGCTCCAAAATTCAACGGAGCTAGCAATATGCGGGCGTTTCCAATTACCTCTTTTGCATCTTCAACAAAGCCATGCACTAAAAAGCCCTGCTTTTTATTTTCAAGTTGTTTGGCTTTCGGTGTTAAGTATGAACCATAAATATGGCACCGCGCATGCGGCAGCGCCCTATTAATTGTTGGCCATATTTTTTGCTTTAACGTAAGTACAGCATCCCAATTAGGAGCATGCCGGAAGCTTCCTATGCTAACAAAGTCAACGCGCTGCTCGTATGTCTTGGTCGCTTTATTATCAACATCAGAGAGCAAAAAAGGGCAACAGTGGAGAAGCGTTTCTGGAACCTTGAAGATGCGCGAGAGCAATTTGTATTCGTACTCTGAAAGCAAAATACTTAGATCACAACGCCAAATAGACGCTAACTCTCGCTTGCACATATCACTGTACAAATACGCGTTATCAACATCATTGCAAACAACATTGTTGCCGCGCTGATTAATATCTTTATATGCTTGATGTCTAGCATCACGCAGAAAGTGCAGGTCTTCGCAATCGAGTATTTTCATGCACATCGGTGCAGCCAAAGAAACGCGCCAGCCAAATTGTTCTTCACTAATAAAACGATCGAAAACAGTAATGTCAGGTGCAAGTTGATTCACAAAAGTATCAAAGCTACTGTCATTTAGGGTAATTGCTTGCTCTTTTACACCAAGGCTTGTTAACGGCGCGGATTGCTCTGTTTGCTCAGCAGCGCAAGCAAAAGTTACCTCGCAGCCACTGGCGATGAAAAAATTGATATAGCTTAGTATGTTTTGGCCCGCAGCAGTTGACTGAGGTTCAGGCCACACTAAACCAACAAATAGAACTTTATGTTTGCGCTGTTCTAACACAGTTTCTTCCACCTTTTTTCGCTTTGTACAACGCAGAGTCGGCTCGCTTTATAGCGGCTTTAAAGTCGCTACTGCCGAGCATACTTTCTGCAATACCAAAACTGCAGGTGACTTTTACAATGTCTTGTTTTACCGGCGTATGTCTTCTATTTCTTGATTCAGAAGCTGACTTTGGCGGTCTTCGCTGGACGCGGATGGCCATTGGATAGGATTCTAATTGTACGCGTAAATCTTCTATTGTTTCACGAACATCGTCAATCAGTTTGCCGTCAAACACTAATGTGAACTCTTCCCCCCCATACCGAAAAGCTCTTCCCCTATTACCTGTTTTGGCAATTTTACTAGCCACAAGCTTAATCACATCATCGCCAGCATCGTGCCCGTATTTATCATTAAAGCGTTTGAAAAAATCGATATCGATCATGACGACTGCATACTGAGACGAGAGCTCTTCAGAATAATGGCTTAGCGAACGACGGCCGGGAATACCTGTCAACTCGTCGTTGAACGCCATATTTCGACTGCTGATCATCGCCGAAGATAAACAAAGTACACTGCTAAGAATGGCAAATAGTATGATGCTCAACGATGACATTTGAGCTACTGCGAAAGCGGCTAAAAATGCAATGGCAAGTAAATAAATATTATGGGCTGACTTGATAACCAAGATCAAAAGCGTCACTGCACTTATACTAATTAACGCAAATTGCAAAGGCGAAAACCAGACGTCTTGAAACGGGGATGTCATACCAATGGAACTAAATATATTGTCAGCTAAGATAATGACCGGTAATTCCATCTTTGCAATGACAAAACTGAAAAAGCCCCAAGTAATCAAGCTACCAATAAGGTAGATAATACTTTTTAATATTTTGTGGGCAGGAATTTTGACGAGACCAAAAATAGGTAGCAAAGCGATGAATGACAATAGCAGATGCTTGGTATTTGCCACTAGCTTAAATTGCTCATTAGAAATTTTTAAGCCGGGAATGACGTAAAAATGCGCGATCGTAATGAGAGCGATGATACTCGCAACGTACATTGTCAAAGCTTGTCGCATAGAAAGGTTAAATATAATAATTAAAACGAGGCTGATCGAAACGTAAGGAACAAGGTAAGTGACTGGGAACGATATCAATGACGTTTCATTATTGTGAATGAAAATCATTGCAGCAACAGATAGGATCGCCATAAAAATTATCGGAAGCGTGATTTTATTTGCTGACATAACTCTTCTTATTCTTCACAGGTTGCTTTGTTAAATACTTTGCTCAGTATCTTGTAAATACCAATGTTATGCTATTAGGTTAACTTTGCTACATTACTATGTTATCACCATATAATTCAGCGGGTTAATTATTATTAAGATTTTGACATTATTAATTAAGTATCAACAGTCTCAAAAATACACTGACGTTGCAAAAGCAATACCTTGTTCGCGATTCTTTTGAGGTCAATTATTTGGAAAATTCAGTGGAGTGCGCGAAATAAAATACCAAAGTCAGAAAGGAAATAGCCAAATGCTTGATAATATGTAACTATTTACATGTCTGTAGCTCTTTTTTACGGGATATTGAGTATAAAGATTGATGTCAGTAGCAGACTAGTGTAGAAAAATAGACAGAAGAGTCTAGTAAGGCGTATGTCTTAACAGTTACGCGAGAATATGAATTAGTGTGACATGACAAGCACAACCTGAATGATGAAACTATTTTAAAAGGCAATTATGAACGCGATTGACTATGCAAAAAAAGTGTCTGACTTATTCGCTCTGCCAAAAACAGTCGTCAGAGTCAAAAGTCTAATAGATGATGAGCACTCAGATGCAGACAGCATTTCTGCTGTAGTGCAGTCTGACCCCGGGCTGGCTGCGCATATTCTTAGAATTGCTAATAGCGCAATATATCGATTTCCACGAAAGATAGACCAGCTACCACGAGCTGTACAAGTGATAGGCACATCGGCAGTGTATGACTTTGCTTTGATATTTGGGATATCGAATGCCTTTAGCAAAGAGCAAGGTGAATTTGTCGACCTCGATAAGTTTTGGGAGCAGAGTGTTAGCTGCGCAATTTTGGCTAAAAACCTAGGTTTATTATGTGGTTCAAAAGACGCCGACAGACTGTTTGTTAGCGGTTTATTGCACAATATAGGGGAGCTAGTCGTTCTAAAAGTGGATCCAGATTTCGCAAAAGATTGCGCATGTTTTGATGCGAAACTCAGCCCAAAAGATTGCCAACATGAGGTGCTCGGATTTACGTATGCCGAAGTATCGGCCGCGCTTTGCCAGCAATGGATGGTGCCTGACTCAATCGTGTCAACAATTGCTATGCAGCATCATGACGACTCAGCGGCAGAAACACTTGAAGTGCGGATTCTGCAGTTAGCTTACGAGCTTTCTATTATCAACACTTACTCTCATCATTTTAATTTGGAAGCTCATTTACCGCGGTTTCTGTTTGAATCATTGAATCTCAGCAATGAGGAAATTGAAGAAGCTCTGGATAATAACAATTACCAAGTCGAACAAATCATACACTTGTTTAATCCGGACGTTTTCCAGAGCGCTTAGCGCTCTGCTTGTTAGTCAAATATTGCAACTGTCTGTCTACTAACCGCAATTAGCTCGCCTTCTTTATCCCAAATATTTGCTTCCGTGTGGCCATAACCATCCGCCGCTTGGCGTGTGTGGGCTTGATACGCCAACCAATCATCACCTGCAATCGGTCTGTGCGGATGAATAAACTCTAAATTCCAACTAACTGAACTCGCGGGTGCTGGCCACTTTAACATTTGCAAAACAGTGGGAGGCCATGCATCAATAATGCTGACTAGATGGGCATCAGTGAATATTGACGGCGGCTTTTTGAATCTCATCCATCCATGAAAATGCGAGGTCTTTCGTCCCGTAAAAGGCACGCCACCTTCCTGAATACAAAGGTCTAGATGCTTTAAAAACTTGGGGGTGACTTTAGGAATAAGGGGGATGAAATTGCCTTTCTTCGGTGGCGTCATGTTGTGTGTATCAGTGTTTGGCACTAAAATTTTCGATTCACGTGCATGTCCAAAACATATTTGAGAAACAACGCAGGTTTTGTTGTCTTGTATGGCTCGCACCATTACTTGGCTAACATTCTTTCCTTCACGCACAATTTCCACATTTATTATAAACGCTTGCTCAGCCATGAGCGGCCCAACAAAGTTGGTTGAGTTAGAACGCATTACTCGCTCAGCTGCAACATATTCACGCGCTGCTGCATACAAAAGACCTGCCGATAAACCGCCATAAACGGTACGCCCTTGTGCCCAGTCTGACGGTATTGTTAATACTAAATTAGGATTGGTCTTGTGAGTTTGTGCCAATGCTAGCAATTCATCAATGTGCATTAAATGCCTTTATAATAACTGGTCTGATAAGTCTATTTTGTCTTTAATAATTTAGACTTGCAAGTCACTTCACCCTACTTATGCTTATGTTCACAAATAATTAACATCAAGTGGCAAAATAAGTAAAGCTCATCCACTATGTAGTTCGAGTAAATAACTCGAACTATAATCTTGGAGTGCTTGTGGCTGATTCAATGAAAATACCAGACGTTTCGCAGGAGGCAAGAAGGCCAACGCGGGCTTATCGAAACTACGTGCTCATCATCTTAACCTTGGTTTATGCTTTTAATTTTATTGACAGACAAATCATTGGTATTTTATCGCCCTTCATTAAAGTCGACCTAGGCTTAGATGATGCACAATTAGGCTGGCTTAAAGGTTTTGCCTTTGCATTGTTATATACGGTAGTAGGTATTCCTATTGCTTGGCTTGCCGACCGTTATAATCGCATCAATATCATTGGCGTTTCATTGACCTTGTGGAGTGGTTTCACTGCACTCTCTGGCTTTGCTGCTAACTTCTGGCAGTTGGCTATCTTAAGAGTGGGTGTTGGCATTGGTGAGGCTGGCGGCAGTCCACCTAGTCATTCAATTATTTCGGATTTGTTTGATAAAACAGAACGTGCAAAAGCCCTAGCTGTTTATTCATTGGGTATACCGTTTGGTATTATGGCGGCTTATTTTGCCGCTGCGTTTTTTCTTGATGGTGGTTCTGCCGACTGGCGAATTGTCATGATCAGCGTTGGCGTGCCTGGTGTTATCCTCGCACTTTTACTGAAATTTACAGTGAAAGAGCCCGTAAGAGCAAAAGTGTCACACGGTCCGCAACAAATGGATTTCACGACATCAGTCAAACGCTTGCTTAAAATTCCTACTTGGTGGGGAATGTGCTTAGGCATTTCTTTTGGTTCATTTGGCAATTATGCGATTTCAACATGGATCATTGATTTCTATGTGCGAATTCATCCCGATATGCCAATACAAAAGCTGTTGATTATCTTTGGTATTGTCAACGGCACTGCTTATGCCTTGGGCGTCTGGTTAGGGGGCGTAATTGCTGACAAATGGGGTGAAAAGACCAAACGAGCTTATGCATTATTGCCTTTCTATGCCATGATCATCGGTGTTCCTTGCTTTTACTTTTCCCTGCATGTTGGCAATGTATGGCTATCCATTGGCTTACTGACGATTATGCTGTTTGGTAGTGGAATGTATCTTGGCCCTTGTTTTGCTATCGCGCAAACACTTGCTCCTATTAATGCGAGAGCGATGTCCACGGCACTGTTTTTCTTTGTGTTAAATATTATAGCGCTAGGTGGTGGCCCAACGATTGTGGGTATTTTGAGTGCCTCATTGTCAACGACAATGGGGGAAGCCGAAGCATTGAGAACATCTCTGAGTTGGCTTCTTTTACCTTATATAATTTCGATAGCCACGTTCTATTGGGCATCGACTAAGATAGAGCATGACTGGCATGAAGCTGAAAGGATGCAGGCGCTAGATTAAGCGCCTGTCATCTGCACTGGTCGGAATGCTATGACCTTGTTGGGTTCTTAAAATGGAAAGTTCGTTTTCATTCGCCATTGTGTCGTCCCAATGCTGTAATTTTGGTCTCATCAATCGGAACCAAAGAGGCGGCAATAACACGAGGACTATCGTCGATATATATCCACCAATCATTACTGGCGCATCAGGCATCGCTTCTAACTTCTCGAATGGAACGGCACCTTTCGCATGGTGATGACTATGGCGTGGTAAATTAAACATAGCCCAACAGCTAATTCTTCTATTAGTATTCCACGAGTGTTTTGGCATAACGCGCTCACGGGGATGTCGAACTAAACCATAATGTTCCATATAATTCACGATTTCGAGAACAACTTTTGCCACTAAACCGATACCTGCTACAAACAACACACCTTGCCAACTGGCTACCAGGAATACAAATCCTAGCCAAGTTGCAGTCATTAACCAGCCAGTAATATATTGATTGTGTAAAGAGAACACCCCTTTTTTCTTGCGCTTAAGCCGCTTTGCTTCAATCTGCCAAGCTGATTTGTTGGTTCCCCAAATTGCAATGGGAACATGCTTGTAAATAGAGCGTCCACGTGGTGCTGTTACTGGATCGTTTTCCGTCGCTACGTGAATATGATGATTAAACACATGTTCAATAGAAAAACTGGCATCAAAACTAAGCGATAACAACCAACGCCCTGTCGTTATCGCTTTTTTATTACCAATTCGATGGATTAATTCGTGACCGACGACCGTTGCTATACCACTTAGCATCAGACCGCAAAAAACGACAGCAACTAAAGTTTCAATGATATGCGTATTCGCCTTAGCGGTAACAAAATCGTAGCCAATAGTGCTAGATAACCAATGCATTATTGGCCAATTAAAAGGAGTAACTAGCCAAATACAAACGGTCATTAAGATAAACGTTGTCGGCACAGATGCATAAAGCATTGCATCTAATGCCCATTTTTTAGTGAGATTCGGTTGACTCAGGTCTTCGCCAAAAAACGCATCTCCGACAATGTAAAAGATGATAAAAACACCAAAGCCTAATAAAATCCAATATTGCGCCAAGAGCACTGAGCTAACACCTAGTAAGGTCGTGATGAAATAATTAGTGAATTTTAAATAATGAAACATGAGACTTCTCCTTTTTAGACCTCCTTACTGTCTCACGGGCCAATACAATGCATAGTAGCAATTTGTGCCATCAATCAGTCATTTATTGCCAATGTTTTACTTTTAGCGTAGTTTGTCGTTGCATGCTCAACTATATTGATGTGGAAAACATCACCAGCGAAGCGGATAGTGAAATTCAATGACGGACAGCATTAACTTACCTACCTATTATTTTGGTCACGTTATCAGTGTGCTCAAACAGGCGGGCATTGGCATTGATAAGTGGCTCGCATCGCAACATTTAGATTTGGCGAAATTGTTAGAGGCTGATGCTAGAGTCAGTGTGCAACAGTTTGATGGCTTGATGAAGACAGTCATAGAAAGTCGCGGATTCGAAGACCTCGGGCTGTTGGTTGGGAAACGCCTTGAAATTGCGCATCACGGTGACTTCGGGCTGGCTATTTTAAATAGCGCCACGCTGCATCAGGTGCTCGATTTTCACGTTACTTTTCTTCCCATCAGAGTGCCATTTGTAAAACTAAGCTATAGGATAAAGGGATCGCAAGTGGTCATAACATTAGCCGACGAGCATTGGCAAGGAAGTCTGCATAGGGCCGTTATCGAAGCTGTTATGACAGCTATCGTTAATATGCTTCACACGATTAAGTTTCAAGATAGCAGCCAATTGCTAATCGATTTGCTTAAGTTTGATTATTCGAAGCCTAGATACTACAAAAAGTATGATTATCTAAAAGTTGATGAACTCATATTCGATAAGTCTGAATGTTCATTATACTTTTCAAAAAGATTTATTGATAAACCGCTGGCATTTGCAGATGAGTTTAGCTTTCAACGTGCTGTGCTGAACTGCCAAAAGGATCTGGATTCATATTTGCAGCAGGATCTCAATGCTGTTGATCACGTTTTGAAACTGCTAAGAGAAGAAGATGGCATCAATCTGACGCTGGATAATATTGCAGAAGAGCTTCACACTAGCAAACGCTCCCTGCACCGCGAATTAGAGAGGGAAGGTACAAGTTTCAAAATATTACTGAAACAAGTAAAAGCGCAAAGAGCCACTGCACTTCTCCAACAAGGAAAGTCAGTGACTGAAGTGGCAGATATTTTAAATTACTCAGATTGTGCCAATTTTAGAAGAGCTTTTAAAATGTGGTTCGGAGACGCTCCTAAAGAATGGATCGCAAAAAACAGGAAAGACAATGCAAGCGAATGAAGTCCCTAAGTTGAAAAGCGAAAAACAAGTTATCGTGCATTTTGCGCATGCAAACGGTTTCCCTGCTCAAAGTTATGCAAAACTATTCGCTCATTTGAATGATAATATTGAGCTAATAGCATTAGATAAATTTGCGCATAACCCCGAATTTCCGCTCAACAATAATTGGGAAAATCAAGTTGATGAATTAATTCATTTTGTCGAAATGAAACAGGCTGAAATAAACCCTGATCTACCTATTGTTTTGGTTGGGCATTCGTTTGGTGCAGTGATTTCTTTTTTAGCTTGTTGCAAAAAGCCAGCCTTATTTTCTGGGTTAATAATGCTCGACCCACCACTGATAACAGGCCTGGCAAGCTGGGTTTTTAGATTTGCAAAGAAAGGGAAGTTAATTGACAAAATTACGCCAGCGGGTAAAACCAAAATTAGAAATACAAAATGGCATCATAAAACAGATTTAGTGCAATATTTTGGTCAGCGTGCACTGTTTAAAAATATGGATATTGAATGTATTGCGGATTACGTTTCGGCTGTAACACATGAGCATCAGGGGGAGAGAGTGCTACATTTTGACGTCCAAGTTGAGGCCGATATATTCAGAACAATTCCTGCTAATTTGCATAAGCAATACGGTAAGTTAAACACGCCAAGTTACTTAATAACGGGGAAATATACTGAAGTTTGCGTCGAAAAGCTTCGAAATCCCTTCATTAAGGGAAACGCTAATATCACTCATGAAGCCTTTGATTTTGGCGGACACATGTTTCCACTTGAAAGACCCATTGAGGTTGCCTCTCGACTAAATACATTAATAACTCATTTTATTGCCGATTGAGTCAAACAAGATATTTAAAGGTCGCACTCAGAAATAAAAACCAAGGGGCCAGGTTCTTTGAAATAATAAATTAAAAATAGTCAAAGAGCGTTTATCAAAAGGGGGCTTTCGCCCCCATTTATCAAAACAAGTCAGTAAAACTTATAATTCATCTAATGCCATTTTGGTCACTAGCACAACACCGTTCTCAGACACTCTAAATCCTCTAGCTCGGTCATCGTCATGGTTATGTCCGATCGTAGTTCCTTCCGGAATATGACAACCTCGGTCAATGATGGCTTTCTTGATCTTACAATTAGCACCAATCGTTACCTCTGGTAGTATTACGGTTTGTTCAACCTTGCTACCAGAACTCACTCTTACATTGCTAAAGCAGATGCTTTCGATCAACGTAGCGCCAGAAATAATACAACCGCCAGAGACAACTGAGTTTAAAGCGTCTCCGCGGTTTTCAGTGCTCTCCATGACAAATTTAGCTGGGGGAAGTTGCTCTTGGTAAGTCCAAACAGGCCATTGTTTGTCATACAAGTTCAGTGCAGGAACCGGAGCCACAAGTTCCATGTTGGCCTCCCAGTATGAGTCAAGTGTGCCAACATCGCGCCAATACGAATCATTTTTGCTGCTTTTGGAAAATTCAAAGGCATAAACGTCATGATTATCGATAATGGCCGGGATAATGTCCTTGCCGAAGTCTCGTTCTGAGCCCTTGGTTTGAGAGTCACGCTCTAGCTGCTCGAATAAAAAGGCAGTATCAAAAACATAGTTGCCCATAGATGCTAGGCAATAGCCAGGTGATCCTGCTAGGGGAGTGGGCTCTGATGGTTTTTCAGCAAATTCGATTATTTTATTATTTTCGTCTACCGATATAACACCAAACGCATTTCGAGCTTGTTCGATAGGAACGGCAATGGTGCTCACGGTCATCTTGGCACCCGATTCGACATGCTGCGCTAATATATGTCCATAGTCTTGACGATAAATGTGGTCGCCAGAGAGAACCATGACATATTTGGGTAATTCATCCCTTATAATATCGATGTTTTGATAAACAGCATCGGCTGTACCTTGATACCACTCTTCTGAAAAGCGCTGGGATGCAGGTAAGATTTCGACTGACTCTCCCAATTCCTTTTTGAAATGGCCCCAACCACGCACTAAATGCCTAATCAATGAATGTGATTTATATTGCGTTAGAACACCAATGTTTCGTATTCCGGAATTAACACAATTAGAGAGAGGAAAGTCGATAATACGAAATTTACCACCAAAATAGAGCGCAGGCTTAGCACGCCAGTTGGTAAGTTCAAACAATCTGGAGCCTCTACCACCGGCTAATACTAATGCGTAGGTGTCTTTTGTTAGGTTACTAATATAGCGGACGTTATTGTTCGTTTTAGGCATTTAGGCATTCCTTTACAAAAAATTCATAAGAGAGCGTATTTGCTTTACAAAATTAACAAATTCACTGACTAATTTAAATATACTCTTTTTAGATAATTTGTATAGAAATCATCACTACTTATTCAACAGATAGCGGTTTTATATCTTCACTACGCGACACTTTTTCTTGTTCTTTCAGATTCTGATGCCACAAGTAAAAAAACTCTTTAGTTATTGCTTGTTGAATTTTTAAGTTCTGTTCTACCGGGCAGAAAAGGTCAACCGTAATGCAAACTTTCGCATATTGATTCGTATGAATATGAAAATTGGGTTCAACGTTAATGAAATCTATGTCCATTCTTTTTTCAATGACATTCTTATATCGCTCTGCAACATCGGCAAAGTCTTCACAATATTTTTGTGCGCTGATTGAAAGTTTTTCGATAATAGGGATAACGTCAATCAGCGGCTCACATGTTATTGTGAATTGATTCATACTGTAGCGTCTTAAAAAATTAAGGTTTTTAACCGTTTTAAGTAGTAGCTGATTATTAGGAATAAATAGATGCTTTCCGGTATAACTGTTGGAATGCAGGTCGACTTCCAGCATGGTTACTTTGGTCCAGTCAGCCACAATTACTTCGCCGACCCCGTCTTGCACCTGTATCCAATCTCCAATTCGAAATGGTCTTGCACTAAGATAATAAAAATAACCGATAAAGCATTGAATAAATTCTTTGGTCGCGAATACGATGGCAAACATAAATGCTGCAATCGATAAGGCAAACTGCTGAATTTCACTAGACCAGAGCACCAGAATAAAAAATACGAGGCTTATATTTAGAGAATTATTTAAGGTATTTACTTGCGAGCGATAGTTCTTATTCAGTTTTTTACCGCGGTCGACTAAAACACGTTTCAATATTGATTTAACGACACCGACTAAGATAATGAGGCAAACCGAGATGACCGACTTTTGAAGATTGGTATTTTCAAGGTAGACAAAATATTGGTCTACAAACATGGACGTGACACACCTTTTTTTAATGATATTTACGAATGGCGGTAGAATAACAGATAGATTCTTTAAACGCTAAGTGTGCAGCTATGATGCAACAGGAAAAAGAGATGGTTTACATAGTATTTATGAAACAAATAAAACGATAAACTAAAAATGTAAAACCAGAGTATAAATTAACCTAAAGAAGAGAGGTTTCGTGAGCAATAAAACGGTTAAATGGCGAATTATAAGTACACTTGTGTTGAGCAAGTTAACTGATATTTTAATATCAGCGAAAACAACGTTACCTACATTACTCAACACACTTGGCGCACCTTCTTGGATGCTTGGGTTCTTAGTACCGCTTCGAGAGTCGGGGTCGTTACTACCGCAGGCTATGATGAGTGCTTGGCTGACTAACAAAAGCGATCGCAGAGCGCCATGGGTAACTAGTATGCTAATTCAAACATCGTTTATTGCGATTATGATATTGGTACCGCTAGTTGTGCTGCCAACTTTCATGAATCAAAATGCTGAAAGTTATGGCTTGCTCAGCGGTGTTGTTGTGCTTTTGGCTCTAATGGGCTTGAGCCTTGCTAGAGCAATGACCTCTTTGACAATGAAGGACATTCAAGGAGAGCACTTAAACAAAGGGCAGCGCGGTAATGTGGTCGGCATTGCTTCGACGTCGGCAGGCATACTCTCGTTATTGTTTGCTTCTTATATGATGTGGTCTGGCAAATTGAATGAACAGGTCATTATGATCATTGCGATATCATGCTTTGTCGCTATGTTACTTAGTGTGATTACTTTGAAAAGCCTCGAAACTACCGTAGAGGTGAAAAGTAGCGGGCAAAATGATGCTATCAAAAATAGCCTAACGTTAGCTAAAGCAAAGTCCTATATAAATACTTTTTCAGGTGAACTGGGTCGGTTTATTTTAGTACGTTCGTGCTTTGTACACACGGCACTTATTGCGCCTTTTTATATTGCTTGGGCAAGCGGTTTATCAACCGAAAGCGGATTAGTTACCCTATCTAGTTTCATTGTCGCGCAAGCATCTGCGACTATTTTATCTTCTTATATCTGGGGAGCACTTTCAGACCATAATGCTAAATTAACCATGCAGCTAGGGGCGATTATCGTTGTCTTTATATGCTGTGTTACGGTCTTTATTATTCAGTTTGGATTAACACAATCGGTTCACTCATTTTGGTTTGTAGCGGGGTACTTTTTAATTAGTGTGGGACATGAAGGAGCTCGCTCTGGTCGAAAAGTTTATGCACTGGATATCAAAGAGGGCGCTGACCGAACTGATTTTATTGGTAAAGCAAACACAGCTATTGGTATTGTCATTTTGACCTTGGGTGGCGTTTATTCTGCCTTAACGTTTGCTGGGAATACGATTTTGTTTTCTGTCATCGCATTGGGAATTATTGCAGGCCTGCTGCTTAGTTTGGGAATGAAAAATGAAAAATGATAGCGAAAAATGAGACAAAAAAGAGAATGTAGAAACTACACTCTCACTATTTATTTTGCCAATATTCTGTAAGTACGCTCAAAGGTACAATAAAACAAGGCGATTTAGTTACCCAGCGGCAACGCCAACTTTTGAACCGTTCTTACGGTTAAGCTTAAGCGATATTGAATTGCCAACCTCGATGAGTTCAGCGAGGTTAATACCGGTTTCAATGCCCATATTATGCAACATATACACAACATCTTCAGACGCAACGTTACCTGATGCTCCTTTGGCGTAAGGACAGCCACCAAGACCCGCAACCGAACTATCAATTACGCGTATGCCCAGTTGCAGAGCGGTGAGAATATTGGCCAGTGCTTGTCCATAAGTGTCGTGAAAATGCACCGCTAATTGATTGCTCGGAATAACTTGCAAGCATGCTTCAATAAGAGCTTTGGTTTTTAATGGTGTGCCAACACCAATAGTATCACCGAGAGAAATCTCGTAGCATCCCATTTCTAATAGTGCTTTGCTGACAGCGACAACATCGTCAACCTTTACATCACCTTCATATGGGCAACCTAATACGCAAGATACATAGCCTCGAACGGGAATGCCGCGTTGTTTTGCTTTCTCTACGAGGGGAGCAAAACGTTCAAGACTTTCCTGAATACTACAGTTAATGTTTTTTTGTGAAAAGCTTTCAGAGGCAGCGCCAAAAACGGCGACTTCCTGTGTGTCAGCCGCCATAGCCATGTCAAAGCCTTTCATGTTTGGAGTGAGTGCACTGTAGCGTGTCCCTTCAGCGCGCTTAATCATCCTTATGACTTCATCGGAAGAGGCCATTTGCGGCACCCATTTCGGCGACACAAAGCTGCCCGCCTCGATGCGTTTGGCACCAACAAGAGAAAGTTGATTGATAAAATCAATTTTGTCTTGCGCCGTTAAGCTTGTTTTTTCATTTTGAAGTCCATCACGAGGACCAACTTCTACGATTTCGACCGTTTTAGGTAGTAAATTAAACATTTGTTATCACCTTTATTTTGCTCAACTGGCTCAAGCGCGACTCTGCATCATGCGCACTCTGCGTCATCTGCCAGTTCGCATCATCAGCTACTCTGTGTCACTTTTAGTGATGTCGATTAAAGCAACTCCGCCGCTGACCAGATCTCCAGTGTTAAAAAAGCATTCTGCAACGGTGCCATCATAGGGGGCTTTAATACTGTGCTCCATTTTCATCGCTTCAACAATGATGAGCTGTTGCCCTTTGGTAACCTTGTCGCCGGCTTTCACTAGTAACGCAACCACGGTGCCATTCATTGGAGCGACAACCGCATTAGCATGATCATCTTCGCCAACCTCACCCAAATCAGGGCCCTGAATTTGCGCCGTCAGCATACCTTGTGAGGTAAATAAACTAATGCTGGCGTCATTAAACATGATAGGAGAGGCTGTTTTTACACCATTTAATGAACAGGTAAGTGTGTCGTCAGTGATGCTGCCTGAAACAGTCATCTCTACTTCATTGATATGTAAAATCCATTGTTTAGGGCTTTCTACTGATGCTATGTTCATTGTGGCACTAACGCTATAAAGCTTGTCATTGACCAGCAGCTCAATAAGCTCAGGATGGGCTAAATTGCTGCGATAGCTGTCGTGTATATTCCATGGCGAATCTTCTGGCTCTCCCTCTAGTTGATTTTGTTCAGACAATAGGTAGCCTAAAACAATAGCGGGTAGGTAAGTGTCAACGTCAACACTGGTTTGAGTGCTAATACTTTCGTTATGACGCTCAATAAAATCGGTGGTTAATTGAGCCTGTTTGAAAGGCGTTGAGCCTGCAATTCTGCGAAGGTAATCAATGTTTGTTGTAACACCACCAATGGCGTAATGCTGCAGACAGCTTTCTAATCTTGCTAGTGCCTTCTCACGATTTTCATCCCAAACAACTAATTTCGCAATCATCGGATCGTAGTAGATAGAAACCTCATCACCTTGTTCAACACCGGTGTCTACTCTTACGTTGGCGTTTGCTTCGGGTGTTTTAAGAAGGTGTAATATGCCTGTTGCCGGTAAAAAGTCATTATTTGGGTCTTCAGCATAAATACGGGCTTCAAATGAATGGCCCTTGATACTTAGTTCGGATTGTTCTTTTGGTAACAGCTCATCGTTAGCAACACGAATTTGCCATTCAACTAAATCTTCCCCAGTAATCATTTCAGTTACCGGATGTTCAACCTGCAGGCGTGTATTCATCTCCATAAAATAAAAACTACCGTCGGTGTCGAGCAGAAACTCAACCGTACCAGCGCCAGAATAATTAATAGCGAAGGCTGCGGTTAGTGCTGCTTCACCCATTTGAGCTCGGAGAGCTTCAGACATATTAGGAGCAGGGGCTTCTTCAATCACTTTTTGATGACGACGTTGTATTGAACAGTCACGCTCGAACAAATAAACACCGTTTTTATGGTTGTCACAGAAGACTTGTATTTCAACGTGACGAGGTTCGGTCAAGTACTTCTCAACCAGCATTTTGTCGTCACTGAAACTCGACATTGCCTCGCGCTTTGCCGCTGCTAATGCGTCATCAAATTCTTGTTCTGACCAAACTTGGCGCATACCTTTGCCACCGCCGCCAGCGGTCGCTTTTAACAAAACGGGATAGCCCATATCATTAGCACTTTGTTTAATTAAGGCGGGGTTTTGGTCGTCGCCATGGTAGCCCGGGACAAGTGGTACACCCGCTTCCTGCATAATTTGTTTTGCCGCTGACTTTGAGCCCATCGCCTCAATGGCTTCTATAGTAGGGCCAATAAAGATAATACCTTGGTCAGCACATGCTTTGGCAAATTGCGCATTTTCAGACAAAAAGCCGTAACCTGGATGGATCGCGTCAACGTTCAATGCTTTGGCTTTTTGTAAAATTAGGTCGCCGCGCAAGTAGCTGTCTTTTGATGGTGCCGGACCTATGCACACCGCTTCGTCTGCGTGTTTTACATGGAGCGCATTAGCATCAGCTTCGGAGTATACTGCAACCGTAGATATGCCCATTTTCTTTGCCGTTTTTATGACTCGGCAGGCGATTTCGCCGCGGTTAGCAATCAGTATTTTCTTGATCATACGTTTTTCCAATTCGGTGTACGTTTTTCTAAAAACGCAGTTAAGCCTTCTTGGCCTTCGTCTGAGACACGAACGCTAGCGATTAAATCACTCGTTTCATCGATCAGTTTCTCATCAATTGCACAATAGCTAATTTTGTTGACTAGCTGTTTGGCGATAGCAACAGACGATGGCCCGTTGTTGAGAAGGGGTAAAATAACACTCTCGACACTCGACTCGAGTTCTTCTTCACTCACTACTTCGCTTAACAAACCAATGCGTCGCGCTCTGAGCGCAGACATCACTTCTGCTGTCATAAAGTAGCGTTTTGACAATCTTGGTCCTATCGCCTCGATAACATAAGGGCTGATTGTCGCGGGTACGAGACCGAGTTTTACTTCACTCAAACAAAATTTGCTTAATTTGCTGCCAATCGCAATATCACAACAAGCGACTAATCCTACGCCTCCACCATATACAGCACCCTGTACACGTGCGATGGTTGGTTTATTGAGGTTGTATAGCGTACTAAAAAGCTTTGCTAGCTGCTCCGCATCTTGACGATTTTCAGCATAGGAATAACTGGCCATTTTTTTCATCCAGTTTAAATCAGCACCAGCACAAAATGATTTGCCTGTTGCAGCGAGAACCATCACTCTCACATCATTATTCTGATGGATAAATTCGAATGCATTGATAAGTTCGACAATAACCGTGTCGTCGAAGGCATTGTGAATATGTGGACGATTAAGGGTTACTGTAGCAACGCCTCGATTGTCAATGTCTATTGTAATTGCGTCTTGTTCTGTCATTTTTATCTCCATCGGTGATTCAGCTTCAGTTATTTTGACTGTGCACAAATCGCTGTTTGTGTTGTTCAGCGTTTGTCACGAGTTTATGTAGCTGAGCTACATTCTGAATACACCGAATTTCGTTTCTTCTATTTCTTTGTTTAAAGAAGCGGAAATAGCTAAGCCAAGCACTCTTCTAGTGTCAGCAGGATCAATAACACCATCGTCCCATAAGCGTGCCGAAGCATAGTAGGGGTGTCCCTGTTTTTCATAAGTATCAATAACCGGCTTCTTGACTGCCTGATCCTGTTCGTCCGTCCATTCTTCACCAGCTCTGCTTGCTTGATCTTTTTTCACTTGAGCCAATACGCCTGCAGCTTGCTCTCCACCCATCACCGATATGCGAGCATTTGGCCACATAAAGAGGAAGCGTGGATCGTATGCACGACCGCACATGCCGTAGTTGCCGGCGCCAAAGCTGCCGCCAATCAGAACAGTGAATTTGGGGACTTTTGCACATGCTACTGCGGTCACCATTTTTGCACCATGCTTCGCGATACCGCCGGATTCGTATTGTTTGCCAACCATGAAACCGGTAATATTTTGTAAAAATACCAGTGGTATTTTACGTTGTGAGCATAGTTCTATGAAGTGAGCGCCTTTTTGTGCCGATTCTGAGAATAAGATACCGTTGTTTGCCACGATACCGACATTAAATCCTTCGATGCGAGCAAAGCCACAAATAAGGGTTGTACCATAAAGCTCCTTAAACTCATGAAATTCGGAGCCATCTACAACGCGAGCTATCACCTCTCTCACATCGTAGGATTTTTTGCTGTCTTTCGGGATCACACCATATATTTCGCGAGTATCATACAACGGAGCAACCGCTGGTTTTTTATCTGCTATGACTGGACGATTGCGATTAAGACGAGCCACTGCATCTCGAGCGATTTGCAGCGCATGACGGTCATTATTAGCTAAATGATCTACCACTCCGGACGTGCGACAATGCACATCTCCGCCTCCGAGTTCTTCCGCCGTGACAACTTCACCGGTCGCAGCTTGCACTAGCGGAGGTCCACCCAAAAATATTGTTCCTTGTTCACGCACGATAATTGACTCATCAGCCATTGCTGGAACATATGCACCGCCAGCGGTACAGGAGCCCATTACCACCGCTATCTGAGGAATATTTTGCGCAGACAGGTTAGCCTGATTAAAGAAAATTCGACCAAAATGCTCGCGATCAGGAAAAACGTCATCTTGACGGGGCAAGTTTGCGCCGCCAGAATCGACTAAGTAAATGCAGGGGAGGTTGTTTTGTTCAGCAATCGTTTGTGCCCGTAAATGCTTTTTCACAGTAAGCGGGTAGTACGTGCCGCCTTTCACTGTTGCGTCATTAGCGACAATAATACATTCAATACCTGATACTCGGCCAATACCAGCGACTACGCCAGCACAAGGAACGTAATCGTCATAAACTTCCCACGCAGCTAACTGAGAGATTTCTAAGAAAGCACTGTTTTTATCGATTAATGCATTGATGCGTTCTCTTGGTAAAAGCTTGCCTCTGTCTGTGTGACGTTTACAGGCTTTTTCACCGCCACCTTGGGCAAGCTGGCTAACTAGACGATTTAGGTCATCAACTTGCGCTTGCATGTGCGCAGCATTTTCCGAAAACTCTTGGCTATTGGTATTTATTTTTGAAGTAATTTTGGGCACTGATGCACCTCGTATAATGGCATTTTAAGGCAAATTAAATTTTATGACACTGAACAAAATAACATACAAATGTCGCCTGCAAATAGGCGACATTACATGTTTTTCGTTTTGATTTCACACGTAGCGTTTATCAGCTACCTTCACGAAGGTAAACTTCTTGGTAATGCTTAGTGAACAGTCATCTTGCATTAGGTAGATTCTTTAAATAACTCTCTACCAATTAGCATGCGTCGTATTTCACTGGTGCCAGCACCAATTTCGTAAAGTTTTGCATCTCTTAATAGGCGTCCGGTTGGGTATTCATTGATGTAACCATTACCACCTAACAGTTGAATAGCGTCTAAAGCCATTTTAGTTGCTAACTCAGCGCTATACAAAATAGCGCCAGCAGCATCTTTGCGTGTTGTTTCGCCGCGGTCACATGAGCGTGCTACAGCATAAACGTAAGCTCTTGCTGCATTCATCTGAGTGTACATATCTGCCACTTTACCCTGCACCAATTGGAACTCACCAATAGATTGGCCAAATTGCTTACGATCATGAATATACGGAACGACAACATCCATGCACGCCTGCATGATGCCCAATGGACCGCCTGATAAAACTAAACGCTCATAGTCCAAGCCACTCATTAACACTTTGACACCGCCACCAAGTTCACCAACTATGTTTTCGGCTGGTACTTCGCAGTCTTGGAAAACTAATTCACAGGTATTGGATGAACGCATACCAAGCTTGTCTAACTTTTGCGCTTGAGTAAAACCAGGAGTGCCTTTCTCTACGATAAACGCGGTAATGCCACGTGCACCAGCTGTTACGTCTGTTTTAGCATAAATGATAAAAACGTGAGCGTCAGGCCCATTCGTAATCCACATTTTGTTGCCATTCAATATAAACTTATCGCCAACTTTTTCAGCCTTTAATTTCATGCTGACAACATCTGAGCCGGCATTCGGTTCACTCATGGCTAATGCGCCAATGTGTTCACCTGATACCAATTTAGGTAGGTATTTTTCTTTCTGGGCTTGAGTGCCGTTTTTAGCTAACTGATTTACGCATAAATTAGAGTGTGCTCCATAGCTCAAGCCAACGCCCGCAGATGCTCTTGAAATTTCTTCCATCGCAACAGTATGCGCAAGATAGCCCATGTTTGAACCGCCAAACTCTTCGCTTACGGTAACTCCTAATAAGCCCATATCGCCAAATTTAGTCCACAGTTGGTTCGGGAACATGTTGTCTTCGTCAGCCTTTTGAGCCAATGGAGCAATTTCGCTTTGGGCGAAATTATAAACGTGGTCTCGCAGCATATCGATGTCTTCACCAAGACCGAAGTTTAGAGTTGGGTAGGGCGCGTTCATAGGTTATTACCTCTTTGCAATTCAATTAGTTCGTCTTTACAACGTGCTTCCACGTCGTCCAATTCATTCATGAGCATTTGAATATCACTTAGTTGTTGATTCAAAACAGCTCGTTTTTGTTCAGTTAATGCCAGCATAGTCTCAAGCTGAACGGCACTGTTTAAGTTAGTATCATATAAATCAAAAAGTGTTTTTATTTCGGCTAGTGAAAAGCCTAAACGTTTACCTCTTAGAATTAACTTAAGGCGAACTTTATCCTTTAGGTGATATATTCGACTCTGTCCTTGACGTTCAGGAACCAACAAGCCTTGCTCTTCGTAAAAACGAATAGAGCGTGCAGTAATATCAAATAACTTGGATAACTCACCAATTGAATATTGCTGTTCTTGAGACACTTTGTCACCTTTTTGCGTTCTTAACCTTTACGTTAACGTAAAGCTGAGTTAACGTTAAGGTAAAGCAAAGTTTAGCGTAGATCAACAAAATTCAATCACAACGTTTACTAGTAACAAGGTAAGCCTCTAAATCTAGCCTCGTAGACTAGTGTTATGGTGTGGGATATTTTATTAACAACAGGAAAAATATAATGAGTGAATCAATTGTAATAGTTGCAGCAAAGCGAACACCAATGGGTGGTTTTATGGGCGCCTTATCAACAGTCCCATCGACTCAGTTAGGGGCAACTGCCATTACCGCTGCAATAAACGGTATTGCTCCCACTGAAATTGATGAAGTTATTATGGGTTGCGTTCTGCCTGCAGGTTTGGGGCAAGCGCCAGCGCGCCAAGCAACGCTAGGCGCAGGTTTACCTTTGTCGGTCGGTGCGACAACAATTAACAAGGTATGCGGTTCTGGAATGAAAGCCATTATGCTAGCGCATGATTTAATTAGCGCAGGTAGCGCCGACGTTATTGTGGCCGGCGGTATGGAAAGTATGAGTAACGCACCTTATCTACTGCCAAAAGCAAGAGCCGGTTATCGCATGGGTCATGGTCAAGTTTTAGATCATATGATGTTGGACGGACTCGAGAATGCGTACGATGGTAAAGCAATGGGTTGCTTCGCCCAAGACACTGCTGACGCGGAAGGTATTACACGAGAGCAAATGGATGAATTCGCTGTTAGTTCGTTGTCGAAAGCGAGCAAGGCAATTGCAGATGGCACATTCGTTGATGAAATTGCTCCAGTGACCGTGAAAGATCGAAAAGGTGAGGTCATCGTTGATACCGACGAAGGCCCTGGCAACGCAAAACCAGAGAAAATACCTGCGCTACGCCCAGCATTTAAAAAGGACGGTACTGTTACTGCCGCCAATTCTAGCTCCATTTCGGATGGCGCCGCTGCATTAGTTGTTATGACTGCTTCTAAAGCTGCTGCTTTGGGTTTAACACCACTAGCGAAAATTGTTGCGCATGCAACGAACGCTATAAAACCCGAAGACTTCACCGTTGCACCTGTTGGAGCGATCGAGAAAGTGTTCGCTAAAGCGGGTTGGACAAAGGACGACGTTGATCTATTCGAGATAAACGAGGCTTTTGCTATGGTTACTATGCTGGGGGTCAATAGACTCGGTTTGGATGCCAATAAAGTTAACGTTAAAGGCGGAGCTTGTGCGCTGGGTCATCCAATTGGTGCGTCAGGTGCGAGAATTGTTGTTACTCTGCTGCACGCTTTAAATCAAAAAGGTCTCAAGAAAGGCGTTGCTGCACTTTGCATTGGTGGTGGTGAAGCCACTGCTATCGCTGTAGAGATGCTGTAACAGCGAAATATCGCTAATCTAATGGATTGAGAAAATGCAAAAGGGCATCGCTTTATTCGGGGCGATGCTCTGCTTATCTTAGTTTATGAGCGGGGTGTGCTGCCATTTTCCTTCCTCAAGGCTGATGACAGATTTTAAATATTCTTTTTCAGAACGCCAATGACGTTTATTCATTTTTATAGATACGCCAGGGAACAGTTCTTTGTGGGCAACTACTTTTGCATTTTTTTCAAAATCAATCTTAGCTTGCCGCAAATCCTGCTCAACGGTTTCCAGCCACTTTAAAAGGTGTTTTTCTGACTCGAAAACCGCATCAATTTTATTTAATTGATTGAGTAATCCATTAGGAATATGTTTCGCGTGTAGCTCACGCAACTTCACTTGATGATCGAAATTATTTTCCCGCAACTGCTTTAGAGACGTTAAAACTGCTTCATATCGCGCGTTAAGCTTGTTTACGCTTTCACTGAAGTCAACGATTAATGAGCTTCCTGATACAGCGCCAACAGTGCCTGCATAGAGTGTAGAGCCACACTGAATGGTGCTAGCGAATAAATTACCCATGGGTCGGTCAGGTTCGCCGATGGTGACAATTCCTCCGCATTTTACTCGTGAATATGCGAGCTGCTTGCGGACGTTCAAATTCTTGTTTGCTACGATATCGAGGCCTTGTCCATGTTGAACAAACACACTGCCTTTTGCATGCAGTTTGCAATCTTCCTCATTCATTTTTCCCATAGCGCCTTCGGTAATAATAATATCACCTCCAGCTCTAATGGTAGCTGATTCCACAAAACCATTGATCGTTATATCACCCTTTGCAATAACCTCCATACTCTCTGTGACATCACCGTTCACTATCACGGCACCGTCATAATTTATATTACCGGTGCCAACATTGACCCCCTTCGTCTGAAAAGTATTGTCAACATTCATAATGTCGTTTTCAAACTTCGGCTGACCGCTGACTTCAGCTAAAATAATATTTTCATCTTGAAGGCTAATGCTGGTATTCGCGCCTAACTTTATGGGTAGCCATTGACCTTCATTTGGACTCAATGGGGAATCGGTGACTGTGTAGCCTGCTCGACCTTTGCCAGGAGGCTCTCTTTTGGCCACAGCTATTTTTGCTTGAACGCATAAAATATCACCCAAGTTCCGCATGTTGACTTTATTGTTTCCGGCTTCTTGCGGCTGCAGGATCCGGTCTAGAGCGTTAGGAAAGAGTGATTTCAAACGCGATGGTTTGCCGTCTTTTGCTGGAAGACCAATAGCCACAATGTCAGTAAACTCGATGCCACTGTCGGCTTCTGAAGCCTGAAACAGCAAGTTCTTCATACGCTTTTTGCTAACACCTCTGTTAACGCCTTTTTGACGCAAAAGAGCAAGCAGCTCTTCATAAGTCGGCACTGAACCAGCATAGGGCGATTCAATGGTCATCTCAACTGACATTTGGTCGTTAGCAATAGTAACAGTGACCGAAGCGTCTCTGATTTCTCCAACTGCTTGGTGCAGTTCTCCTAAATTCTTTGATTTCTTAGCTGCGTTACTTTGTTCGCACAGTGAGGCTATCGCATTGTTGAGGATAAAGAATTGTTTATATTCGGACTCGTGGATAAAAGCTTCGATTGCTTCAGGTTGCAGAAAGTCATCAACCAATAAAGGATCGATTGTCGCTATTAATTGTTTAGCGGCTTTGTTTATGGTTAGCGTTACACCTTTCATATATCTTTTCTACACACCTTTTTTTGCCATCATTGAAGTCTTTCAGGCTAATAATCTGTTTTAGCAGTAATTCAACACTATTACAATTGCTCAATGTACAGCGTTATGGTCGATAATAACTTCATCTTTTTGCCATCTTCTGCATGTTTCTCCGCAAGTTCAGCAACCTGAGCCTGACATTCTGAAATTGAAAGGCAGGTTTTTTTGTTGTCCGCTGTGAATCGTGCTTTTCGGTGAGCTTGCCACTTGTCCAGCTCCGATTGGTCAAGTGTGTGTGGAAAGTTCCTTGCTCTGTATCGCATTAATTGTTCTGCGTATTGCAGCGATGGCGCCTTGTCTTGCCACACTGTTAGCTGCTCTGGCGGACACGCTTTTACCTCTGTCATCCAATGTTTATCGGCAGCAGACGCAAAACCGCGAGTATACAATGATGCATCTATATCAGTTTCAGTATGCTGCCTGCCGTCCTCTTCAAAAATAGCTGATAATTTATCTGTAATATCAATTATTCGTTTTATATGAGCGTGATTTTTTAAACAGTCATCGCGACTGATATTTAGTCTAGCGGCGTGCTCTGGCGTGAGTGTTTTTGCTGGTGCGACAAATGGCGATTTATTAATGTGAACTAGTTTAATACCAGGCTTTTTGGTGCCCAACGGCAGATCGTCTTGTTTGGTGTAGAGCAATGCTTTTAAATCGTCTGAATTCATGGACTCAATTGAGGATAAGTCAGAGGCTAGGTCAACACAAATTACCGCATTTTTATTACTAGGGTGCATTGCTATTGGCATAAACCAACTACAACAGCCCTGAGCTGCGGCCAGCATTCCGCTAATGTGCAGAAATGGCTTCTGATTAGCAACATCAATATTTTGCATTACCGTGTTTTTATTTCGTAATGAAAAATAATATTCGAACAGTTTTGGCTGTTTTGCTTTCATGAGTTGCGCAAATGCTATCGTTGCTTTTACATCGGAAACAGCATCGTGGGCCGATTCGTGAGCAATGCCGTTGGCCGCGGTTAGTTCCTCTAGCTTGAACGAAGGTTTACCATCTTCGTGAATAGGCCACTCAATTCCTTCTGGTCGCAGTGCATAGCACGCCCTGGCCAAATCAATAATATCCCAGCGGCTGTTGCCGTTTTTCCATTCTCGCTCGTAGGGGTCATAAAAATTTCGATAACGTAAAAAACGCGTGACTTCATCATCAAATCTTATACTGTTGTAACCAACAACACAGGTGTCCGGTTTGTCCATTATTTGCGCAATTTTTTCCGCAAACTCAGCTTCAATATAACCATCACGTAAGCTTTGCTGAGGAGTAATACCTGTTACTAAACAGGCTATAGGGTGGGGAATATAGTCGTTCGGTATTTGACAGAAGTAACTTACTGGATTGCCAATAATATTTAAATCTAAATCCGTTCTGATGGCAGCAAATTGACATGGGAAATCATATTTGGGATCAACCCCCCACGTTTCGTAATCGTGCCAGAGCAAGGTAGGTCCAGAAAACTGAACATCATCGTTTCTGCTATTTTTACGAGAAGACATATCAACTAATATGTCTTTAAAGGTTTCCCTTACCGAGCTGTTTTTTTCAGAGCCGCTTTTTACGGAACTGTCTTTGTCGAAAGATGCGGTCATGTTGGTCGTTGTTAACTTCTTTTTATTATTTCTATATGCGCTACTTTATCATGACTGAACAAACATTGAACCTGACCCTCTATAAATTTAACGACTAATAGTTGTTTTATAGCGGTTTACTATATGAAAATATTGATGTTTTTGTATCGGTGAATGGTGCTGCATAGTCCATGCAGTATGTCCAAAAATGAGTGAGTTTCATTATATTTATTAATGGCTTAACATTATTTTTTACATCACCTTACTATTGCGTGTATTTCACAAATAAAACCCAAAGCTTGTTGTTTCTATTAGTTATTATATTTCGTTGATCAAATCACCAAGCTAATACTATTTTTCTCTAAGAACGGAATACTCAATTTGATGATATCAATGCAGAGCTAGGCAGGGTCTATTCTTTCTACTTTCAAAGACTTTTTAGCGCAAACTAATAGTGTTGTTAGCATGTTTCGTTATATAACAACTTGCTATTTTCGGTCTATGCTTAACTTTCAATTTTTTATTAGGGAATCGCTATGCGTGAAGTAATAAAAATGGATCCCGACCCATCTTTCGGTGATGATAATAGCAGAATGCCGCACGTTGACTCTTATTTAACGTCGAGTATTGTTCCATTTTTTTCTATTAGAAAACTGCGGCTTATTTACAATGAATTGCACAGTACAAGCGACTTTGAATATCATTCGTTTGACGCTTTTAAGCACCAAGTAATGTCATCAGCAGCGCCTCAATTGGAGTTAAATAAATGGCAAGCTATCTCTTCGCGTAGATAGGTATCGTAATGAGATGCTCGAGAGTTTATATTGATTAAGCGACAGTATTTATGTAGTGGGAAGAAGGGTGAGCAATAGCCAATAACAATCACTTCTGTTAGTCTTAAGGCTGAAAGCATGCGGTGTTGCGTGATTTTTGCTTTTTTCCCCAACAATAAATGAACTCTATTAAGTGCTAGCTGTATATATCTGATGCAATTCAAATTAAATAATGCACTTGAAAAGTGCCTACTCAAAGATCGTTTTCCACTAAAACGACAATATCAACGGCTTGAAAAGCTTCCCGATGGCGATGAGAAATTGTTAGCGTTTGAGCAGTTTCTTCTGCGCGTAGATCAATCTCAAGTGGCAAGGGAGGGCCGCAAAAATGCGATGCCCACCATTGAATATCCAGATTTACCCGTATCCGATAAACGTGAGGACATAAAGTTCGCTATTGATAATAACCAGGTTGTTATTATCGCTGGAGAAACAGGCTCAGGTAAAACTACGCAAATCCCTAAAATGTGTCTTGAATTAGGCCGTGGGATTGACGGCTTTATTGGTCACACTCAGCCGAGGCGCCTAGCGGCAAGAAGCGTCGCGAGTCGAATTGCTGAAGAATTGAATTCAGAGATTGGTCAGGAAGTTGGATTTAAGGTTCGCTTTAGCGATAATGTCAGTGAAAATAGCCATATAAAATTGATGACCGACGGTATTCTCCTTGCTGAAATTCAGCAAGACAAGTACTTAAATCAATATGACACCATTATTATTGATGAAGCGCACGAAAGAAGCCTGAATATTGACTTCTTACTAGGCTATTTCAAGCAGTTGTTGCCGAAGCGCAAAGACTTAAAGTTGATTATTACATCTGCAACGATTGACCCTGAACGGTTTTCAAAACACTTTTTTGATGCGCCCATTATTCAGGTTAGTGGCCGCACGTATCCAGTAGAAATTAGATATCATGAGCCTGCTACTGCAAAAGATAGCGATGGAGATGAAGAGCAAGACCAAACAACAGCAATATGCGAGGCTGTTGACGAGCTCTTTCGTGAAAAACCGGGTGACATTCTCATATTCTTAAGTGGTGAGAGAGATATTAGAGATACACAAGACGCTTTGGTAAAACGTCAGTATCGAAACACCGAGATAGTTCCGCTCTATGCTAGATTATCTGCGGCTGAACAAAACAAAATTTTTCAATCTCACACCGGCAGACGTATTGTACTTGCGACTAACGTTGCAGAAACCTCGCTTACCGTGCCCGGCATTAAATACGTTATTGATCCCGGCTTAGCAAGAATGTCGCGGTATAGCCATAAAAGCAAAGTGCAGCGTTTGCCGATAGAAGCTATTTCTCAAGCATCTGCGAATCAACGTGCTGGTCGCTGCGGAAGAGTATCAGACGGTATTTGCATTCGACTATACTCAGAGCAAGATTTCCTTGCGCGGCCAGAGTTTACTGATCCAGAAATAATTCGTACACATTTGTCATCAGTGATCCTGCAGATGCTAGCGCTTGGTTTAGGTGAGGTGAGTAATTTTCCATTTATTCAGCCACCAGACAATAAAAACGTTAACGACGGTATGAAGCTCTTGGAGGAGCTGCAGGCCATCGAACGTAGACAGAATCGTTATGTTTTGACTGAGCTGGGGCGGAAAATTGCAAGGCTACCGGTTGACCCAAGATATGCCAGAATGGTGGTTGAGGCTGGGGGGCGCGATTGCGCGAGAGAAGTGATGATCATCACTGCTGGTTTAAGTATTCAAGACCCTAGAGAGCGACCGCAAGATAAGAAACAGGCGGCGGATGAGAAGCATAGCGAATTTGTCAATGCAGAGTCAGATTTTATGTCCCTCTTGAATTTATGGAACGAATTTTCTAGTCGTCAAAAAACACTGTCAAATAGCCAGTTGAGAAAATGGTGCAAACAATACTTTGTGCACTATTTGAGAATGCGAGAGTGGCAAGATATTGTCAGCCAAATGAAAAAATCACTCGTCGAAATTGGCTTTCGATTGAACAGCAATGAACCAAGTTATGAGGCTATACATACAGCTATTGCAACAGGTTTGCTCTCTCAAGTTGGTTTTAAAGATAAGGATCGCGAATACTTAGGGTCTCGCAATACCCGATTCATGATTTTTCCTGGCTCAGGGCTAAGTAAGGCTAATCCTAAGTGGCTACTTGCAGCTGAATTGGTTGAAACATCAAAATTGTTTGCCAGGAATGTCGCTAAAGTCGACCCCAAATGGCTCGAACCGATCAGTCAACATTTGGTAAATAAACAATATTCAGAACCGCATTGGAGTAAAAAGAAAGGGGCTGTGCACGCTTATGCTACGGTAAATCTATTCGGCTTGCCGATCGTAAATAAACGCTTGGAAAATTATTCACTGGTTGACCCCGTAGTTTGTAGAGATATATTTATTCGCGAGGCTTTGGTAAACGGTCAGACAAATTTGAACTATGCTTTTTTACGAAAAAACCAGTCGTTAATTGAAGAAATTGAAATATTAGAGCACAAGTCGCGCCGCCGAGATTTATTGATCGATGAAGATGATCTCTGTGATTTTTACAGTGAAAAATTGCCTGCGGATATCTGTAATGAAGGTAAGTTTAAAAAGTGGTGGCAAGTCACAGCAAGTAAAAGCCCGGATTTGCTCGACTTTTCAATTCAAGCGCTGCTGAAAAAAGATGCTTCTAGTATCAACAAAATAGATTTTCCCGACGAGTGGAGACAAGGCAACCTGCGGCTGCCGCTGCATTACGTATTTGAACCAAACGAAGCAAACGACGGTGTAAATATGGAGATCCCGCTACCAATCCTAAACCAGCTTGTTGACATTGGTTTTGACTGGTTAGTGCCGGGTTTCCAACATGAACTAGTCGTGTCGTTAATTAAATCTCTACCCAAAAAATTGAGACGCAACTTTGTACCCGCTCCGGACTTTGCCCATGCTTGCCTAACTGAGATACAGGCTATTGATAAAAATGGCGTTCCGCAAAGTATTGCACAAGCGGTCGCGAGAAAATTACATAGAATGACAGGGGTGCCAGTAAGCGAGGAGGATTTTGCTGATGCTGAGTTACCAAACCACCTGCAGTTTAACTTTGTTGTTGTTGACGACAAGGGCGTTGCATTGACTAAGGGAAAAAGTCTGCTGCAGGTGCAAGAACAGTTAAAAGGAAAAGTTAAAGAGACCTTGGAGTCGGTCGCCACGCCTGAACTTGAACGCCAAAATTTGGAAACCTGGGATTTTGATAGTCTGCCCATGGCATTTGAGCAAAAACATGCTGGTTTCCAGATTAAGGCCTATCCAGCGCTGGTGAAAAAATCGAGCAAAGTTGACATAGTGCTGTTTGATAATCAACAGGAAGCAGAAACTTCCCATCGCTTGGGCGTTTACCAGTTGATTAAAAATACAGTGCCTTCGCCGCTTAAATTTTTACAACAAAAATTACCGAATAAAGCCAAGCTGAGTTTGTACTTTAACCCTTTTGGACAAATCAATATCTTAATTGATGATATTATTTTGGCGGCTATCGACCAGCTGGTCAGAGAGTTTGAGAAGGATAGTGCAACATCGATTAGAGACAAGGCTGAGTTCGAAAAAGCGTGTGATATTGTTCGCGAAAATATAAATGATTTGGCGCTGCAAATAGCGCAAAAAATTGAAAAAGGTCTCACCATTGCACATGCCATACAAAAACAATGCAAAGGGAATATCCCATTGAATCTGTTGACTAATATTGGTGCAATAAAGAGTCAGCTTAGCCTGCTGGTTTACAAAGGCTTTGTTTTTGATTTTGGCTATGCAAGGCTGAACGATTGGAATCGTTACGTGGTGGCGCTTAGTCAACGTTTTGATAAGCTTAAAGTAGACACTAATCGTGATCGGCTCAACCAAATCGACGTTGACAAGGCGGTTGGAAAATACCAAGAAGTGCTCACCAAGCTGCAAAAAAGTGGTTCAGATCTTCGGCCTTTGGAAGAAGTGAAATGGATGATTGAGGAATTTAAAGTTTCCTTATTTGCACAGCAACTCGGTACCAGCATGCCTATCTCGTTAAAGCGCATCAGTAATCGTTTAAACGAATTTTAGTCTAGTGGTTGACTTATCTTCTCTAGCACAATATAAATGTACCTTCTGTTGCTATAAATAAGTCTGGAGTAATGAATGTTAGGCTACGACGACAAACGCAATTTTTACAGAATGATGGTCAATTCGCCCTGCGAGTTAGCGTTACTGGATGATCCAGCACAACGCAGCATACTAGCAATTTGCAAGGATATTAGTGCAACGGGCATGTCTCTTGAAATTGAACAACCAGCCATGGAAATTGGCACTTTGCTTGACGTTTCGATTGAATCGAATAGCGACCAAATACCATCGCTCAGTGCCAAAGCAAAAGTGATTAGATGCACATCAGAAACTGAAACTACTTGCCTTGTTGGCGTGGAAATCAGCGAAATGAAGTAGGGAGTGACAGGTGACTTCACTCCTTCAATTCTTAGTAATAAAAAGCCGCCGTTTCAAACTCTATGGGGTCACTTCAAACATTGCGGCTTTCCAAATTATACCTTACACACTAAGCCTTTCAGATAATAACCTTCGGGAAAGTTACCGCTAACGGGGTGGTCTTCACTTTGCGCCAATCGTTGTACAAAATATACGTTTCGTTGAGCGTCTAAAGCAGCGTCAGCTACGATTTTTTGAAACAAGTCTTGAGGCATCAATCCAGAACAACTGAAAGTAAGTAAAGTACCGTTTTCATTCAGTAAAGATAGGGCTAATCGGTTGATATCTTTATAGCCGCGCGACGCTTTGTTGAGGTTGTGTTTGCTATCAACAAACTTAGGCGGATCGAGCACAATGACATCAAACTTGGTTCCGGCTTCCTTATAATCCCTGAGAAGTTGAAATACGTCTTTTTTAAGATGAGTCACTTTAGTTTCATCTAATCCGTTGATCGCAACGTTTTTGCTGCTAAGTGCCAAAGCTGAGTCTGAGGCGTCAACGTTAATAACCTCAGTCGCTCCTGCTGCCAGGGCATATAAGCCAAAAGTTCCTGTAAAACTAAAGCAGTTGAGAACACTTTTGCCAGCACAATAAGACGCAGCAATACGTCTATTTTCTCGTTGGTCTAGATAAAAACCAGTTTTGTGTCCATTAATTAAGTCGACATAAATTTTGACGCCGTTCTCTTCAATGATAACTGATTCAGGAAGTTCACCATGAAGCGTTTGCACCAAGGGTGTAAGCCCTTCCTTTTTGCGTACATCCACATCGCTGCGTTCATGCACGACTGCATCTGGATATAATTGCAATATTGCCCATAAAATTTTACCGCGATGTTTTTCAGCGCCAGCGCTGAGCAACTGAACCACAACCACGTTAACGTAAACGTCTATCGTTATACCCGGCAAACCATCTGCTTCGGCAGCGATGAGACGAAAAGCATTGGTGTTGTGCTTTTTTAAAATTTCCTGTTTTCTTGCTAGTGCTTGTTCAAGTTTGCGTTTAAAAAAAACGTTATCAATTGCTTCTGATTTCGTAAATGACCACACCCTAGCTCTGATTTGTGATTCGGGCGAGAACGCCGCTTTTGCCAACCAAGTGCCGTCACTCGCTAAAACATCTACTGTGTCGCCTGAGTTCATGCGACCTTCTGTTTTTTCTATCGCTCCTTCAAAAATCCAAGGATGACGACGTAGCATAGACTTATCACGCTCTATTTTTAATGTAATGGAACTCATTGGTTACCTTTTTCGTACTCGTGGTCGGTGAGAAGATTTGACGAAGAAGCTGCATCTCTAGCTAAATCATCGACTTCTTCGTTTTCCGGGTGACCAGAATGCGCTTTCACCCAGTGCCAATTAACTTCATGTTTATTAACCGCGTCATCAAGCTGCTGCCATAGGTCTGCATTTTTAACCGGCTTGCGATCTTTGGTTCGCCAGCCATTCTTTTTCCAGTTGTGGATCCACTGACCGATGCCATTTTTGACATACTGGCTGTCAGTATAAAGGTCAATGGTACAGGTCTCTGTCAAACTATTAAATGCTGCAATCGGCGCCAACAATTCCATTCTATTATTGGTTGTCAGCTTGAACCCTTGAGATAAGCGTTTTTTGTGTTCTTTGAAAATTAATAAGGCGCCGTATCCGCCTGGCCCAGGATTTCCCAAACAGGATCCATCGGTGTAAATGCTAAGTTTTTTCATTTTTATACTGAATTCTGATTGTCTGGTGTAAGTGCAGCGAAGTATACTAGCCAGCATGATAATTAAAAGAAGTTTTGTATGCGCCAAATAGTTTTAGATACAGAAACCACAGGTATCAATCCAAAAGAAGGGCACCGTATCATTGAGATTGGGTGCGTTGAAATGGTCAATCGAAAACTGACTGGAAATACTTACCATGTTTACATTAACCCGCATCGCGACATTGAAGAAGAAGCAATTGCGGTGCACGGTATTACTAATGAGTTTTTGAAAGACAAACCTGCGTTCAAACAAATAGCCCAAGAGTTTATTGATTTTATAAAAGGTGCTGAACTTGTTATTCACAATGCGCCATTTGATATTGGCTTTATGGACAATGAGTTTGCGCTAAACAACAGTGCTATAAAAAAGACAAGTGAGATTTGCACCGTATTAGATACCTTGGCGCTTGCGCGAGAAATGCGTCCTGGCCAAAAAAATAATTTGGATGCACTGTGCCGAGTTTATGGTGTTGATAACACACATCGCACCTATCACGGGGCTTTGCTTGATTCAGAAATTCTAGCGGAAGTGTATTTATGGATGACAGGTGGTCAAACAGCGATGAGTTGGGCTCATGAATCTGAAGGCTCTGATCCTAAGAATAAAAACGCACCTAGAGTGGTTAATTTTGAGGGTATCTTAAAGGTTGTTAAGGCATCTGCCGATGAAGTAAGTAAGCATGAAGCATACTTGGACAAAATTGAAAAAAAATCTCAAGAAGTGGTTTGGCGTAGCTAAGCTACAATACAATATTCTGCGATACGCAAGCCTTACGTTCATTCTTGTTTCGAGTGTTTGTGCTTTTGTGCCAATAAGCTTTGCGCAAGAAGAAAAGCTGCTCGAGGCGAGTGGTGCAGGACAAACTCTTGAGCAAAAAACAACAGAAACAAAAAAAAACACCACACCGGTCATTGCTTTAGGCAACGACTTTCAAAACAGCATCGAGTTTTTAAACAATCGGTTTAGAGTCGATAACGATGTTGAAGAAGTGACAATGGTATTTTTTAGGGAAGATGGCTCTGCGCCAATCGTGCTTGTTCGTCCAGATGGTTCAAAGTTGTTCATTGAAAACGACGACGACGATCCGGATATGAGATGGTATGAAACTCAAAAATACGACATGATCTCAATAAAAAAACCCATGCCAGGTCCTTGGCAGGCCATTGGTGAGATACTTGAAGGCAGCAAAATCATGGTGATTGCTGACATTGTTCTAGATGCTCAACCCATTCCTCGCAACATATACTCTGGTGAAATCATCAAGCAAACCGCTGTGCTCACAAATAATGGCAAACAAGTCGATTTTTCGGCATTTAGAGATGTGGTGAGTTTAACCATCGATTTTGTGAGTAATAATAATCCGAATTACGAAAATTTTGGCTTAGGTTCAAGAACGATCGCTCGTTTCCAAGATAACGGTGAAGGCTTCGATGAAGCGGCCGCTGACGGTGTTTTTACTGGTCAATTCAACCTGAGCATCCCTAGTGGTGAGTGGCGTCCGACTTTCGGTATCAGAACTCCAATGTATACGCGAGAGCAAAAAAACGATTTAGTCATTTTGCACCCAACGCCTATTTTTATAAACGTAAAAATTGATGAAACAATTGTTGAAAGCGCCGATGGTGCAAGCAATGAGAGCACGGATGAAACGGACGGCACGGACGACGAAACAATCTATGGGGAACACATTGTAACCGTCGACACTGACGCAGAACACATTAAGCTGGATTCGTTGTTGCTGGATGGCAAAGTAACTCACCCAAATGGTGAAATTGACAACGTCACCATCACCGAGATCAATAATTCCGTAAAAATGATTAGGGTAAAAAATGACAGCTATGGTATTTACCGCGTGAAGTTGACGGCATTTGCAACAACTGTCGATGATAGAGAAGTCATTATCAATGTTCCAGAGTACACTTTCTTGACTTCAGAGCCTGCAGAACCAGAGCCTGAAATTGATGAAAGCCAAGTTGTTGAAATGTCTGCACCACCAGTAGTCATTGAACCTGAAAAAGATGCATGGACAGCAACAAACACCGTGAGTTTAATAATAGCCATTAATTCATGTATCTTTGTGTTTGGTGGAATGGTTATCTTCTTGATCCTTAACAAGCGCAAGTATCCAAATGATCACGTTATGTTGAGATATAAAATTGCATGTGTTGAATTATTGGCTAAGATCAAGAATCTTAAGAAAACGAAGTCAACTGAAGAAACCGATAAATTGGGCGAGTAGCGAACATTCTTGTGGCAAACGTGTATAAAATGCGTGCATCGTTGCCGTTTGCCAATACAATTTGCTTGTTTTTCCATCAAGCAAACAATGTTTTTCAAAAAGCAGTTGACTCACCACGGATGAAACCGTATTATCTGCGCCGCAATGTAGGGACGAGGTTCAGCAGAATCTAGTAACTCATTGATTTAGCTTGTTAAAGCGGAGTGGTAGTTCAGTTGGTTAGAATACCGGCCTGTCACGCCGGGGGTCGCGGGTTCAAGTCCCGTCCACTCCGCCAATTACAAGCTTTACAACGAATTTTGTGGAGTGGTAGTTCAGTTGGTTAGAATACCGGCCTGTCACGCCGGGGGTCGCGGGTTCAAGTCCCGTCCACTCCGCCAATCGTTGTAAAGCAAGCTAAGCATATACCACTGCGGAGTGGTAGTTCAGTTGGTTAGAATACCGGCCTGTCACGCCGGGGGTCGCGGGTTCAAGTCCCGTCCACTCCGCCATTTATGTTGAATTCCTCAGAAAAAATACCATCCAAACTTGTAGCCAATTCAGAAGCATGTAAACTACAGGCACATTTTTATTATCTAATGTTAATCAATGCCTTCTCCTCTATTTAAGTGCGAAAACATCTGCAAGCAATATTCAGATGCTAGCAATACACTACAAATTCTCAATAACGTCAATTTTCATATATCAGCAGGTGAAACTGTCGCAATTTTAGGTGCGTCAGGTTCCGGTAAAAGTACGCTTTTGCATATTCTTGGCACGCTCGACACTCCAGACTCCGGTGACGTTTTTTATAAGGAGCAAAGTCTTTTTACAAAATCTAAAAGGCAGCAAGCGCTTTTTCGTAATGCTGAGCTTGGCTTTGTCTATCAATTCCATCATTTGCTTCCCGAGTTCAGTGCCGCGGAAAATGTCGCGATGCCATTATTCATCAAAGGCGATAATCGAAAAAAGTCGCTAGTAAGAGCTAAAGAGTTGCTCGCACGGGTTGGTTTGCAGGACAGAGAGCAACATCGACCGCATCAGCTTTCTGGCGGAGAAAGGCAACGAGTGGCTATCGCAAGAGCGTTAATCAACCAGCCGGCGATGATTTTTGCGGATGAACCCACAGGCAATTTAGATGATAAAAATACCGCATCCATTTATGACTTGATAAGGGACATTAATAAAGAGTTTAAAACCTCATTTTTACTTGTAACCCACGATTTGCAGTTAGCGAAGAAGATGGACAGGATTATGTACCTTGAAAATGGCCAACTGCGCTTGATGGAAAATAACTAGTATGAATTTTTCGTTAGCGTGGATATTTGCCAATAAATTTAGACAAAGTAAGCAGCAAAGTGGTTTTATTTCTTTCGTTTCGGCATCATCAACAGCAGGAATTGGCTTAGGTTGTTTTGTGTTGATCTTGTTGCTTTCTGTTATGAATGGCTTTGAAAAAGAGTTACGAAATACGCTTCTTTCTTATATTCCCCATGCTGAGTTTATCGCTGCCAGTCCTGATGGTGTTTATTTAGATGATGAAACGAAATTGAAAGCCGCGGCTGATCCTCGCGTAATCAATTTGTATGCTTACACTAAAGCTTCTGGTCTTTTACAAAATGGCTCGAAAATGAAGTCGGTAGAATTACAGGGCGTCGACGACAATTACCTAAAAAGTAAACCGGCCATAAAAGTCCCTGCGGGAGCGTTTAATAATAATGAGAATGGTGTATTTCTTGGCAAAGGCGTCGTTGATAAGTTGGGGCTGAGCGTTGGTGACAATGTCCAGTTACTGCTTCCGGCTGCAACCCAAGATCTGTCTTTTGCAGCACCAAAAGTTGTTTGGTTAACTGTGCTTGGCGTGATTTCCCTGGGCGGTGAAGCAGACGATTTTGTTGGCATTATGAAAAAGCAAACACTTTCGTTTGCATTAGACGTAAGGCTAGGCGCCACACACATTGAGTTTCAGCTTGCCGATCCGTTTGCTGGGCGTCAGTTGATTAGAGAATATGGTAATGCTTTCAATCAAGCCGTTTATATGTCGGACTGGACATTAACCAATGGTCACTTATATCAGGATATTCAGCTGGTGAGAACGGTTGTTTATGTTACCTTGACCTTAGTTATCTGTGTTGCTTGTTTTAATATCGTTTCATCACTTGTAATGTCTGTCAAAGAGAAGACGAGTGAAATAGCGATGTTGAAGACGATGGGAGCTCAAGACGTTTTTATACGCGCCATTTTTGTTATAAAAGGGATGATAAACGGTATCTACGGAGCAAGTATCGGCAGCTTTTTAGGCGTGTTGGCAGCGCTTTATTTAAACAACATTACTGAATTTATTGAAGAGATTTTCGGCTTTCGATTGTTAGCTGACGGTATTTATTTTATCAATTATTTACCTTCTGACTTAAGGTTAATCGATGTTGTTGTTACTTATTTTGTAGCTGTTTGTCTTTGCGTTGTTGCAACGATTTATCCCGCATCTAAAGCGGCGAATATAAAGCCGGCTAATGCGCTTCAATAAAAAAGGCCTTCATTATGAAGGCCTCGTTTATCACTCAGTCATACTATTATTCTATTACACTCTTTTGAGATGCTAACGATTTGTCATTATAGATATCTTCATCTAGCTCACCCTCTGTTTTTGCAACAATCGTCGCGATTGTGCTGTCACCAGTGACATTTACAACAGTTCTTGTCATATCAAGTAAGCGGTCAATACCAATTATCAATGCGATTCCTTCAACAGGTAAATTAACCTGCTGTAATACCAATGCGAGTAATATCAAGCCGACACCAGGTACACCAGCAGCGCCAATCGAGGCTAGGGTTGCGGTCAGTACTACCATGAGTAAATCGATCGTAGACAGGTCAACCGAATAAACTTGGGCAATAAAGACAGTGGCAATGCCTTGCATAATGGCGGTGCCGTCCATGTTGATAGTTGCGCCCAGCGGCAGCGTGAATGAAGACACAGAGCGACTAACGCCAAGTTTTTGTCTGGCGGTGGCCATGGTTAATGGCAGCGTTGCACTGCTGCTTGCAGAACTAAACGCGAACATTGCAACTTCTCTCATCTTTATTAACAACGTAATAGGGTTGAGCCCTGTTGTTATTTTCAACAAAAGTGGATAAACAATCACTGCATGCAGTATTAATACAACGAAGACGTTTATAAAGTAATTGAAAATTGCAAGAATTGCGCTTGAGTCTACCGTTGCCGCCAATTTCGCTAATAAACAGAAAACGCCATAAGGGGCAAAATTCATAACAATGTTAACAATGTTCATTATCACGTCGTTAAGGTCATTGAAGAATCCAGTTAACCGTTTTCCAGCTTCTCCTGCATAAGTCATCGCAATACCAAATAAAATGGCAAACACAATAATTGGGATCATCTGACCTTCTGCCATGGCGCTGATTGGATTACTTGGCACCATGTCAATAATAACTTGCACAAAGCCAGGAGACTCTTTTGCTACATAGTCTGTCGAAGCAGTGGTGCCGGGGTTGAAACCTTCGCCTGGTTTGAACAGTAGGGCGGTCGACATTGCAAATGCAACCGCAACAAATGTCGTGAACATATACAGTGCAATCGACTTTCCGCCTAAACGCCCAAGTTTTGAGGGGTCACTTAAACTACTTGTTCCGCATACTAAAGACACGAAAACTAAAGGGACGACAAGCATCTTCAGCGCGTTGACAAAAATCTTACCGCCTGCATGAAATATACCTTCTACGAAAAATCCATACGTAGAAAACGTCATTGAGAATATATTGAAATCAAGATCTCCTATAAGATAGTTACCAACTTGCAGGAGAACACCAATCAGGATTCCGGCGCTCATGCCGATAAAGATCCTAGTGGTTAAACTTAGTTTTGTGTTGCCTTTGGACATGTATAGACCTTTTTTATTTTCGTTATATGTCTGTATACCCAAAGACTACCAATTCTTGAGTCAAAGCTAAACATATTTTGTTTTGGTGCCTGTTAATTGGCTAATTTACTAGCGAGAACTCAGTAGGGTAATTAAATGAACGCGTTAATAAAATTTCTTGTAGTGTGCGCAACGACCATTTTGCTTTTGGCATGTGGTGGTGGTGGTGAATCTCTTAGCAGAGATGGTGGCGGTAGCGGTACAACTGCACCAGATCCAGTTCCAGAGGTGACTTATTCCGTAGCAGTGAGTATTGCAGATAGTCAGGGTAATGCTTCTAATGTAGTGGGTGAGGGTAGTCCACTTACGATTACGGCAACCTTGTCTGCAACCAATGGCGGCAGTGTAAACGACGTGTTAGTTACATTTTCATTGAGTTCTCCTGATTTAGCCACGTTTAATAATGACACCGCGACAGCATTAACAAATGCCGACGGCGTCGCCGTTATTGGGCTAGAAGTTGGCGACGACCGAGGTGACGGTATCGTAAGCGCAACTATCGATGCGGGGGCATCTGGTACTGTAGGCTTTAGTTCAACAGGTATTCAGCAAGCACAAGTCATTCCTGCTTCTTTAGAACTGTTTGCAACGCAAGTGCAAATGGCTTCGAGTGGTGATGACAAAGTTGAGTTGATTGCTATCGTCAAAAATGAGCAAAACGTACTGCTAGAGGGTGTTGTAGTGTCATTTTCTGCGGATGCTGGGGCATCAATTGAAAATGTTTCAGGTACAACAGGAACAGATGGCAAAGCGACTGCCACATTGACAACGGAAAATAACCGTACAAATAGAACGGTCAATGTTACAGCGAGCACTTCTTCATTGAGTGATTTGGTATCAGTAAATGTAGTCGGTACGGAAATTAATGTTAGCGGTGCAACTTCAGTAATTATAAATGACCAAGCCCCTATCACGCTAAATTTGGTTGACTCTTCCGGCGTTGGCATCGCGGGACAGCAGCTTACGTTGTCAACAAATGTTGGTGACTTAGATAATTTAACGCCAACAACAGGTGCAAATGGACAAGTTACTGTCAACTTCACTGCAACAACCTCTGGCCAAGGCACTATAACTGCCACTGCGTTAAATGCGACTGGCAAACTGGACATAACGGTTCAACAAGATGATTTTTCATTTTCCTCACTTCCTGTTAACGATATCCCAATAAATGAGCCACAGGAAATTTCGGTGCGCTGGTTTAAAAATAATGCTGCTTTCGTTGCAGGCTCAGTAACCATCACAACATCGCGTGGAACGATCGATACTCCAACGGTAGCAACTGATGCATCAGGAATAGCGAAGGTTAATATAGTATCTGCGTTTGCAGGACCAGCATCTATTTCAGCAATCGGTACCGATGCTGATGGTAATAATGTCACGGCCCGCGCTAATGTAGAATTCATTGCCAGTGAAGTAAAAAGCGTCTTTGTTGATGCAACACCTGACTTGATTGGTCCAGAGGGTCAAACAAGTACAATCAGTGCGGTAGTTCGTGATCCGGGTGGTAACTTGGTAAAAGGTAAGGTGGTCGATTTTACGTTGATTGATTCTAGCGGTGGCAGTATAGAACCAAATAGTGCGATTACCGGAAGTGATGGTATTGCTTCAACGGTATATACAAGCAATGCAGTAAGCTCCGAAGACGGTGTATTAGTTGAAGCAACAGCAGATAATATAACTGGTTCAGTCGTGTTAACTGTTGGTGATAGAGCCTTTGACATTTCTGTTGGTACTGGCAACGAAATCATCGATCAAGATTCCTCCACATATGTAAAAGAGTTTGCCGTATTTGTTAGTGACTCAGTTGGAAGACCAGTTGAGAACGCAGCGTTAACAGCATCCGCTACACCCATTAAATTTGCAAACGGTGGGACATATAGCAAAGGCTATTGGGTATGGTTTGAGGATGCACAAAGATACGTACAGAGCGGCTCAACTGCCGGTATTATCACTCCGATTAATTGCGTGAACGAAGATGTTAATAACAATGGTCGTTTAGACATTAACGATGAAGTGAACGAAGATAATAACGGTGACGGTGAATTGACGCCGGGTATTATCGGGACTATCAGCTTCAAAGACGGGATTTCAAGAACTAATGCTTCAGGTCAAGCCACACTTGAACTGCGGTATCCAAAACAGTACGCAACGTGGGTTGGAGTAGAAATATCCGTATTTGGTGAGAGCTCAGGTAGTGAAGCTAGAGATAGTCAATCGTTAAGGTTGCCGATAGCGAATGCAGATGTTTCCGCTGAAGATAATCCGCCTGCGTCAAATCCATTCGGCGAAATACAGGACTGCTCAACACCTAACTAATTGAGCTTAAATAAAAAACCCGCATTAGTGCGGGTTTTTTTATGCTTAAAAACAATATGTTAACTCTAATCGTTAGCTTGGTTTACTAACTGAGTTGCATATCCTGATTACAGCGTAAGCGCATATGTGTTTAAATTTGAAACGGATAAACACTCCCATAACCCAAAATTTGCGTTAGCTCGTCAAGCGCAGTACGCGACTCTATCAACAGCTGAGGGTCAATTAAGTCCGCAACATGAAGCTCATCACGATAATGCTTGTTAACCCATGTACAAAGCTTGTCATAGCTGCTGTCATTAATAAACGTGTTTGGGTTTACTTTGCTTTGTTCTTTATCTGTCATCGCAACACGTAGTCTCAAACAAGCTGGGCCGCCGCCATTTTGCATACTTTGTTTAACGTCAAAATAATGCACCTCTTTTATCGGTGTATTTAAGGTCACTAATTTAGCTAAATAGGCAGCAACCGCCGCATTATTTTCACACTCTTTAGGCGCAATAATAGCCATATTTCCATTGGGTAAACGGATAACTTGAGTGTTAAATAGATAGGTTTTCACTGCGTCAGATACCGATACTTCGTTGTCGGGTACTTCAATGAAGTGGAAGTCGTTGGAGCCGAATTTTTTTAGTATTTCAGCTTTCATTTTTGATGTATTCAAAAAGGCCTGCTGATGGTAGAACAATACATTTTGGTTGCCCACTGCTATGACGTCATTGTGAAAAACACCGGCGTCAATTACGTCTGGGTTTTGCTGCGCGAATACAACATTATCCTCGCTTAAGCCATGCAGTCTTGCGACAGCTTCACACGCTTCAAATGTATGTCTTGCTGGATACTTTTTCGGTGCTGGTTTCGATTCATCAAAGGCGTAGCGACCGAATACAAATAATTCAACGCCTTTACCACCATATTCTTGACAAAAACGCGTGTGATTGGCAGCACCTTCATCTCCGAAATGTTCGTTGTCGGGCAAATGTTGATGATGCGAGAAATGATCAGGATCAGCGAATGTTGCCTTTAATATGTTTCCGGTAACCTGAGGCTCCAGTGAACGATGGTATTTGTTAGTTAAATTAGCCGGCGTAAAATGTATTTTCCCATCGCGAGTGTCGCCGCTCGGCGATACGGTTGCTGCATTCGCTGTCCACATGCTAGACGCTGAGCAGCACGCAAGAAAAATATGCGGTGCTTCTTTATATGCTTGCTGCATAACATCACCGTCGCTTCCGTTAAAACCAAGTCTGCGTAAGGCATAAATATCTGGTCTTTCTTGCGGGGCTAACACGCCTTGCACCATGCCCATATCGGCAAGTGCCTTCATCTTTTGGAGACCCTGCAGTGCGGCCTGTTTCGGATTGCTCACCGCATTGGCGTTGCTTTTTGACGCGACATTACCAAAAGATAAGCCCGCGTAGTTGTGAGTTGGGCCGACCAGACCGTCGAAATTAGCTTCAAATTGCTTCATATATGCATCTCCAATAATTGCCATTTATGTGCTTAAGTCGGGTAGAATCGCCGAGTTCAAGTAAATAAAGGATAGTGTTAGTTGAGCGAATTGCTGTCGAATTATACGCAGTTTATTTAACATGCCAATTTATAAATATGAAAAAGTCATAAAAAACAAAGAGTTTAGTCATTTACAAAATATAAGTATGTGGAACAACTTGTTTTCTATTCACTTTGTAGATATATGTAAAAAAGGAAAATTAATAACGTAGTTGAACGCGCTTGGCGCTTTCTATGATTAAATCACTGTATTTCATAAGGTTCTTTCCATAAATGGGTAAATCACTGGTAATAGTAGAGTCACCGGCCAAAGCGAAAACAATAAATAAATATCTAGGTAAAGATTTTATTGTTAAATCGAGTGTTGGGCACGTGCGAGATCTTCCAACTAAGGCATTAGGCCTAGTTGAGCCTAAAAAACCAGCGAAAGAATTAAGTAAATGGACAGATAAAAAGAAAGCAGAATATCTAAAAGATTACGAGTATCAGAAGCTCGTAGATCGAATGGGAGTTGACCCAAAGCAAAATTGGATGGCGCACTATCAAATTTTGCAAGGCAAAGAAAAAGTAGTCGCGGAATTAAAGAAGCTGGCGAAAGATGCAGACACTATCTATCTCGCAACCGATTTGGATAGAGAGGGGGAAGCAATAGCGTGGCACCTGCAAGAGCTGCTTGGTAGCAAAGGCAAAACTTATCAGCGGGTCGTGTTTAACGAGATTACGAAAAATGCAATTCAAGAGGCTTTCTCTGATCCTGGCGTTGTGAATATTAATAGAGTTAATGCGCAGCAAGCGAGACGATTCTTGGATCGTGTCGTTGGCTTCATGGTCTCTCCTTTATTATGGAAGAAGGTTGCTCGTGGTTTGTCCGCGGGTAGAGTGCAGTCGGTAGCCGTGCGCCTAGTCGTTGAGCGTGAACGTGAAATTAAAGCGTTTGTTCCAGAAGAGTTTTGGGATATCCATGCGGATCTGAGTACCCAGAAAAAAGACGCGCTGAAGATGCTAGTTGCGAAACATAAGGGCGCGGCCTTTAAACCGATTAATAAAAAGCAAGCTGATGAAGCAGTAAGTGCGTTAGAAAATGCGGAATATACTGTAACTAGTCGAGAATCTAAGCCGACACAAAGCAGACCCTCAGCACCTTTTATCACCTCAACTTTGCAGCAGGCGGCGAGTACGCGTCTTGGCTACGGCGTGAAGAAAACGATGACAATGGCGCAGCGTTTATACGAAGCTGGGCATATTACCTACATGAGAACTGATTCGACAAACCTCAGTAAAGACGCAGTTGAAGGTTGCCGCAATTATATCCAGAAAAATTACGGTGATAAGTATTTTCCAAGCGATCCATTAACGTATGGAAGCAAGGATGGCGCTCAAGAGGCGCATGAAGCCATCAGGCCGTCAAACGTTGCAGTCAAGGCAGATTCACTCAAAGAAATGGAAAGAGACGCTCAGCGTCTTTATGAGCTCATTTGGCGCCAGTTTGTTGCGTGTCAAATGACACCTGCAAAATATGACGCAACAACTATCCGAGTTGAAGCGGATAACTATGAATTGACTGCCAAGGGAAGAGTGTTGTTATTTGATGGCTGGACCGCAGTGCAACCTCAAATAAAACGCAAGGGCGATAATGAATTATTGCTGCCGGATGTGAAGCAGGGGGATACACTTAAATTAAACGAGTTAGACCCTAAACAGCATTTTACAAAACCCGTTGCTAGATTCAACGAAGCCTCATTAGTTAAAGAACTTGAAAAACGAGGTATTGGTCGTCCTTCAACTTACGCGAGTATTATTTCAACCATTCAGGATCGCGGCTATGTAAAGCTTGATAGCAAACGGTTTTATGCTGAAAAGATGGGGGAAATTGTTAACGACAGACTAGTTGAAAACTTCTCTGACCTAATTAGTTTCGATTTTACAGCTAAGATGGAGCAACGATTAGACGATATCGCGCATGGCGAAACTAAATGGAAAAGCGTATTAGATAACTTTTATTCAGAGTTCTCTGAGCAGCTAGAGAATGCTGAAAAATCGGTAGAAGATGGCGGAATGAAGCTGAACCAAGCTGTTCCAGTCGATATTGAATGCAGTAAATGTGGTCGTGAGATGAATATTCGGACTGCTAGCACAGGCGTTTTCCTAGGCTGCTCGGGCTACAATCTACCACCAAAAGAAAAATGTACGAATACCATGAACCTCACTCCGGGTGATGAAGTGATCAAGGTTGATGACGAAGAAGAATTAGAAACTGAAGTGCTGCGAGCAAAACGTCGTTGTGACAAATGCGGTACTGCAATGGATAGCTACTTAGTCGATGAAAATCGCAAGCTACACGTTTGCGGAAACGCGCCGAGCTGTGAAGGCGTGTTTGTTGAACAAGGTACGTTTAAAATCAAAGGTTACGACGGGCCCATCATTGAGTGTGACAAGTGTAAAAGCAACATGGAGCTCAAAACGGGTCGTTTCGGTAAGTACTTTGGCTGTACTAACGAAGAATGTAAAAACACACGTAAATTATTGCGCAGTGGAGAAGCAGCGCCACCAAAAGAAGATCCGGTATTTTTACCTGAATTAGAGTGTGAAAAATCGGATGCACATTTTGTACTGAGAGACGGCGCTGCGGGGCTATTTTTGGCTGCACATACTTTTCCTAAATCACGCGAAACGCGGGCGCCTTTAGTCGAGGAGTTAGCGCGCTTTAGAGATCGTATTTCTCCTAAATTTTACTATCTAGCAGATGCTCCCAAAGCTGATCCAGATAAAAACCCAACGATTGTTCGCTTTAGCCGTAAGACTAAACAACAGTATGTCATGTCAGAAGACGGCAAAGGTAAAGCGACAGGCTGGTCTGCATGGTATGAAAATGGAAAGTGGGTTGCTGATGATAAACGCAAGAAAGCTAAGAAAGAGCCTAAAAAATAATAGAGAGTAATTATGGCATTATCGTTACAAGAACAACTGCTGAAAGCAGGCCTAGCTGATAAAAAAAAGGCTAAAAAGATTAAGCAGGAAAAGCATAAACAAGTTAAAGCAAAACAGCGTAACAATCAGGAAATAGAGAACGAAGCCAAAAGCGCAGCGAAAGCTGCCTTGGCAGCTAAACAAGACAAAGACCGTTTGCTCAGCGAAAAGCAGCGTGAAGAACGAATGCGTAAAGAAATTATTGCACAAGTTGTTAATTTAATTAAAGTAAATGCGCAAACTCGCAGAAGAGGCGATCTTGTACTGAACTTCACTGATAATAATTTAGTGAAGAGAATGTATGTTGACCAAAAGATGCATAAACTGGTTACGCAGGGAAGGCTGTCTATTGTTAGCTGTGAACCAGACGTGTATGAGCTAGTACCAACGCCGGTTGCGGATAAAATTAAAGAGCGGGTTCCTGAATCTGTTGTTTATCAAGCGACAGAAGTGCCAGAAGATAAAGCGAGTAGTGAGGACAATGATTGGTATGCAGATTACGATATTCCTGACGACCTTGTCTGGTAGATCGTTTCTCCATATTTTAATACTGAAATTTTCATCAAAGTAAAAAAAAAGCAGAATCTAATGATTCTGCTTTTTTAGTTTTGGAGCTACTTATTTAGGCTACTGAGTTCGGCTTTTTCATCGGAGAACTCGCCTGCGATTTTGCATTCGCAACAGCTGCTGATTTGCCGCCATGTTCAAAACTGCCTCTGACGTCATCAGAAATAGCGCTCACGGTCTCTGTTTCAGTTGGCATAGCAACTTTCGCTGGCGTTGTCATAGGGTGAGAGACCGATCTAACTGCAGCCTTAACGTAAGGTCCTGATTGCTTCGCTTCCTTTACTTTTGTCTCGGCTTTGGCCAAGGCAGGCTCAGGAGCAACAACTTCTTCAGGTACACTTGTAGCTTCGGCTGTTTGCTCAAGTTTGACAGGATCCTCTGCCGGACTTGATACTTTTACATTTTCAGCGTCAGCATCGACACTAACTTCTTCTTTAGCCTTAATTGGCTCCGGAGAAGTTGCATTGGCGTCTAGTTCAATTTCTTTTTGCACAGGCTCTGTTGTTGCAGCTTCGCTTTTTACTTCAGCCTTTTCAACGTCACTAGTTTGAACTTCATTTTTTGCTTCGGGCGCATCGAACTGCAGTTCATCTTGGACTGAGTTTGCATCGTCACTAGATTCGCTCGCGTTCTGTTCATCCTTTCCTTTCTTGCGACGCTGGCCAGCAGCTCTCACATGTCTGGGTGAACGTCTTCCTCTTCCCTTAGGCGCGTCTGTGTCGCTCTTAGAAGTGTCATTCGTTTGTATTGCGTTTTCATCAACATTAGTTGTTTCAGTCGCAGTTTGCTCAACAACTTCGGTGTTAGCTGGCTTTTGTACTGGTGCTTCTTCCACCGCATGAACTTCTTCAAGCTGACGAGTATCAACAGGGTTGGTGTTGCTCGAAGGTTCTGCCTGATTGCCCGGCGCTGGAGCAGGAGAGTCGTCGTTCACTCGAACGTTTCTTTTCGTGTCTCTACGCTTTCTGCGTTCAGCAGGTGCTCTCTTCTTGGCTGGCTTAGGCGCTGAATTATCCTGTGCTACTTCAGCGACATCTTCTTGCTTTTCAACCGCAGCCTTATGTTGCTCATTTTTCGGCTGATCATTACGTTCATTATTAGTGCGGCGTTTGCGATTGTTTGGACGTTCACCTTGAGGTTTGTCTTGACGATGCGCATTGTCAGATGTTTTGTCTTGGCGATTTCCTTCTGGACGAGGTCCACGAGGGTTGCTTCGACGCTTATTTTGATTTCTGTTTCTATTGTTGTTGCTGCGAGGCTGAGGAGCTGTCTCTGGTTGCTTTTCCTCTTCTTCAAATAGAGACTTCATCCAAGCAATTGCCTTGGTGAAAACAGATGGCTGAGCCTTCTCTTCTTTCTTAGGCTTTGCTACTGCAGAAGATGGTGTAGGCGCCTGTGTCACTTGCTCTGGCGCTGACATGCCTGACAAGGCTGGCTCTTCACGTTTCACGACTTTCGGTGCAGTAGTATCTGCAGCGGTTTGCGGAACCTGAGATAATTCAATGTTGTAACTAATATCATCAATTTTATCATCTGGACGTCGACGCACAATTTCGTAATGCGGTGTTTCGAAGTTTGGATTTGGAATGATTAATAGTTCAACGTTATGGCGCTTTTCAACGCTGCGTAATGCTCGTCTCTTTTCATTTAGTAGATAAGTAGCAACGTTGATCGGCAATTGAGCTTCAATTTGCCCTGTATTGTCCTTGATGCTCTCTTCTTCAATAATACGTAAAACGGATAGGGCGAGTGATTCTGTTCCACGAACAGTGCCGTGACCACTGCAGCGCGGACATACGTGATAGGCTGATTCACCTAAAGACGGACGCAGGCGTTGACGAGACATTTCAAGCAAACCAAAGCGAGAGATGCGACCCAGTTGAATGCGAGCTCTGTCAGGTTTGACAGCATCTTTCATTCTGTTTTCAACTTCACGTTGATTTTTCACTGGTGTCATATCGATAAAGTCGATAACAACCAAACCACCTAAATCGCGTAAACGTAACTGTCGAGCAATTTCGTCAGCAGCTTCTAAGTTGGTATTAAACGCTGTCTCTTCAATATCACCGCCTTTTGTAGCTCTGGCTGAGTTGATATCAATAGAGGTAAGCGCTTCTGTAGGGTCAATGACAATTGAGCCGCCAGATGGCAAGCGAACTTCGCGTTGAAATGCAGATTCAATTTGGCTTTCAATTTGATAGTGACTGAATAAAGGCACGTCACCTTGATACAGCTTTACGCGATTAACAAAGTCAGGGCGAACTAATTCAATGTGTGCCAATGCTTTTTCAAAAATAGCAGGCTTATCGATAAGAATTTCGCCAATATCTCTGCGTAAATAATCTCGGATAGCACGGACGATGACGTTACTTTCCTGATGTATTAAGAAGGGAGCTGGTTTTGTCTCAGACGCCTTCATAATGTTTGACCAGTGATTAACTAACACACCCAAGTCCCACTGCAACTCTTCATAAGACTTGCCTACACCAGCAGTACGCACAATCAAACCCATACCATCGGGTAGTTCTAATTGACCTAATGATTGTTTAAGATCGGTACGTTCGTCGCCTTCAATTCTGCGTGATATACCGCCAGCACGAGGATTGTTAGGCATTAATACCAAGTAGCTACCTGCAAGGGAGATAAAGGTCGTTAACGCAGCCCCTTTTTGGCCGCGTTCTTCTTTATCAACTTGCACGATAACCTGCGTGCCTTCTCTGACAACGTCTTTGATATTAGGACGGCCTTCAAGCTTATAACCAGAAGGAAAGTATGTTTTTGCTATTTCTTTTAATGGGAGGAAACCGTGGCGGTCAGCACCGTAATCAACAAACGCAGCCTCTAAGCTCGGTTCAACACGTGTGATTGTACCTTTGTAGATGTTTGCTTTTTTCTGTTCATGACCGGGGCTTTCTATATCTAGATCGTAGAGTTTCTGTCCGTCTACAAGGGCTACACGCAACTCTTCAGATTGAGTTGCATTTATTAACATTCTTTTCATTGTATCTAACTCTGTATAGGAATAATCCTAGAAGATACAGTTTTGAATTAACTGTTTTACTGAGCCTCACGACTGAGCTAAATTGTCCTTTGATGCGATATCGGAAATTACAAGTTCTTGTTTATTATAGTATTTTCTTAATAGTAATGATAAACTTTCACTGCACTAAAAAATCCAACAACCCTTTACAATAGGGTGTCCTTTTACAATCTTTTGAACTAATGAGCTTACTCACTAGCGTTAATTCAAATCTGTTCAACAGTCAATTATTGCCTGTTTAATTTAACCTTGTTGCATTTGTTTTTGAATGCAGTGCATGTCTTTCTCAGCACTCTTTATCAAGGCGCACATTCATTTTGTTTTAGCTGAATGTTGGTAATTGGTGTCGTATCGCCTGCAAATACTCATTTTGGTATGTTGGGCTGACGTGTCAGTCTCTCTATTTTGTAACAGGCCAATGACCCGTTGTTTTGTTATTAATAGATGAATACTGTCGCACCGAGCCGCATTATTGCTTATATTGCGCTGACAAACAAGTAGCAAGTCGTTAAAAAGTACCTTAAAAAACCAGAAAAACAGTGATTTGCGGGCGTATTCAATCTAAAGGTGGGATATACTATTCATATGAATGAAGAATATAATAATGTGCAATTGCTTGAAATTGACGAAGACAATCAATTTCAGCGTATAGATAACTTCCTAACCAGCAAGCTGAAGGGCGTTCCGAAGAGTATGATTTATCGGATCGTTCGCAAAGGCGAGGTAAGGGTAAATAAAAAGCGTGTAAAGCCTGAGTATAAATTGGCGATAGGTGATGTTGTGCGCGTTCCCCCTGTGCGTACAGCCGTCAAAGAACAAAACAATGTAAACTTGAATAGAGTGTCTACTTTGGAAAGCCACATCATTTTTGAAGATGATCGCATCATTGTGTTCAATAAGCCTACAGGACTTGCAGTACATGGCGGAAGTGGGCTTAATTTCGGGGTGATTGAAGGTTTACGAGCATTGCGTCCACAGCACCAGTTTTTGGAACTGGTGCATCGACTTGATCGAGACACATCGGGTTGTTTGCTAATTGCGAAGAAACGCTCTGCATTACGTGATTTGCATGAACAGTTGCGCAGTAAACAGGTTGATAAACGTTACCACGCGTTGGTCGCCGGTGAGTGGCCAGCTAATTGCTTTAAAGTAGACGCACCTTTACAAAAAAATGTGTTAAAAAGCGGCGAGCGACTTGTGTCAGTCTCTAATGAAGGTAAACCCTCAGAAACGCGGTTTAGAGTATTAAGAAATTTCACACACTCGACGTTAATTGAGGCAAGCCCTATAACAGGGAGAACACATCAAATTAGAGTACACTGCTTGCACGCCGGACATGCAATTGCAATGGACAGCAAATACGGTGATGACGATTTTGATGCGAAGCTCAAAAAATTGCAGTTCACACGATTGTTTTTGCACGCCAAGAGTCTTTCATTTAACCACCCGGTGAGTAAAGAGCGTGTAAGATTTGAAGCAGAGTACGATAGCGCATTGAGCAAATTAATAGAGAAACAAAGCCATGAAATTTGAATACATCATTTTTGATTGGGATGGCACGGTGATGGATTCAGCCGCTAAAATCGTAGCTTGTATGCAAAAAGCAGCTGCAATGGGGCAGATAAGTATTCCGACAAAAGAGCAAGTTGAGCACATAATCGGAATCAGCTTGCACCCAGCTATTAAACAGTTATTTTCGATAGATGACGATAAAGCGGATGAAATTGTTACACATTATAAGAGTGTATTTCTTGATCAGGATAAAACGGCGTGTCCTTTATTCGCTAATGCGAGTGAAACCTTAACTCACCTTAGCCGAAGCGCGAGATTAGCGGTAGCAACGGGGAAAGCGCGGCGCGGATTAGAAAGAGCCTGGGAGAATACTAATACAAAGCATTTTTTCGAATTATCTCGTTGTGCAGATGAAGCTGAGTCAAAGCCAAGCTCTGACATGCTGCTGCAAATAGTAAAAGAGTGGAAGATTGAGCCAGAGCAAGCCTTAATGGTAGGTGATACTGTTTATGACATGCAGATGGCAGAGAACATCGGGATGCCGCGGGTAGGCGTCTCCTATGGCGTGCACGATAAGATTGAATTACTAAAGCACAAACCATTAACTATTATCGATAGTTTAGACATGATGAAGTCGTTTGTTAAATGAAAGATATAAACGACTAGTCGTTAACTACTTCAACAAACTATTATAGCCAATACTAATAAGTATGTTGTTCAATGCAATCAGCGGCAATCCTATTAAAGTGTTCGGATCAGTAGATTCAATCTTTTGAAACAAGGTGATGCCGAGACCTTCCACTTTAAAACTGCCTGCGCAGTCTAGCGGCTTTTCGATATTGATATAGTTTTCTATTTCATGTTCACTAAGCTCTCTGAACGTTACGTCAACATATTCGGCAATGATCTCGGCATCATGTTGAGGTGAGAGGCAGCATAAGCCGGTGACGAAACGGACTGACTTTCCTGAGCATGCTGACAACTGTTGAATTGCATTGGCGACAGTTCGTGGTTTCGTTAATATATTCACATCAGACAAGCTAATACTACTTCCTTGTTCCTTTATATAGGCAACTTGGTCGGAACCGATAATAGTAGACTCAGGAAAAGACGCTTGCACTGCTAATGCCTTTTGGTAACTGAGCCTTTTGACTAAATCTAAAGGTGTTTCGCTAGCTAGCCGCGTTTCGTCAATGTTAGGCGACTGTGTAATGAATTGATGTCCCAATCTCGCCATTTGTAATTTACGATAGGGAGAGGATGAGGCGAGTATCAAGCGTTCATTGTTTGTGTCCAAAGTGTATTATTTCCGATTATTTAAAATAAGAGGGGATATTCTAACGATATTTGGTCTGATTCGCCTAAAAACTTTGACTCAATACATGTAAACCTTTAGAATGCGCGCGCTATGGATAAAGTGAAACTACCCCGATTAATAGATCCACTGAAAAGTGCGATGAAACGCTCAACCTACGTTGGCGTTTATTCTACCTCTTTAATGGAGCGATTCGTCGGGTCTGTAATTGCTTGTGAAGACAACGTTTTTATGGATGTTAAGTTTTTAAAAGACGCGCAGAGTCTTACTTACTTCCTGGGAACAGCGACGACGCAGGCAACATTGCTTTGCCAGAGATGTAACCATGAATTTTCTCACCCAATTAACGTTGAGTTTTGTTTCAGTCCTGTGCAGGGCACTGATACAGAGGAAGAGTTACCAGAAGCATTTGAACCGGTAGAGGTCAATGACCATGGAGAGATCGATCTACTTCAATTAATTGAAGACGAGTTGATTTTGTCACTACCTATTGTTGCACTTCATGCAGAAGAAAATTGTAGCGTAGGGCCTGATGATATGACATTCGGAATAATCGAACCGGAACAAGAGCGTAAAAACCCATTTGCGGTTTTAAAAGAACTTAAGCGAGACTAGGAGTATAACCTATGGCTGTACAGAAAAATAAAAAGACTCGTGCTAGACGCGGCACGCGTCGTTCACACGATGCATTAACAGGCGCAACTTTATCAGTTGATCAAACGTCTGGTGAAACTCACCTTCGTCACCACGTGACGGCGGATGGTTTCTACAAAGGCAAAAAAGTTATTGCTGATTAATTCGGCGAAAAACATTGTCTGACGTAAAAATTGCATTAGATATCATGGGGGGCGATCACGGCCCCCATGTTCTTTTGTCTGCTGCAGAAAAATCCCTAAAGCAACTCCCCAAACTACACCTTACTATTTGCGGTCATCTAAGCGAGTATGCTCATTTTAAAAACGGGCTAGATGCTAAAACGTTGTCACGAGTCGATTTTGTTGATTGTGACGAAGTGGTTACAATGAGTGACAAGCCAACAACTGCGCTTCGCAAGAAAAAGCAGTCTTCTATGCGTAAAGTCATTGATTTAGTTCAATCGGGGGACGCACAGGCATGCGTTAGCTCTGGTAATACGGGCGCGCTCATGGCCATGGCGTTTTATGTTCTCAAAACTTTACCAGGGATCTCGCGCCCCGCGCTCATCTCATGGCTGCCAAAAGGCCAAGGTAAAAAAGTACTTCTTCTCGATCTCGGTGCTTCGGTTAACTGTGATGCAGAAGGACTATTTCAATATGCTGTTATGGGCTCTGTTCTAGCTGAACAATGTTCTCACATTCACTCACCTAAAGTTGCTCTATTAAACGTTGGGGAAGAAGACATAAAAGGGAACACCCTTGTTAAGCATGCAGACCAACTTCTGCGTGATTGTCCTAGCGTTAATTATATTGGCTATGTCGAAGGCGATCAGATTTTTTCTGGTGACGCTGATGTCGTTGTTACTGACGGGTTTACCGGTAACATTGCGCTGAAGTCGAGCGAGGGTATCGCGAAGCTTGTGATCAGCGAGATTAAGCAAGCCACAACCGAAACCCTATTCGCACGAATATTGAGCAAATTAGCCCTACCATTATTAAAAAAACTCTATCAACGCATGAACCCCGACCAGTATAACGGCGCCAGTCTGATAGGATTGCGCGGAATTGTTGTAAAGAGTCACGGAAACGCTTCGGCAGAAGCTTGTTATTATGCAATAAAACAAGCTTATGAGGAGGCAGAAAATGCGGTTCCAGACAAAATAAAAACAAAAATAGAATCAGTCTTGATGGAGCACTAATTGATGTATTCACGATTTATAGGAACGGGAAGTTATTATCCCACCGATGTGCGTTCAAACGCTGATTTGGAAAAAATGGTTGATACTTCAGATGAGTGGATAACAGATCGCACAGGTATTAAAGAGCGTCGAATAATTGGTGAGCATGAAACTGCGGCAACTATGGGAGCTGAAGCTTCAAAAAAAGCGTTAGAAGCAGCAGGAATCGAAGCTAGCGACCTTGATATGATTGTCTGTGCCACAACAAGTGGTCGCTATTCACTGCCGAGCACAGCCTGCGAAATTCAAAAAATTCTCGACGTAGATAATATTCCTGCGTTTGATATTGCAGCTGCTTGCGCTGGCTATTGCTATGCGTTAAGCGTTGCAGATCAATATATAAAAAGTGGTATGGCCAAGCGAATTCTTGTGGTTGGCACCGACTGTCTGAGTCGTCTTATTGACCCTGCCGATAGATCGATGGTCATTTTATTTGGGGATGGTGCTGGCGCAACTATTATTGAAGCCAGCGAAGAGCCTGGAATCCTATCCACACATATTAATGCTGCTGGTTCCCACGGCGATTTGCTGCGAATAGGCAATCCAACGCGCGGCGATGAGCAGTCCGTGCATGAAAATTGGGGCGAAATGAAAGGTAACGAAGTTTTCAAAGTGGCGGTAACAAAATTGAGTCAAATAGTCATTGAAACCTTAGAAGCGAATAACCTTAAGAAGTCGGACATCGACTGGTTAGTGCCTCATCAAGCTAACTTCAGAATTATAAAGGCCACCGCTAAAAAACTGAATATGTCACTTGATCAAGTCGTCATGACGCTTGAGAAATACGGTAATACCTCAGCTGCAACCGTTCCCACAGCGCTAGATACCGCAATAAGAGATGGTCGTATTCAACGAGGGCAGTACCTCTTGCTGGAAGCCTTTGGTGGCGGTTTTGCGTGGGCTTCTGCGCTGGTTAAATATTAATAAGATAATTATCACCATCAAGTTGGTGATAATCGAACAAGTAATAAAACAGTGATTAATCACATAAATAAAAAAGATAGGATGAATAAATGAGTAAAACAGCATGTGTATTCCCGGGACAGGGTTCACAAAGTGTTGGAATGCTAAAAGACTTGGCAGAACAGTTTACAGTTGTAGCAGATACTTTTACTGAAGCATCAGAAGCCTTGGGTTATGACTTATGGAAAGTTGTTCAAAATGACGACGGAACACAGTTAAATCAAACCCACATTACGCAACCTGCACTATTAACTGCCAGCGTTGCTGCATACAAGGTTCTCACTTCTGAAAAAGACATCTCACCAGCATATTTAGCCGGCCATAGTTTGGGAGAGTATTCAGCACTAACTTGTGCAGGCGTTTTCTCATTGCAAGACGCCGTTAAGCTAGTGCGTGCTCGTGGTGAGTTTATGCAACAAGCGGTACCTGCTGGAACCGGCGCTATGTATGCCATCATTGGTTTAGATGATAGTCGAATTATTGAAATATGCGAACAGGTTTCGCAGGACATGGGGCAGGTTGTTGCGGCAGTCAACTTTAACTCTCCAGGCCAAGTTGTCATTGCGGGCCAGTCTGATGCAGTCGATAAAGCGGGTGCTTTGTGTAAAGAAGCAGGGGCAAAAAGAGCATTACCACTTGCTGTCAGTGTACCTTCGCACTGTGCGTTAATGAAACCGGCCGCAGAGAAGCTAGAGCTACTATTCAATGACATCAGCTTGAAACAGCCGCTAATTAGTGTTGTAAATAATGTTGATGTTAGCGTGGAAAATGATGCTGATAAGATAAAAGACGCACTTTTACGTCAACTATATTTGCCTGTGCGCTGGACTGAGTCTGTTTTGTATTTGAGTGAGCAAGGCGTGACCGATATTATTGAAGTTGGACCGGGTAAAGTGCTTACCGGTTTGAACAAACGAATTAATAAAAGTTTAGTGTTATCATCTTTTAGTCAACCAAGCGACTTATAACGATTTAGTAAAAAGGTAAACAATGTCTAGTTTAAATGGAAGAATAGCCTTAGTAACGGGTGCAAGCAGGGGCATAGGTAAAGCGATTGCCGAGCAGTTAGTTTCAATGGGCGCTACCGTTATTGGTACAGCAACGAGCGACAATGGAGCTGCTGCAATTTCAGAATACTTAGCTGCAAACGGTACTGGAAAAGTACTCAACGTGACCGATGAAGCATCAATGGCCGATTTGTTATTACAAATTGGTGAAGAGTTTGGGCCGATTGATATTTTAGTTAATAACGCTGGTATCACGCGTGATAACCTGTTGATGCGCATGAAAGACGATGAGTGGAATGATATCATTCAAACAAATTTAACGTCGGTGTTTAAGCTTTCCAAAGCTGTGTTACGCGGTATGATGAAGAAAAGGCACGGTCGAATTGTTAATATTGGTTCGGTTGTCGGTTCAACTGGGAATGCTGGGCAAGCTAATTATGCAGCAGCTAAAGCTGCAGTCATTGGATTTAGTAAATCGATGGCAAGAGAGATCGCATCCCGTGGCATTACTGTTAACGTGGTCGCGCCTGGTTTTATCGATACCGACATGACTAAAGGGTTAACTGACGATCAAAAAGAAGCTATTTTTAAAGATATTCCAGCAAATCGATTGGGCTTACCAAAAGAAATTGCTGCAACTGTTGGATTTTTGGTCAGTGATGAGGCAGGATATATTACGGGCGAAACGATTCATGTAAATGGTGGCATGTTCATGTCATAACTGCTTATTCATTGTTTTAATTGCAATTATAGGTAAAATAACAAAAAAAGAGACTGTTTTAGTCGTCGCAGCTGTAGTAAAATTGTGGTTTGACCACAGCGATTAATGCGGGAAAGACTTGCAAGCAGCTAGGTAGGCAAATAAACTACCTGCGGAATTTTTATTAGGTACGTAAAGGAAACCTGAAATTATGAGTAACATCGAAGAACGTGTAAGAAAAATCATTATTGAGCAATTGGGCGTAAAAGAAGAAGAAGTAAAATCTGAAGCCTCTTTTGTAGATGATTTAGGTGCAGACTCTTTAGACACTGTAGAGCTAGTAATGGCTCTAGAAGAAGAATTTGATACTGAGATTCCTGATGAAGAAGCAGAGAAGATCACAACAGTTCAATCAGCTATTGATTACATCAACGCTAATAAAGACGCGTAATTGAATCTTTAGAAAAACGGCTCTTTACGAGCCGTTTTTTCATTTCTGAGTTTTATAAAAAAGTATTATGGAGACTATCATGACTAAACGTCGTGTAGTAGTAACCGGTATCGGTATGCTTTCCCCACTTGGCAATGATGTTGATACTACTTGGAGCAACATTCTAGCTGGAAAGAGCGGCATATCTGACATCACTCGATTTGATGCGTCAGCCTTTTCTACTCGGTTTGCAGGTGAAGTGAAAGACTTTAATCCTGAAGACTACATTCCGAAGAAAGAAACTAAAAAAATGGATCGTTTTATTCAGCTTGGCATTGCAGCTGGAATACAAGCACTTCGCGATGCCCAGATTGATATCCAGAAATTGGATCCTGAGCGGATTGGCGTTGCCATAGGGTCAGGTATTGGCGGACTCGAACTTATTGAGGAAAACCACAGCAAGTTGTTAAATAGTGGTCCACGGAGAGTGTCTCCGTTCTTTGTTCCATCAACAATTACTAATATGATTTCAGGCTTTATTTCTATAATGGAAGGCTTGAAAGGTCCAAATTTAAATGTTGTCACTGCATGTACAACGGGTGTTCATAACATCGGTATTGCTGCACGCACGATTGCATATGGAGATGCTGACGGTATGTTGGCGGGCGGTGCTGAAGCTGCTATCACACCATTATCAATCGCTGGTTTTGGTGCAGCTCGGGCATTGTCGACGAATAATGACAATCAGCAACAAGCAAGTCGCCCTTGGGACAAAGACAGAGATGGCTTTGTAATGGGAGAAGGATCAGGTGTAATTATGCTTGAAGAATATGAGCATGCAAAAGCTCGAGGAGCTAAAATTTATGCCGAATTAGTTGGTTTTGGCATGAGTGGTGATGCGTATCATATGACGTCTCCTCCTGAAAACGGAGAAGGTGCAGCGTTGGCAATGAAGAACGCATTGAAAGACGCTGGTATCGAAGCCAAAGAAGTGGGTTACATTAACGCGCATGGAACATCAACACCTGCTGGTGATGTTGCGGAAGTTAGCGCTGTCAAAAGTATTTTTGGTGATGCAGCTAAAAGCGTAAAAGTAAGTTCTACAAAATCAATGACGGGACATCTGCTGGGTGCTGCCGGGTCAGTAGAGGCGATATTCACTATACTGGCTTTGCGTGATGCAATGGCACCACCTACAATTAATTTGGATAATCCAGGCGAAGGTTGTGATTTAGATTTCGTTGCTCACAAAGCTGCAAAATTTGATGCTGATTACGCTTTGTGCAATTCATTTGGTTTCGGTGGAACCAACGGTTCATTGTTATTTAAGAAGTGGAATAATTAATTTCTATTCTTTAAGCCCTGGCAGTCGGCGTTGAGATAAACAGCGCAAACAGTGAAGATAAATGTGTAGAAAAACTAGTTAAGAAAGACCACAATTTGTTATGATTAAAAGCCACGGTTTCGTGGCTTTTTTGTATTCGCTATTATAACGGGAAGCACGTTGAATGATGTATTTTGGATCATAGGTAGAACATGATGAATGTATCAGACTGCGCTGTTACTATAGTGCCTTCACTAAAAAGTCGTGCGTTAAATTATGGCGATGGTTGTTTTAGCACAATGTTAAGCAGAAAGGGTCATATCCAACTGCTTGATCGGCACGCAAAACGCCTAGTGAATGATGCGAAGAAATTAAAAATCATTAACAGCAAGGTAAACTTCTCCATAGATGATTTAAAAAATCTGATAAAGATCTTCGCATTAGAAAGCTACAATGCGGCGAAGCAAAGCACCGAAACTAAGTCCGTGGAAACTGAATGGCAAATCGTGAAGCTCTTAGTAGCGAGAGGTGACAGCGAACGCGGATATGCTCCTTCAATGCACAGCGCTCCTATATTCATACCATCGGCGAAAGACTATTACCCAGTAACGGATCACACAATAAGTTTGGGACTTGCACATATGAAGCTTGCTGAGCAATCGATATTGTCGGGTGTTAAGCATTTAAATAGGCTAGAGCAGGTCATGGCCAAAATTGAACTTGCCGACGATGAGGGCGTAGACGACTTAATATTAACTAATGCTAAAGGACTGATGATTGAGCTTACATCCTCTAATGTTTTTTATTGTATAGACGGTATATGGCATACTCCTTGTGTTGAGAAATCAGGTGTAAATGGAATTATGCGACAATACATTTTGGACTATATGCAGCGCAATCAAATCATTTGCAACGTGAGTGAAATGCATGTGTCAGCTTTACTATCTGCTCAAACTGCTTTCAGCTGCAATGCTGTAACCCAGTTAGTGCCGATATCTCATGTGAGCATAGGCGATGAGTCAACTTGCTATGACATTGGGCCAAGCCAGTGCTTAGCACAAAAAATTTCGGATGAAATAGCAAAGGAGAAATCATGAAAAAGCTGGCTGTCGTTTTTGTTGCTGTTTTTATTGTGTCTGCGGTAGCTGCATTCTTTGTCTATCAAAGCATCGACCAGTATGGAATAAACAACACCTATGTTACTGAATCTGATGCAATCTTAACTATTCAATTAAAAGCAGGCGATACGGGTTCGTCAGTGCTTAGTAAATTAAAACAAAAGGGTGTTTTTGCTAATCCATTATTAGCAAAGCTGTGGCTAAAGCTTCATCCTGAATATAGCGCGGTGAAAAAAGGATATTATGAATTTTATTCCGGTGCGAGTATTGAAAGTATTTTTAGCGCAATTTCTAACGGTAGGGTTAAGCAGTTTTCTATTACTCTCATTGAAGGACTTACATTAAAACAATGGTTAGTACTTTTAGCCAATAATGATGCAATCAACTATGACATAAAGGATGCCGCTGCTCTATATGATCAAATTGTTGGTGCGCCTTATGACGCTGAGGTTAATGAAGGCGAGCGGTCTAAAACAGCTGCGAGCGAGAGTGTGGTAAATTTTCACTCTTCTTTTTGTCATAATCAGTACAGGTCTTTAGAAGGTTGTTTGCTGGCAAATACCTACTTTTTTGATTACCAGACCAGCGCATCAGATATTATTAAACGTGCTTACAACAACATGCAAACTGTGATCAGTGAAGAATGGCAAGGGCGGTATATTGACACTGTCTATGATTCCCCGTATCAACTGTTAATTATGGCCTCAATCATTGAAAAAGAAACAGCAGTAGAAGATGAACGAGGTTTAATCTCTGGTGTGTTCGATAATCGGCTTAAGCTAAACATGCGACTACAAACAGATCCTACCGTTATTTATGGCGTCGGCGATAATTTTGACGGCAATTTAACGCGCAAGCATTTGCGTCAGAGAACCCCATACAATACCTATGTAATTAAAGGTCTACCCATTACACCCATTGCAATGGCAGGACCTGCATCTATTAAAGCTGCGGCAAAACCGGAAATAACAGAAGCAATTTACTTTGTTGCAAAGGGCGACGGAACTCATCAATTCTCGGAGACCTTAGCCGAACACAATGCCGCAGTTCGTGAATATCAATTGAATAAAGGAAAATAATGAACCCATCATTTATCGTTGTAGAGGGTTTAGAAGGAGCAGGGAAGAGTTCTGTTATTGAATTAATTAGAGCGTTCTTAGTTGCGAAAGGACATGATGTCGAGTGCACTCGTGAACCTGGCGGCACGCCAATGGCTGAAGCAATCCGAGAGTGCGTCAAGCAAACTTGGGATGAGGTGGTTACCCAAGAAACCGAATTACTATTAATGTATGCGGCTCGCAGTCAATTAGTCGAAAACAAAATCAAGCCAGCGTTGGCCAAAAACAAATGGGTTATCGGCGATCGACATGACATGTCCTCCGTTGCATATCAGGGCGGAGGCAGAGGCATCGATATCAGTGTATTGAATACATTACGGAAAATGACTTTAGGTTCTTTTGAGCCAGATTTAGTTTTATATTTAGACGTTGAGCCAAGTGTAGGTCTTGCTCGTGCTAGAGGAAGAGGTGAACTCGACCGAATTGAGTTGTCAGGATTATCCTTTTTTGAAAACGCGCGTAGAACATACAAAAAATTAGTTCAAGACTCTAGTAAAGCAGTTGAAATAGACGCGATGCAAGCAATGAATGTTGTTCATTCTGACGTAAGTGCTGCGCTTGAGAGCTGGTACGCTAAATGTTGTTCAGCGACTAATAATGTTGAAATAAAAAGAGTAGACAAATAATGTATCCTTGGCTAGAAAGTACCTTCGACAGCTTAATTACTCGTTATAAAATCGCAAAGTTGCATCATGGTCTATTATTTATGGGCGTAGCTGACGCAGGTAAAACTCAATTATGCCAGGAAATCGCAAAGTCGCTGTTGTGTAAAACAATAGCGGGAACAAGAAAAGCCGCTGCTGAAACTCAAAACAGTGGCTTATTTGAAATTGAAGATATTGCGCTGCAGGCGCCTAATGATATTTTAGAAGCCTGTGGTGTTTGTAAGTCCTGTTTACTTATCGATGCAGGTTCACACCCTGATTTACACATCATTACGACAGAGAAGTCACAAATTGGCATTGACATCATTCGGCAGACAATTAGCAAAGTGACACAAACAGCGCAGCTTAGCGGCAATAAAGTGGTTATTATTCCGCAAATTGAACTGATGTCTGAATCAGCAAGTAATGCTTTGTTAAAGACATTGGAAGAACCGACTCCAAACACTTACTTGTTGATGACAACTAATGAGTCTCAACGATTGCTTCCAACCATACTAAGTCGTTGCGAAAAACAAACTATTGCTCTACCAAGTTTTGAACAGAGTTGTGACTGGTTGGCAACGCTTAATGTATCTATACCAAGTAGAGCCGCTCTGCTAGCACATGGTTCATCTCCCATTACATACAAGAAGGAGTTAGAAGACGCAGAGAGTATCGGTTTTGATGATTTCCTAATAACGCTGCAAGGATTATTAGAAGGAAGCGATACAGCCAATAGGGCTGCGCTAAAATGGCAGACAGAAGCGCCTAAGGTAGTGAAGTGGTTGGCTCAACACTGGTTAGAGCGCTATAAAAAAACGCAAAATATTTCGGCGTATGATAACTACCAAGCATGCTTAGTCGCTTCAAAGCGTATGAGTCACCCAGGTCTTAACAAATCATTGATATTGACCCCATTGTTTGATCAATTACGTACAACAAAGGTAGCGTCGTTTAATTAGATCGGTTCGGTCTACTTTTCCTAACTATTAATTTATTAATTAACATCCAACTTTCTTTACAGGGGAACTTCTTTGTTTGTAGATTCACACTGTCACCTAGATAGATTAAAAAAGAGCGATGAAGAGCTCGTTGATACCGTCGCTGCAGCGAAAAAGAGAAAAGTGGAGCACATGCTCTGTGTGGCTGTCTCTGTAAAAGAGTTTAACGATATGAGAGCTAAAGTATCGAAATTTGATAATGTTTCGATGTCTTGTGGTGTTCACCCTCTGCATAATGAAGATGTTTGCAGTTATGACGAGCTGCTAGCCAGCGTGAAGCAGGATGATGTTGTTGCTGTTGGTGAAACAGGACTGGATTACTTTTATAGCGCTGAAACCGAAGATATTCAAAAGCAGTCTTTTATCGATCACATAAAAGCGGCGAACGTCGTTCGAAAGCCACTAATCATCCATACTCGAAATGCACACAAAGACACGATTGAGCTATTAAAAGAACACCGAGAGTCTTCGACTATTGGTGTACTGCACTGTTTCACTGAATCCTTAGAAATGGCGCGAGAAGCAATAGAAATGGGGTTTTACATTAGCATATCAGGCATTGTTACATTCGCATCAGCGAAAGATCTGCAAGAAACCGTGAAACAGATACCGCTGGACCGATTATTAATAGAAACAGACAGTCCATGGTTAGCGCCAGTTCCTCATAGAGGAAAAGAAAATGAACCCGCAAACGTCGTTGATGTTGCATACTTCATTGCAGAGTTGCGTGGTATTTCCGTTACTGAACTAGCTGAAGCGACGACGGCGAATTTCTATAAATTGTTTTCAATGGTAAGCAAACCCAATGTCTGATTTCAAATTTCCAAGTTGGAGACAAAGGCTTGCACGAAGTCTTCATGTAAATCGAAGCCAAGCTCAATCAAAATACTTTCAAGTAGCGACGGTTTCCACGGATGGATTACCTAAAAATAGAACAATGGTATTTAGGGGGTTTGTACCCGATTCGTTAAACTTAATCTCAGTAACAGACATACGAAGTGACAAAGTTGCAGATTGGAAGCTTAGTACCCCAAAGAAATTTGAGATATGTTGGTATTTTGCTGGCTCACGCGAGCAGTATCGCGTTGCAGGGCATGTATCATTAGTTAGTAGTGATTTGATCAAAGATGCGAAAATTCGTAATCCAGAGAGGCAAGCAGCTTACCTTTCTCATAAATTCTTAAGTGAACAGTGGCAAAATTTATCTGCTGCTGCGAAAGCTCAGTTTTTTTGGCCAGCGCCAAAGGCTCCATTTGAAAGCGAGAGTGACACAGAAGATTTGAGTCAGCGACCGGAAAATGTCAATGAAGACATTAGTGACAATTTTTGCGTTGTCATTTTTACCCCTTTGACCGTTGATTATCTGAACTTGAAAAACTCGCCTCAGCTGAGGTGTTTATCTGATTTTGAAAATGATTGGTTTGAGGTTGTTGTAAACGCCTAGTAGCGCTTAGAACACTTCACTGCATGTTTGATATTTCTAAAAAAGCGTTTGAGTATACTTAGCTAACTTTATGGCAGCGCTTCTGTTAGTGGTTCAGTTTATGGGAATAAACGATAATAATTTCTACCCGTATCGCTGCTACTAATTCGTTATGCTTTTTCTAAATCACCTGCCTGCATTGAGTTGAACTCAGCTTTATCTGCAATAAATGTGACTTCCGTTCCACTAAACATCGCCATTTGCTTGAGCATTTTCACCTGATGTAAGGGTAATATTTCATCGCAGAATATTGCAGCACACGTCTTTGCAAATAATAAACGTTCAATAATATCAAAGGCAGATGCTGTGGCCGTCGGTTTAATATTTAATACCACCCTATGCGAAGCTGCGAGCTTCGTTTTTACAGAGACGTGGGCTACCCAGCGACTTTTTCTCAGTATTGTTTGCGAAGCATTTATTGCTGGTTGGCCGTTCATCGCCGAATTGCTAAATAATTGAGTTTGCATATTAATCGTCCGCTGTTTGTTTATACACTATGTGTATACATACAGTAGTACTGTATAAATAAACATGCAAGCACTATTTTAAAGTTTTTTAGATTTGTTGAGCTTGAAATGCAGAAAGAAGAAATTTGAATCTATAAATATAGCACGCGTTCATGTGATACAGAGTTAAGGGCATAAGCATTTTCCTGACAATGAAAATAACGGCGACATATCCTCGTTTAGGGGAGTGCTGCATCTTGTAGGTAAGCGGCGTTTGATACTTTGAAAAGAAGTAGTAAAAATTGAGTAGCTCACTCACCAATTAGTATTGTGAATAACGTTTGCCGAGCGAGCGATTTACACTAGGGCGTCAATGAGTCAGTTACTGCATTCGATTTTGGCAAGAATAGGTGATTGTATAACCTTGTCGCATACTCATCGGTCATTCCAGAAATGTAATCAGCTAATACTCGATGCTTTGAAATATCCGAATCAGCTTCTAACCAACGTTTAGCGGTATTTGTTGGGAGTAACCTTTCAGGTTCAGAACTAAATGCCTCAAATAGCGCCATGACTATCTGTTGTCCCTTGTACTCTAAAAGTTGAAGTTCAGGCTTTCGAATAACGTAATTAAACACAAATGACTTAAATAGACCGAGCGCAATCTGGTAGTTTTCTGCAAATTGAGCATTGTAATCAATAAGTTCTGATTCGAATAAGTCCTGTTTCTCTATACTAATCGCCGTTATGAAGCAATTGACCAACGCACCGATAGCATTCTTTCTTTCATAAGGTGCTGCGCTGAATAAATTATCTGTTAAAACATCTATTTGGACTGACAACCAGGGGAGTTCAAGGGTTTTAATCGGCGCGACAATTTCCACTTCAAAGGAGTCACGCGTAACCATTGACATGACAATTGCATCTTCCAAATCATGGATTGCATAGGCAATATCATCTGCTAACTCCATGATTGAACAGTCGAACGATTTATAGCGTGTTTTGGAGTGCCTATCATCGCCAACGGAAAATTCACTGAAGCGCTGTTGGTCATTTGAGCTTAATGGTGCAACTACCCAATCGAAGGCGTTCTTGTCACACAAATATAAACCCTTAGGTGGGTGCCACTGCTTCGACTTTACCAAACGGTGTGACTCTGGCTTTTCTGTTTCAAGATGATGGTTGGTTAGCAGGTCAATATAATTAGGGTATTTAATTAAACCTAGCAGAGTGCGTCGTGCCAGATTCATGCCATCTGACGGACTGTATGTTTCTAGCTTAGTGAGTATCCGAAAGGTTTGGCCGTTACCTTCAAAGCCACCATGTTCATGCATCATATAATGCAGCGCAATTTCACCGCCGTGACCAAAAGGTGGGTGTCCAATGTCATGCGCTAGACATAGGCTCTCAATAAGATGCTCATCAATGCCAAGCTGGGCAGAAAGTTCCGCTTGCTTTTGAGTAAGTTGGGCAGCGATACCTGTTCCAATTTGCGCGGCTTCTAATGAGTGTGTTAAACGGGTTCTATAAAAATCACTGATACCAATACCTAAAACTTGAGTTTTAGCTTGTAGCCGCCTAAAAGCTGCTGAATGCATAATACGTGCTTTATCTCGTTGGTAAGCATTGCGGTGGTCACCGTCACGCTTCTCTAAGCGAGTTAGTCTTCGTTCTGTCCACTCGTTGCTGTGCGTCATGTTGCTCCTTTGTGCGGCTTGTTTATCAGCGTGTAATGACTGTGTACTTATCTATTAATCGGCGAGTTGGTCTACACTGACAAAGCATTTTTCTTTAAATATTGATAAAAAATAGTCAACTTCAGGCATCGTATTTTTGTATTCATTTAGCATTTTTTCTAGTCTTGTTTTGACGTGTGAAAACTCTGAGTTCTGAAAGCGTAATTCATCGCATGCTTTTAAGTACGCTGAAATAAGGTCAGCAGCCTTCACTAAGGTTTTATATTCTGCGTCAACTTCCTTCTGCACTAACAATGGTTTGAAAATAGGCTGCAATTCTACGGGAAGTGTTTTCAAACACTCTAGTTCCGCCATTTCTTCAATCTTTTTAAATTCGCGAGTTAAGTCAGGGTTGTGATATTTGGTGACGTGGTTGATGTCCTGCAGCTTGGTTTCAGACACTTCATGATATAGCGCAATTGTCGCTGCTTTTTCGGCATTGAGTGTACCGTTGAAATAGGTATTCCTTATAACGGCAAGGAGGTGGGCAATAACCGCCACTTGATGGCTGTGCTCTGCAACATTTTCATTCTTGACTGCATGCATTAGCGCCCATCTTTTTATCAGGGGCATACGTAAAATCCATGCTAAAAATGCACTATTCATTAATTTGTTATTCCTCGTCGCGCTGAGCGCGGTAGTCAAAGCTTGTGATTGATTAGTTAGACCACTAGTTTAGCAGTCATTGTTGTTGTGCTTTAGCTTACTTTCAAAACAATGCTTAAATTGAAGGTCATTGTTGATAATTACTAAAAAAACGTTTCATTTGTGAAAGGGCTGGTGATAATTGCTCTTTGTGTGGAAGAAATACCAATCTGAAATAGCATCCTTCTTGCAGATTGAAAGCGCTGCCATGCACTAGCAAGATCTTTTCTTTATTGAGTAAGTCGAGCACCATATTGACGTCACTGGAGATATTGAATTTTTTTGTGTCCACTTTGGCAAAACAATACATCGCTCCCATCGGTTTTACACAAGTCACACCGTCAATGTCGTTGAGACCATCGAAAGCTATATTTCGTTGTGATAATAAGCGGCCGTCGCCAGTGACCAAATCATTAATGCTCTGATATCCACCTAAAGCTGTTTGAATCGCATGTTGACACGGTACGTTGGCGCACATCCGCATGGAGGATAAAATAGTTAATCCTTCTATATAACTTTGCGCAGACTGTTTATCACCACTGACTAACATCCAACCCGCCCTGAAACCGGCAACGCGATAGTTTTTACTTAAACCACTGAACGTGACACAAAATAAGTCGGGGGCAAGAGAGGCGATACAAGTGTGCTTTGCGTTGTCGTACAGTATTTTATCGTAAATTTCGTCGCTGAATATGATTAAGTTATATTTGCGCGCTAAATCGGCAACTTGATTTAACAGTGCTTCGCTATAAACCGCACCGGTTGGGTTATTAGGATTAATCAATACGATTGCTTTTGTATTTTTTGTAATCTTTGATTCGATGTCTTGCAAATCTGGAAACCAATCTGCTTGCTCATCACATCGATAATGCACGGCTGTGCCTGATGATAAATTGACCGCAGCCGTCCAAAGAGGATAATCAGGCGCGGGTAGCAGCACTTCATCGCCATTATTCAATAGTGCTTGCATGGATAACATGATCAGCTCACTCACGCCATTACCCAAGTATATGTCTTTTACTTGAATGTGTTTTATACCCATTTGCTGATAATACTGCATCACCGCAACTCTTGCGCTATAGATGCCTTGAGAATCGGTATAGCCTTGTGCGCTAGGTAGTTGGTATATCACGTCCTTCAAAATATCGTCGGGGGCTTCAAAGCCAAATGGAGCTGGGTTGCCAATATTGAGTTTTAATATTCTCTCTCCAGCTTCTTCCATTTTGTTTGCTTGTTCTAATATGGGGCCACGAATGTCGTAGTACACATTATCTAACTTACTAGAGCGATTAATTTTAGACATTAAATAGGGGTCTTAAGGCTAGAGGTTCAATAGACGATAAGAATAGTACAGCTAGAACCTCCTGTTAAGGGGGGATGACAAATTTTGTCACATTTTTTATTGCCTAAATACTCAACGCTTAACGTATATTGTATTGCTAACTGTGGGTTTTGACTAAATCGGAGGGTTTTATGCCTGCTCCTTTATTGTGGTTTGGTGCAGCTTGCTTGGGGCTATATGCTTCTAATAGAGCAAACGATGCTTACTTAAAAAGTACAAATACGGTTCGCACGTTGCCGGGCGAATCGAGCAAACGTATCGCACCAAGAAATGGTGCTATTGTCACATGCGGAATTTATGGGGTGTTGGACCATACGGGCGTGTGGGTAAACGGTAATATTTATGAGTTGAGTGGTAAGGGCTTAATTCGTTCGGTGTCGCCCGAACGTTTTTTGCATAATCGGACAGGTAAAAAGATTTATGTCGCATGCGATGAACACTACATGCCGTTAGCTGCTGATGACGTTTCGCAGCGATGTATCGACAATTTATTTGAGTTGCGCGATTATCATTTAATCAATAATAACTGCCATCAATTCGTGGCCGAAATGTTGACAGGTGAACGAACTAAAATAACCAGTTTTAGTGAATTAAATGAAGCACTTTCTTCGTTATTTTTGACCAGTATCAATTGGCACGAAGCTAAAGTTGATTTTCGGTGAGTATTTTTTGAACTTAATCAGTTTCTGAATTAGTATGAAGTGTAGCTGTTGATTTGTTTATTCAACAACCAAAAATGCTACATCACAATTTATACTCCATCATGAGTTAACGATTTACGCTTAATAGGAGATGTTATGTCTCAGCAGTTCGACGAAATGCCAGATACAGCGATTGAAAACAGTGGTATTGCTCGTGTAATACCTTGTAGAAAACTAGAGATGTTTGATTCACTTAAATGGTTGAGTCTTGCCGTTAACGATTTCAAACGAGCACCGGTTATCAGTTTAACTTACGGTGCGGTATTTACGCTCATTCCTTGGCTTATATACTATCTCATTAATTCAACCGGTTGGTACATGATCATATTCCCTGCAATGGTGTGTTTCATGTTGATAGGTCCTTATTTAGCGGCTGGGCTATATGACGTCGCTTGGCAGTTTGAGAAAAAAAGAACACCCTCGTTTCGACATTCATTAAAAGCAATGTCGAGAAATGCGGTTAACGAATGGGGTTTCGCTATACTGCTGATGGTATTCATGATTGCTTGGCTTCGCATTGCATCACTGCTGCATGCATTCTATCCAGAGAATGAGGCTTACACCTTGGTTAATTTAGGAACCTTCCTCATAATCGGTACGTTGATTGGTGTGGCCTTAACCTTACTTGTTTTCTTCATCACAGCGTTTACACAACCTATACTGTTAGAAAGACGAGTGGACTTAGCAACGGCTGTGCTCACAAGTATGAACGCAGTTTGGTTGAATAAAAAAGCCATGTTCTTTTGGGCTTTTGTTATCTTTATCTCTGTGTGTATCGGGTTCTTCACGTTTTTCTTGGCTTTCCTAGTGCTTATGCCGCTTATCGGCTACGCTAGTTGGCATGGTTATATAGATACAATTGAGGTGAAGCGAGAGAGAACGTACGAGTAGCTATATTCTCGGTAAGGTTGGTTGTACAAACCTCTTTTGAGGAACAGCCACAGGGTTAACCTGTGGCTTTGTTTGAAACCCACATTGTCTGATAGGGTGCTAGACACAAAAACTCAGTTGTCTGATTTATTGTTTTTTCTGCTATCAGATCATGCCATAAACTATTTTCAATCAGGTTGATATCTGACAGTCTAACCTTTTGCTCTATATCGGTTATGTTAGATATACAAAATATGCTTTGTTTTCTGTCAATACTTTGTCTCCAATAACCAAATATTTCGGTCCCTAACTGCAGGGTAAATTGGACTGCGTTTGGGTGAAATGCAGGCTGAGATCTTCGTATTCTTATAAGCAGAGACAAAGCAGACAACACATTCGCATGTATGCTCTGTTTGTCCTCTAATTCAGAGATAAGCTCAGCGAAGTCCCAGCGATGACGGTTAATGCCGCGGTTGTGCCCAGTATTTTTAACTTTTTCTTCATCGTTAGGGGTACCCAGTAAAGAGTGAATATAAATACCAGGTATCCCTTCCAACCCAAGCATAATGGCATGAGCACAAATAAAACGTTGAAGTTGATGCTGGTCGGGTCCTTTTATTGTGCCCTTTAATGCGTCAATCAACGCAATATTCATCTCATAAGGTTTTTGTTGACCATTGTCTGTTTTTCGCCAAGAAACTTTGCCTCCAAAGTTTTGCATACAATTTGCAAGCTCAGCAATTTCCTGTTCATCCAGCAATCCTTCAGCAGGTCGCAAGCCAACGCCGTCGTGCGAGGCAATAAAATTAAAGTACGTTGTACCATTTTGTGCCGGCGGCATACTCATCATCCAACTTTTCAAATATGCACAATTGCCGGTTACTAGTGTATTGATCAGAAGCGGTGGTAATGAGAAATTATAAATAGCATGGGCTTCATTAGCATTACCGAAGTAGGTCAGGTTTTCTCTGTTCGGAATGTTAGTTTCAGTGATAATAATAACTTCTGGCGCGGTATGTTCAATGAGAGTTCTTAAAAGGCGAACAACTTCATGAGTTTCGGGCAAATTAATACTTGGGTTACCGGGTACTTTCCATAAAAATGCGATGGCGTCCAAACGAAAAACTTTTGTTCCTTTATCTAAATATAAACGAATGATATGGATGAAAGCGATAAGCACATTTGGATTTCTAAAATCAAAATCGACCTGATCGTGACTGAATGTACACCATACATGTTTTGGCCCGCTCGGTGTTTCAACTAATTTCAACAGGTCTGAAGTTCTAGGACGCACTACCATACTAAGATCGTCATCCGGTGACGCAGTAAAGAAATAGTCGCTACCAATACCTTCTTGTTTGCCAAAATTTTCGAACCACTGGCTTCGCGCTGAACAATGATTGATGACAACATCGGTCATAAGACCATATTCTTTGGAAATAGCTTCGATATCTTTCCAGTCACCTAAGCTCTGGTTCACGATAGAGTAGTCAATAATAGAAAAGCCATCATCGGAACTATAGGGAAAGTAGGGCAATATGTGCACGTGACTTATAATCGAGTCACAATACTCATTAATGAAGCGCCGAAGTGTCTTCAACGGTTTTTGACTAAAACCAAATTCAACGCCTTCGGTGTTTTCAACGATACTGTCCCCGTAGGTGATCATGACGATGTCTGATTCATCCCATCTGTTTTTATGCGGCGTTGGGTAATGACAATTATCGTTGCCCGTAACGCCAATGCTGTGCTGCAATTTAGGCACTAGTATTTCGATTTCAGAGGGAGTTAAAATATCGCGATAAATTACTTCCAAATGATGTTTTACTTTAGCGGTAAATTGAACAAAATGATTTGGCATCTCAAAGTCCTTGGCTAAATTCTTGGAAGTCCTCTTCAACCGCCTTTTTTAGTCTTTCTAAAACATCAGGTTTTGCGCTGACAACACGATTCCAACTTGGTATGAAGGGGGTTTCCATTGGATTTTCTAAGAAGCTTTGTCCGGCCTTCATAATGTTGTGAGCAAACATCTCCACCGCTTTTTCTTCGTTGTGAATATCGAGTTTCAAGCCATTCATGACCGCGTCGTTGCGGTAAGTTTCGATAAAGTCGAGGGCGATGCGGAAATACGTCGCTTTTATTGTTCGAAACGTTTCGGTATTAAAGGTCGTGCCTTGAGTCGCAAGTTTTCGAAACAATGCCTTGGTAATGTCAATCGACATCTTTGATAGGCCGCCTTGTTCATTATTCAAAGACAGATCTTGGTGTTTGTGATCGTAGGTTCTGGCGATATCAGCTTGGCATAGTCTGTTGTGCGAATAGTTTCTGTGCATTTCCGACAATACACCGATTTCTAAACCCCAGTCGCTTGGAATTCTAATGTCATTAAGGACGTCTCTCCGAAAAGAAAATTCCCCAGCCAAGGGATAACGAAAACTATCCATAAATTCTAAATAATCGTTGTGACCTAAGGTTGTCTTTAACGCTCTTAGCAGCGGTGTAACCAATAAGCGAGATACCCGACCGTTGATTTTACCGTTGGCAACTCTAGCGTAATAGCCTTTACAAAATTCATAATTGAATTGCGGGTTTGCTACTGGATAAATTAGTCTAGCCAGTAAAGAGCGGTCGTAGGTCAAAATATCACAGTCGTGCAGGGCAACACTTTCGACTTTGCCTGAGGCAAGAATGTAGCCCATGCAATACCAAACGTTTCGGCCTTTTCCTAATTCCTTCGGTGCTAAGCCAAGTTCTAGTAATTCAGCATCAAGTGCCTGCAGCCTCGGTCCGTCGTTCCATAACACGCGATGATGTTGGGGGAGCGTTGAGAAAAAATTAAGGGCATATTTGTATTGTTCTAAATCGGCACGATCAAGGCCAATAACAATTTCAGAGAGATAAGGAACCTTTTTTATATGCTCGATTGTGGCTGGCAGTGCTTGACCTTCAAGTTCAGAAAACAATGATGGTAGGATTAAGCCTAATGGGCGCTTTTTAGAAAACTCACTCAGCTCTGCTTCGAGATCGTCAATAGAACGATCTTCTAAGTTGTGCAAAGTGGTTACGATGCCGTTTTGATAAAAATCAGCCATTAAATAGCTCCTTAAGTTGTTTTATCGGGCGTTTTGCTTGAACTAAAAAATACAGATTCAGGAATAAGCTGATCAAGTACTTCCGTCCAACCTTTTGGACCCAGTTTATTGCTAGTATATAGCTTTATTGTTCGTTCTAATTCCGGAGGTTCGTGCACCGGCGAAGCAATTCTGACTGCGGTATCAGCAATTTCTAACATCGCTACGTCGTTTTTACCATCACCCAAAGCAATGGTGCTCACTGTAACGTTTCGATGCTGTCGCTGGTATTCTTTTAATAACCAAGTTAATGCGATGCCTTTATTACAATCACCACCAACGTGCAAGAATCGACCGCCTTTGACTGGGTGTGCACCTAAACGACGCAACATCAGAATAAAGCTTTCGAGTTGTTCTTCAGTGCCTTTCCATAACAAAGGCTCACCAAATTGACGTTGAGAAGAGAGCAGGGCGTCGCTTTCTTCGAGTCCTGTTGTTTCAACTATGCGTTCGAGGGACATGTTTGCAAAGGATTCGAAAAGATGCCCATGTTCGGGGCTAATTTTTTTAATCAGCCCTAGCCAGTAATTCCTTTTTGAACTGAAGGACTTTACCCAAAATCCATCCTGCCAGACTGCGCCCTTAGGCTTTTCTGGTAGAAAGTTTTTATTGATGAATATAGCAGCACCATTTTCCACAATAAAAGGCCCATTTAAGCCCAGTCTCTTGCGCAGCGTGATGAGTTCAGCGAAGGTTTTACTCGTGTTAGGAATAATGGGAATGCCATGTCCTAATAAACGCTCCATACAAGCTTTTGCATCTTCATGCTCATAGCTGTAGTGATCGAGGAGAGTACCGTCTAGGTCTGTGAATATGAGGACTTGTCTATTGTATTTACTAATTAATTCACTTTGCATGATATCTACTTCTTGTAATGTTTCGTTCATTATCTAATTCGAATATAAAGTCGGCGTACTTTTCTAGTGTACATAAAGTATGCACAGTTAGCCTCTGATAATATTGAATAAATGTCAGAATTTCTTCATCACTCATAATGTGTGATGCATTACCGACGCGCAGCTTTAGCTTTCTCTCTTGCTGTCGGCGCCATGTATAAACAGCATCGAAGCTTGGTGCTTTTAAAAATACCCAGCTGTCCATATAACTATAAAGTGGGGTATATTGGGTAAGCAATGCGCTATTAACGTAGCTGCGCCAAGTACCATCGCTATCGCTATTCTTTTCCAAGGAATTAATTGGAGTAGCCAAGGCAATATCGTCTTGTGCATAGGTTCCCCAGCACCAGCCCTCCACAATAACGATATCGACAGGGCCCGCAACCTCTTGCCACATATTCTTTGGCGCTCTGTCATCAATAGATTTGTCAAAAGTAGGTATGCTAAGGGCTTCACCACTGGCCAAGGATGCAAAAACATCTGCCATTAATTGGGTGTCATGTGTTCCAGGTACGCCTCGAGTTAATAATAAAGGGTGGACAGTTTGTGCCAGATTTGTGCGCTCTAGTTTTGTATAATAAAAATCATCGAGGGATAATACGACCGAATTTTTGCCATAGTATTCATTGAACAAATAACTCATTAAACCGCTCAAGGTCGACTTGCCTGAGCCTTGGCAGCCGTTAATACCAATGAAAAAGGGACTGAGCGATGCGTCTTTAGTTTGCCTTAACTTGTTTTGGTGCAAATTAATTGAGTCACAAAGAGGCTTGAACCATTTTAGTGCAACATCAAGGTAAGCGTTTGGAAGCTTTTCTTTAGCAATGTATTGTTCAATTAACGTTGTAAGTTTTAGCATTAAAGCCTTATAAAATGATTGGTAACACGCTCTACAGTGATAATAACCGGCATAGAAAACTATTATTAGATGTCGGAATAGTGTTGTTATGGTCCCGTAGCAGCGATTTATAGATTGCACCAAAGGGCCAATATACTGAAATACTATTCAAAGACTATGCCAACGAGATGCTGACGTGAATTATGAGCAAATGACCAAAGCACTGTTGTAACAAGATGGGGAGGGGAAGAGTGCCTTTGACGCTTTATTTGACACTCTTATTGACACTTTTACCTCTTGAATTCTGTCATTTATTTTTTGATTGCGGTAAATACTGCCCGCTTAGGTGCAGGATAACCTTCAATGGTGAGGGTCCTGTTAGTCGGATCTAAAAAGTCAGCTAAGGAGTGATTAGTCATCCAGTCGGTTGTTCTTTGTTCTTCAACAGTTGTCGTATTTTCATCTACTTTCTTAATATCGACAAAACCAACTCGAGACAGCCATTGCATTAGTGCCTCGGAGCTAGGTAAAAACCAAACGTTGCGCATTTGCGCATAACGCTCGCCTGGCATCAGAACTGACGTTTCATCGCCATCAATGACGATAGTTTCAAGCACCAATTGTCCACCACTAACTAATTGATTTTTTAATTGGTATAGAAATTCAATTGGATCACGACGGTGATATAGCACCCCCATCGAAAATACGGTATCGAAAGCATTTAATGTTGGCATATCTTCAATACCAAGAGGAACATAATGAACGCTCATTTTTGGTAGGTATTTTTTGAATACTTGGAACTGATAGAAAAAGAGCTCGGTTGGGTCAATGCCAATGACGAGCTTCGCATCTTCACCTAACATTCTGAACAAGTGGTAGCCGCTACCGCAGCCAACATCCAACACCTTTCTATTTGCCAAAGGCGCAATATGCGGCAGAACTCTGTCCCATTTCCAATCTGAACGCCATTCTGTGTCAATATCAATGCCGAAAAAGTGAAAGGGACCTTTTCGCCATGGCATAAATTGTTTTAACACAGATTCGATATGCGCGGTCTGGGCATGGCCAAATGCGTCCACTTGCGATATTGAGACCTGTGATTTTAAATCAACTTTGTCAGCTTTAATCGCGGGAAGCTGCTGTAATTGCTTTTGCCATTTTTTTCTATCGCCATGGTTAGCGATGTTTTCCCATTGTTCAAGTTGAGGTATTAGGTGAGCTGCCCATTTCTCTAATTCTGTGCCTATTAGTTCTGCATATAACGCGGACTTCCAATTCATATTACTGTCCTTTAATGGCAAAGAATGAAACAAAGTTAAACTGTTGATACCAAATGCTAACAGCTTCAAATCCAATAGTTAGTAACCTTTTTTCGTGCAATGAATACTCATCTAGAATCATCACGTTTTCAAGCGCAGTCCTTTTTTGACTAATCTCTAAATTGCTGTAGCCATTTTCTCTCTTAAAATCGTGATGTAAATCGATGATGGCGGAATCCATTGCAGCATGCCCCAATTTAATTTTTTCAGAAAGTATTAAGATACCACCGGGAACAAGCGCGTCGAATAGTTTCGCCATTAGAGCATCTCTGAACTTTGGCTTAATAAATTGCAGTGTAAAATTCATAACGATTACTGATGCCTTGTCTAACTTAAAATCAACAATGTCCGCTTCTTTTATGCTGATAGGACTTTCATAATTATAAGAATCGACGTGCCGCTGACAGCGCTCAACCATTGCAGAGCTATTATCAACCCCAACAATTTGAACATTTGGCTGCTGATTATGTTTCGCGATAGATAAGCTAACAGCGCCCAGGGAACAACCCAAATCGTAAATTAGGGTGTTTGGAACTGCAAACTTTGCAGCCAACCTTCCAACGCCATCTATTATATTCGCATAACCCGGAACAGACCTTTCAATCATATCGGGGAACACGTCGACAACTTGGTGATTGAAGCTAAAATCATCCACTTTAGTCTGTGGTTTCTGATAGATGGTATCTGGTGATGCTTTATTTTTGAATTCTGGCATGATTTTCTGAAACTTATATTTAGGATAACGATTATATATAGCTATGGGATGTTTTGTGTCGTAGTGATAATATCAACACTTAAGCATGGCGAAGTATATAAAAAACACGGTTGCTGTAACATACTAATTATAAATAAATAGCTGAGTATAAAACTATGTACAAGTTTTTAATAGCAGATGACCATCCTCTAATGCGCGAAGCTATCAGAGGTGCTCTATCGCACTGTTTTGACAAGGTCACTTTTTTAGAATCTGACTCTCTTGACTCGACCATTGCCGTTTTGCGTAAAAGTCGCAACATTTCTATTATTATATTCGATTTAACGATGCCTGGTTGTGATAATTTTTACGGTTTGCTTCGTGTGAAAGAATTATTTCCTTCTGTTCCCATGGTAGTTCTGTCAGCGAGTGACTCTCCAGAGGTCATCTCTCAGGTGATGGCGTTCGGAGCGGATGGTTTTATCGCAAAACAACAGGCACTGAAACGATTAAAGAAGCAATAATAACTATTTTAAAAGGCGGAAAATGGCTGTCCAAAGAAGTCGAAAAAGCAATAGTGAACGTAGATACTAACGCAACTGACATTGCAGACAAATTGAAAACATTGACGCCAAAGCAATTTCAAGTGTTGAAGTTGGTAAAAGATGGCTTAATGAATAAGCAAATAGCGACTACGCTTGATGTCACAGAAGCAACAGTTAAAGCGCATATCGGTGTTGTTTTTAAAAAGTTAGATGTTAAAACGAGAACTCAAATCGTCTTAGCGGTAGAAAAGCTGCAACTGGATTAGTCTGGTTTGTATAGCCGTGTTCTTATAAAAGCCCAACCGTTTTAGGGTTACAGATGTATAATAAAAACTTCCCCTTAGTTGATTTGCACCGTCATTTGGATGGCAATATTCCTCCTAAACTTATTTGGCAATTAGCGCAAGAACAGTCAATTGAGCTACCATTTACAACGGAATCCGAGCTCGTAGACCATGTTTTTGTTGAGAATAAAACCAGTGATTTACTTTGTTTCCTAAACAAACTTGAATATGGAGTCTCTGTATTAGGCAGCCCTGAGGCATGTTACAGAGTGGCGTTTGAAAATGTAGCTATGGCAAAGGCCGAGGGAATAGATTATACAGAGCTGCGTTTTTCACCTTTCTTCATGGCCCGAGCATTTTCCCTGCCACTGCACGCTGTCGTTGAAGCTGTTGTAGAAGGTGTAAAAGCGGGAAACGTTGCGCATGACACACATTATCAGTTAATTGGGATCCTTAGTAGAACGTTCGGCGTCGAGTCATGTCATGTAGAGCTAGCGTCAATTTTGGCCTATTCAGATCATATTGTTGCCCTCGATTTAGCGGGTGATGAACTGAATTATCCGGCTCACTTATACACTGAGCACTTTCAAGCAGCCAGAGAGGCTGGCTTGCAGGTTAGCGTGCATGCTGGTGAAGCGGCGGGCCCTGAGAGTGTATGGGAAGCAATCGAATTACTTGGGGCGAAAAGGATAGGGCATGGAGTGGCGGTAGCCCAAGATCCGAGGCTCATTGAGTATATGCTGAAACATGATATTGGTATTGAAAGCTGTTTAACATCTAACTATCAAACAGGTGCATGGGTGGATACTGCGAATCATCCGATAAAAACATTTCTGGAGCATGGATTGTCGGTGAGTTTAAATACTGACGACCCTGGTATTTCCAATATCGACATCAAACACGAATATTCTGTTGCTAGCAATACCGTTAATCTGAACGAAGCGCAGATACAGCAAATTCAACTCAATGGTCGAGCGCAACAATTTTTAAAAACATAAAAAAAAGGACTTCAGAGCGCCTGAAGTCCTTCATATTTAATTTGCCCCGTCCTGTTTAACGGAATGTCTGTCTAACGGACTATCTCTTCAACGGGCTATCTTTTCAACGGATCATGCAGCCTTAGCAGACTTTGTTGTCTTGCGCTTTGCCGCAGGCTTTTTGACTTTCTTACTGGTCGACATCAACAACTCTTGGTTGTCGAAATCATCTACGTTGATGGTTCTCAATCGACCCGCTTCGGCTTCTTTCATCAGTTCGGCTTGTTCATTTGTTATGATACCTTCTTTTAGCGCCCTTTCGGCTAAGGCATCAAGATTAGTCATCGGTAATTTTTCGCCTAATTTTTTACATATTTTGTCAAAAATAGGTTCGCATTTAACGATGTTAATTAACGTCTTCTCTAAGTCACCCAGCAAGTTCCCGTCTTCTTGAGTAAGATATTGGCCGTGGCCTAATCTGTCTCTTGTTGAATTAGGGTGCTGCAGAATGTGCGCAATTTTATGCTCAAGTGCATCAGATGGTGCGCTATAACGCTTACCAAATGGCAATACTAGTAAACGCATTGACACACCAACGACTGGGTTTGGGAAGTTTCTCAAAAAGTCATCAAGTGCTTCTTCTAACTTAGATAAACAATCCTGCATTGCCCAATGCACGAAGGGCAGGTCGTCATGATTACGACCTTGCTCGTCAAAGCGCTTCATCACAGCTGAGCCCAAGTATAGATAGCTTAGGATATCACCAAGACGAGCAGATAAACGTTCTCTTCGCTTGAGTGAACCACCTAACACGCCCATTGAAATATCCGTTAATAACGCTAAATTTGCACTGTAACCCTGCATGCTTCTGTAATATTTCGCTGTTTCGTCTTTGAATGGGGCAGAACTTAAACGACCGCCGGTCAAACTAAACCAAATTGAACGGAACGTATTGCTAACTGCAAAGCGAATATGACCAAACACAGCATCGTCAAAGGCTTCTAACTGTTCTTCTCGGTCTTCCATTTGTGACGCATAAATTTCTTTCAATACGTATGGGTGGCAGCGCATTGCACCTTGACCGAATATCATCATGTTGCGGGTCAGAATGTTAGCTCCCTCAACGGTGATTGAAATAGGAACACCTTGATAGGCTCTGCCCAAGTAATTATTTGGACCCAAGCAAATTCCTTTGCCTCCGTGCACGTCCATTGAATCGTTAACGACTTGACGCATTCTTTCTGTTAAATGGTATTTACAGATAGCAGAGATGACGGATGGTTTTTGACCTAAATCAACCCCAGCAGTCGATAACGAAGTCACTGCGTCCATCAAATAAGCGTTTCCACCTATACGACCGAGCATTTCTTCAACACCTTCCATCTGCCCAATGGGCATGCGGAACTGACGACGTATTCTGGAATAAGCACCCGTTGCCAATGCAAGTGATTTTGCACCGCCCGCTGCTGATGAAGGCAGTGTAATGCAGCGTCCAACCGACAAACATTCCATTAGCATGCGCCAGCCTTTACCTGCCATTTCTTTGCCACCAATGATGTAGCTCAATGGTACAAAAATGTCTTCTCCACGAACGGGACCATTATGGAACGGCACGTTCAGTGGGAAGTGACGACGACCAACATCTAGGCCCTTAGTTTCTCTTGGGATCAAGGCGCACGTAATGCCTAAGTCTTTAACATCGCCAAGTAGCCCATCTGGGTCTTGCAATTTGAAAGCCAGACCGATAACCGTCGCGACTGGAGCTAATGTGATGTAGCGCTTAGAAAATGTTAAACGCATACCTAACACTTCTTCTCCTTCAAATTCTCCTTTGCAAACAACACCAAAGTCGGGTATTGAACCGGCATCAGAGCCAGCTTCCGGACCAGTAAGCGCAAAACAAGGAATTTCGTCGCCTACCGCTAGTCTCGGCAAATAATAATCTTGTTGTTCTTTAGTGCCGTAATGCTGCAGTAGTTCGCCTGGGCCAAGAGAGTTCGGTACGCCGACTGTGCTAGACAATACTGCGCTGACGCCGGCTAACTTCTGCAATACTCGTGACTGTGCATAAGCAGAAAAGGCAAGACCGCCATATTCTTTTTTGATGATCATGGCAAAAAACTTGTTGTCTTTCAGATACTGCCAAACTTCATCCGACATATCTGCATCAACGTGGTTAATTTGCCATTCGTCAGCCATACGGCTGACAACTTCGCAAGGTCCGTCAAGAAACGCTTGTTCTTCCGCAGTCAATCGTGGCTGAGAAATAGCGTGAAACTTCTGCCAATCTGGTTTGCCGCTGAAGATATCGCCGTCCCACCAGACCGTACCAGCATCGATCGCTTCTTGTTCCGTGGTCGACATTTCCGGCATTACGCTCTTGTAAAAAGCCAAAAGTTTAGGTGTGATATACCCTTTACGAAATGGCGAATAGGCGAGGGGCACAGCCACAATCGCATATATAATCCAAGCAATAGTGCCAATGCCGCCAGCCGCTGTGCCGACCACCATAGCGACCACAGTCGCAATCAGCGTTGTTTGTGAAGATGTTTGTTTATAGGCTGTTACACCATAAACTCCGATAACTATAAGTAACCATAATAATTCGTTCATGTAAGCTCCCGCAGGTCTGACCAGATTGCTAACGTTATTACTTGAAGGTTAAAAGATCAAGTCGATTAGCGCAAAAGAGGACGAGTATCCTCAAAGATTTGTTTACGTAGTATACAATAGAATAGAACTAAAGTTTTTGGTATGTTTTTAAACGAATGTCGCCTTGCTCGTCATCATCTTTAAATTGTTGAAGACGCACCAACACATAATCAAGACTAGGGGCGAACCATGCGTAGGTTTGTCTTGAGCTGCTGTCGCGATTGACTCGTACCTTTATTGCCTCTACATTTCCATAGGGCAGGTTCAGTATTTCTTTTTCGAGTGCTTCAATAACATAAGTACGTTTTTGTCCACGATAATTAAGAAATTTATATTCAAATTCCTTTTTGTCCTGCGCGAGCTGTCTTGATATATCGATACGAAATAATTGATTATCAAACTCGCCTTCCCACGTTTGATTTTCCTGTTCTTTTAGAATAATAGTCTTTTCTGTTGCATCAAATTTAGCACTTAGTGCCTTGTCTGGACCTGTTCCCGTGCGTTTGAAGTCGTAGGCAATTGGCGTTATTTTGCCCTCGCTAAACGAAAATAAACTTGTTTCGTACCGTCTGTCAGAAAGGAAGTAGCGAGATACTTTAGAAGAATATTTGAGTTCGTAGAAGTTGCCGCCTGACGATTTTAAACTGAGCTCAGCGCTGCCGATGTTGTTGTCATGTCGCCATGCTTCATAGTGAGCAATAAAGGGGGAAGGTAGTTCATTAGCTTCTTTCGAGAAGCTTATGGTAGCAAAAAATGCAAACACAATTAGGCTTGTTACCTTCAACATCTTAGTCACTCGCATAGCCACACTCCGGTAGTTCTTGTCCATCAAAAAATGCTTTCATATTTGTTAGCGCAATCTTTTCATTACACAACCAATTTACCACGAGTGGATAAATTTTATGTTCTTGCACCAACACGCGTTCTGCTAACTCATCTGCCGTATCGTCTTCAAATATTGGCACTTTCGCTTGAAGTATAACAGGACCGCCGTCTAGTTCTGGCGTCACGAAGTGCACGGAAGTCCCGTGTTCACTGTCTTGGTTATCTATTGCGCGTTGATGAGTATTCAGTCCAGGGTACTTCGGCAACAAAGATGGGTGAATGTTCAATAATTTACCCAAATATTTCTCAACAAACTCGCCACTTAATATCCGCATGAATCCTGCTAATACAATAACATCAGGCGCAGCATCATCGATTTCTTTAGCTAGCGCGAGGTCAAAAGCGTCTCTGTTTTCAAATGTTTTATGATCAACACAACTCGAAGGAATATTTGCTTGAGCGGCTCTCTCAAGCGCAAAAGCCGTTGGTACGTTTGAAATTAATTTTACAACGGTACCTTGTATTGATTCTTTCGAACAAGCATCAATAATCGCCTGCGCGTTAGAGCCGCTGCGTGACACAAGTATTACAATACGCTTTGGATTGACAGCCATTATGAATTAATTACCACTTGTTCTTGGCCTTCATTAAGCGTTTTTATGTCACCAATGATCCATGCGTTTTCGCCCAATTCGTTGAAGGCTTCTGTGATGTGAGCGGCATCTTGCTCTTCTACCACTAACATCAAACCGACGCCGCAATTAAACGTGCGGTACATCTCGTGAGTGGTGACATTTCCCTTTTCTTGTAAAAGAGAAAATATACTCGGCCATTGCCAACTGTTCCCGTCAACAACTGCCTGCATATCTGAAGGCAATACTCTAGGGATGTTTTCCCAGAACCCACCGCCAGTTATATGTGATATTGCGTTAACGTTATGTTCCTCTAAAATCGCTAATACAGACTTAACGTAAATTCTAGTTGGCTCAAGTAAATGGTCACTTATGGACTTACCGTCCAATTGAGTGTTCAAATCTAATCCACTCACTTCAATTATTTTTCTTATTAAAGAGTAGCCATTTGAATGCGGGCCTGATGAACCTAATGCAATTAGCTTATTTCCAGCAGCCACTTTTGAACCATCGATAACGTCTTCTGCTTCAACTACGCCAACACAAAAACCGGCAACGTCATAATCTTCACCGTCATACATGCCCGGCATTTCAGCAGTTTCACCGCCAATTAACGCACAACCAGCCAATTGGCATCCTTCGCCAATACCAGTGACAACTGTTGCTGCGGTATCAACATCTAACTTTCCTGTCGCGTAGTAATCTAAAAAGAATAATGGTTCGGCACCTTGCACAATGAGGTCGTTCACACACATCGCGACAAGATCAATGCCAATGCCGTCATGCTTATTTTGGTCCATGGCAAGGCGCAGTTTAGTGCCAACACCATCTGTTCCCGACACTAGAAGAGGCTGCTTATATTTTGTTGGGATAGAGCAAAGTGCACCAAAACCACCTAAACCACCCTTTACTTCAGGGCGATGCGTTTTTTTGCTTACCGATTTGATTCTTTCAACTAATTGATTCCCTGCATCAATATCTACACCGGCATCTTTATAACTTAGTGGCTTGGTTTGCTCTGTCACACGCTTTCCCCTGAAATTTTTGAAGGCAGAATTTTAGCAGTTCAACGACTGAAAAGGTATCAAAAAACGACGAAGAATAAATATCGGATGCAAAAAAGTGCGAAATATCTCACAATGGCGTCTGAACGCTATAAGGATTTACTAGTTTTGAATAAAATGTTTTCAATTTTCTTTGTTTTTAGTTTGTGCTTCGCTGTGTCGATGCATAGCCAAGCTGCGCCGATTGAGCACCTCAATGAGGGGCAGATAATTGTTACGGATCAATCGAGTTTTACCCAAAAAAAAGCAGGCAAAAGTGCATTTCAGCAGGTGATTGTTAAGTTAAATGGCGATCCCTCGGTGCTTGAAAATCTTGAAGTAAAACGTGCTGCAACTAATTTTGAGCAATATTTGGTATCCAGTACTTTTGTTCAAAACGGCGACAAGCTCATATACCAAGCTGAATTTAATGAACAAAAGATAGTCAGTTTATTACGCGCCGAAAATCTTAATGTTTGGGGGAAGCGCAGACCATCTGGTTTATTTTGGTTAGCAATTGAAGATGATGTAAACAAAAGTAAATCGCTCGTCACGCAATCGAGTAGCAGTCAATATCTCGACCTTATTCAACAATCAACTTATGACCGTGGTATAGAATTGTTGATGCCAATTGGTGACCTTACAGACTCAATGAACCTAACAGCACTGGATGTTTGGAGTTTGTATTCATCGTCTATTTTTAATAAATCAATTCGCTATGGCACCAACTATGTTGTAGGTGCTCGCGTTGGGATCGTTTTTGACGATTTCAGCGCCAGTGAAAAGCTTCAACTTTCTTACTTTATAACAAACGGTCAAACGATAGAAACAAACGAAATCGTTGGAGACACGGTTAGTGGATTAATCACAAAGTTTGTCAATGAGTATGCTGCTTATTTAGCGAGTGTGTATTCCATTGGAACAAGCGAAACAGGAATGATTTACTCGGTGACTTTACATATTTCAAATGTAAATACTCTCGCTAAATATCGAAAAGTATTGGATATATTAACGTCGTTAACAGTGACTCAAAAAGTTGAGTTGAAGGCGCAGTCGAAAGATGTTGCTAGTTTTACTTTGACTTCTAATGTTCCTGTTCAGCGTTTAAAAACAATTTTGAAGCTGGAGCAGAATCTACGAGAGCCAGAATACCAGCGAGTAGACTCTGCCGTTGTTATCGACTATGAATGGCGGGGTAACTAAGGTTGCAGCTAAGTCTACCCGTTTCACTTCCTGACGACGAAACCTTCGATTCTTTTCTAATTGCAGATAATGAATTTACGCTTGCGTATCTGCAGAAGTTTTGTGACCGCAGGATTGATAGCAATAAGGCCATTTGTTATCTGTTCGGAACGATAGGAACTGGGAAGTCACATTTGCTGTTTGCTTGCTGTCATGAGGCTAAATTAAACGGTCTGCAAACCGTTTATCTCAATATGCTCGAATTAAGAGAAATGCCGAGTGAGATTATCAATAATGTGGTCGATTATGACCTTATATGTATCGATAATTTGCATGAAATTGCAGGAAACGAGGCTTGGGAAAGAACTATTTTTGATTTGATTAATCAGGCACTAGAAAGAGAACATCAACCTAGAATTATCATTTCAGCGCAGGCATCGCCACTCATAGTTGGTTTTGACTTGCCGGATCTGGTGTCAAGGCTCACATGGGGCGCCGTTTTTCAGTTGGCGACACGCTCAGACGATTTGCTGCGTCGTATTATTCAGTTTCGCTTAGAACATAGAGGACTAGAAGCCAGTGAAGACTGCATCAAGTTTTTGTTAACACGAGTTGACCGAGAGCTTAGTAACTTAATGTTAATTGTAAATGAATTAGACAAAAAATCGCTGCAAGCGAAGCGCAAGCTTACCATTCCATTTATTAAGCAAGCACTCGACTTATAATCACAATTTATCGCTAAGATTTACATTTACTATCTTTCTGGTAAAGCGGGCCTTCCAATATGCAGGCTAGTTTCTTCAACTGCTGCTGCTTTTTCTAAGCGGTAGGGAATTTGGATAACACTCTCGGTTCCTACACTTTCACCTAAATTAATGTTGTCAAACCAACTGACATTTCTGCGCAATTGTACTGCTTCAGGCAGAGATGCTTGAAGAGCGTTTATATTTCCTAGTTCAGGTAGGATGTTGCTTACAGTAAACCGAGCCCGATTTTGTATAGAAATGTGATTAAAACGGTCTCTTTGTCCCCATGTCACCAAAAGATTAGGATTATCCTGAGTGTTTATGATACCGATATCGGCCGATGCCCCTAAACGGTATTGCATCATGAAGCGCTCAAATAGAGTCGCGAAGTCTTCTCGTTCATTAAGATACGAGTAATAAGACGAAGCAATATCAGGAGTGAAAAATGTTTCAATATCGCTGCCAACATAAGCCCTTTGGGCGTTGGTTGCAGTTTCACCTGCGAAGCTAACCTGCGCCAAGCCCTTCATTTCTGACGAGCTGAGTGGAAACGAGGTGATCATGATGTCAGAATTTGTTCCATTGCTCCTGAAAAAGCTTAGTGGATCATCAGAATTCGACAGGCCAGCCCAAACATCGTAAGGAAAAAAGTCATTTGCATGACCTAGCTCATGATACATCAACCACGATATGTCGGCTTCTAATGCATCAAATGTCCTCGTTTCCCTAGCAGCAGAGGAAAAGCTTTGACCCGGCATATAAGGCGCGTTGTTTTTAACATAACGCCAAAATACTCTAAATTTGAGATCGCCACTAAATCCACTTCTGAAATCGGGAACCTCATTCAGGGTATCTCGCTCTTCTGGTGTTAACCAAAAGTTCCTAGCGTCCAAATATATTGCACCCGTAGCTGCCCAATAAAAGGATGGACGGACGTCATAAGAAATAACGACAGCAGTTACACCGCGCAGCAGTTTAAGCATGTCAGGGCCTGCCGCAGACTGTTCCAAGTACTGACGAAAGCGCTGACCCATCCAGTCATGTGATACCAGCGTTCTATCAAGTATGTCGTCAATTGTTGGCGCAGTGAACTGCTGTCCGATTAACGGTAAATTACCAAAGGTGCAGGTGCTATTTAATGTATTTGTATAAACACATGATTCAATCGCGTTTTTGTAGGGTGAATCGGCGTTGAAAGCATATACATCCTCGCTAGTAATAATGTTACTGTTCGGGAAATATGCTTCGTCAATGATCTGTGTATCGTTGATCGTAATAAAACTAGCATCAACCGAATTGCTACCATCTGTGAAATTAACGTTGGTTTCAAATTTAATAACCTCGTCTTTAGTTACCGCAGGAGCGTTAAAAAAGGCGCTATTGCCTTGGCTTTGAAAGTCTAACACAGCTGGGCCTGCAACTTGCTTCCACGTAATGGATGCCGTGCCAATATCGTTGTTAAATGAGTCAACGCGAAGTGATACTTTAGCTCTTTCAGTTACGGTATGATCGAGCCGTAAGTTGGCAACCGTGACATCGCTCTGCTGAGCAGTAAATTCATAGGTAAGTTGTTGCGTGTTTTGTTGCGCTCCCGCGGAGGTTGTTACTTCAGCTTGAAGTGCGTAGTTGCCTGCTTCAAGCACATCAAAACCGATGGTTTGAGAATTAGATGCTAATATGCTCAATGCTGGGCCGCTCAGTTGCTCCCAGCGCACTGACGTTATTTGACTACCATCGTTGCTGGTTAATGCCAAACCATATGAACCATTTGTGATGAACTCACTATCACCATAAAGAGCAACGTTATTAAAAACAGCAATAGGTTCGACCAACCCAGTGCTTTCTGTTAGCACTGGAGGAGGGAGAGTGCCACGGCCCGGAGTACCACCATCATTTGATGAGCCACCACCGCAAGCACTTAAAATAAGTGAGCTGCAGCACATTGCTGCCAACGCTAACTTGTTTTTCCTTATTAAAACGCCTTTACTCATTCGGTTTGCCCTCATAAAGTTCTTTTTCTTCATCCATCACTGCTGATAGCTTAGGTAGGCCTGTCCCTAATTCCTGTCCCCGCAGACGTGCGAAACTGCTACAGCCGACAAACATACTGATTGCGAGCACTAATTCGATAATCGCATAAAGCATTTGAGAAGGCTCAGCATATATGACCGTAATACTGTGCAAAAAGTACAGTAACACAATAAAACTTGCCCACGCATGAGTGTAAGGTTTTCCTTGCATTATGCCTGGAAGAGGCAATAACAGAGGTAAGATGTAAAAAAGGATTTTAAAAACGATAGAGTAGTCAGCGGTCATTGGCAAAAAGAAATACCAAACAATCATCCAGGTAACTAGTGCGAGGTGAGAACATAAAGCAAGGTATCGCAATTGCTTAACGCGAGAAGACATGGGGATCGTTTTATCGGATTGGCTCATATTATTTTCCTAACTTTGTTTTTAGCTGCTTAGCAATCGTGGCGAGTCGCTTTCCTTGCGAAATTGCTATTTCTTCCTCTTCATGACTCAGCTTAATTTTTTTATCTACGGCAACAGCAGAGGCACCATAGGGTGTGCCACCTGTTGTTGTTTTGTGTAATTCCGCAACCGAGTAGGGCACACCCATAAAAATCATACCGTGGTGAATTATCGGCATCATCATGCTGATAAGCGTTGTTTCTTGACCTCCATGTAAACTTGAACTAGAAGTAAAAGCACATGCTGGCTTGTCAATTAAATTTCCTTTTAGCCACAGGCCTGATGTCGTGTCCCAAAAATGCTTCATCGCTCCAGACATATTCCCAAAATGTGTTGGACTGCCGAGTGCCAATCCATCACAGTTTGCTAGCTCTTCAAGCGTGACGTAAGGCGCGCCATTTATCGGTACAGCCGATGCGCTTTCATCAATATTATTACTGACCTCTGGCACAGTCCTTAACAAGGCTTCAACCCCCTCAGACTCAACTCCCTTCACAATTGACTCCGCTATCTTTTTTGTCAGGCCGTGTTTACTGTAATACAACACGAGCACTTGGCATGATGTTTCAGTCATTACTTGTTTCTACCTTTTTTCTTTTTTATTATCTTTGTAGCCACTGTTAAATAACTACTTTGTAGGTGAGATAATTCACTAGCCTACAAGGGAACTTTTATATACTCTTCGATGTCTATTTTGAATTAACGTATTTAGTTATTATTATTTTCTCTGTTATATTTTAAAATTCTGAGATTCCTTCGCATTGAAAAATATAGTGATGATTCGCCTGCTTGAACACTCAGAAATAACAACAGTCTACAACCAACAGTCTAAACCGAACAAGGAGCGGCGAGTGAAAAAGATTCTACTGTATTTAGTCGTTGGCATCAGCACGCTCGTTCTTGGTGTTACTTATCAATTAAATAGTAGATACGATTTTACTACGCTTGATGGTTCAACTTATCAATTTAAAGAATTAGAAGGTAAGTGGGTTGTCATCAACTATTTTGCAGAGTGGTGTGCGCCTTGCTTGCGAGAGATCCCAGAACTCAACGAGTTTAAACAGCTTACGGACAACAATCAAAACGCGATTTTATTTGGTGTAAGCTATGACGCAATGCAAGACCACGAATTATCTCTGCTCGCTGAAAAATATAAAATTGCATTTCCCCTGATTAATAATGTTGAAACTGCTTTACCATTCGATGCTCCAAAATATTTACCCGCAACTTACTTGATACGTCCCGATGGGACATTAGCAGGGCAATTGCTTGGTGAACAAAATATTACGAGTCTCACTCAGGCAATTAGTGGCGAATAAACTGTTAACAATGAGCGATTAATTAGAGCCTTTCTAATGTGTCCATCTCATTTCTAAATTGCTCTATCCTCGCCTTAATACGCTGCTTTTCCAAAAAGTCCATGCCGCTCTCGTTATAGGCAAACTGAAGTTCGTCAATGGCTTTAGGGTAGGCTAGTAACAATCCATATCTCTCAGCGCTGGCTTTGTACATCTGTCGCTTCTGTCCTGTCGCGGTATACGCGTCAATCAAGAGTGAATAAGCCAAGAAATGCTCCGGATTAACTAATAATAAGTCACGCAGTATCTGAATTGCTTCTGGATATTGTTTCGCTTTAATCATTGCGTTTGCCAGATTCAACGCAAGGACCGAATTTTTAGGTTTGAATTGCCAAAGTGGCGTCAGCATTTTAACTGCCGCTTTTGGGTTTTGTTGCGCAATTAACACGTCGGTCATTGCATCTAAGTAAAATAAATTTTCTGGGTCTTCATTCAACAAATCAGTCAAAATTTGCGATGCAGATGCATACTGTTCACTTTCAAAATAAGATAACGCAAGACCATACAGCGCCGCTTCTCGAAACACGTACTTTTTTTCTTGAACCTGATAACCGAAATAATTTATGTTTCGAAGTGGGTTGCCTTCGTATCGTGCGATTATCCGTGCTTTAACTAAGCTGAAATTTAAACTGGCAGGTACATTTCTGGTACCATAAGTAGCGGCTCTAGCGCGTGTTTCAGAAATCCGGTTTTCTGGAACCGGGTGAGTTCGTAAAAATTCGAGTTGACTACTTTGACCGCGAGATTGCTGCGCTAATTTAGAGAAAAAGGCGGGGGCACCAGCAGGGTCGAAACCAGCTCTAGCTAGCATTGAAATACCTATATTATCGGCTTCCTGCTCCATGCTTCTGGTGTAATTAATTCGACCTTGAGCTGCTCCTGCATTACCTGCGCTGATTGCTGCGATCCCGGCTTCAGGATCTGCCATGGCAATTAGAATACCACCGATTAGCGATGCTATTTGCAGTGGCGCGCTGCGTTTTTGCGCCTGACTGGCGCGAGCAAGATGGCGTTGTGTAACATGTGCTACTTCGTGTGCGAACACCGAGGCTAATTCGCTCTCTGAATCAGCCTGAGTAATTAAGCCTGAATGAATGCCAACGTGTCCACCAAAAAACGCAAATGCGTTTATAGTAGCGTTGTTAATCATGAAGAATGAAAAAGGGAATTTTGCACTCTCAGCCTCGATTACTAATTTGTTTCCAAGATCCTGAATATATTCATTAATAACGGGATCGTGAACAATCGGGGCTTGTCCCCGCAATTGCCGCATGACAGCCTTTCCGACCTGTACCTCTTTATCAATCGTTAAGGTGTCAGAAGCAACAACGCCAATTTCCGGCAATTGATTTTTGTTGCTATCGACAGATTGAGCATTGCCAACAACGGGTAACAATAAGCAACCGACGGCGATAAATATTTTTTTAGTTAAATTCATACTCATGTTTTGTTTCTAATTGTCCCTAACGTCACGTTTAAAATATACGATACATAGACCGTTATAGCACAATATAGTTTCACTTTATCTGGTTTTAAGTCTAAACAAGGTTTACCATAATTGTAATTAAGTAATAAATCAAAGAGAAGGATAGAGACCCCCTATGTTTGGCGTTTTTGATCGTTGGTATAAACGCAAGTTTTCAGACCCTAATGCAATGATGCTATTGATGTTAATCATTGTTACCACAGTTGTTTTACTTGTCTGGGGCGGTATTTTGATGCCGGTCATTGTCGCTGCTATTATTGCGTATTTATTAGACTGGCCTGTGACTCACTTACACAAACGCGGTATTAATAGAACGCTAGCCACCTCTATTACACTCATTATATTTATTCTAATTAGTATACTTATGCTTGTTGGCTTGGTCCCTATTATCAGCAAGCAAAGCGTTAATCTCGTGCAAGAATTACCCCTGATCTGGGATTCAGCGCAAAAGTGGCTTGCTAGTTTGCCTCAGAAGTATCCTGATGTGATTGAAGTTGACTATATCAAAAATACGATGGCGACAGTCAATCAACGTATCGTCGGCATTGGCCAACAAGTTATCAGTATTTCCGTCAGTTCGATAGGCAACCTAGCTGCATTGTTGATTTACATGATATTAGTGCCGCTTATGGTTTTTTTCATGCTAAAAGACAAAGAACTGTTTCTTCAGAGCATTTCAAATATTTTGCCGAATGAGCGTCGTTTGATCACTCAGGTTGGTGAAGAAATGAATTTACAAATTGCTAATTATATTCGCGGCAAAGTCATCGAAATTTTGATTGTGGGTGGAGTAACCTCCGCGGCATTCACATTTATGGATCTACGTTATTCTTTGTTACTTGGGGTACTTGTCGGGTTCTCAGTTTTAATACCCTATATCGGTGCGGCCGTGGTTACGATCCCAGTAGCAATTGTTGCTTTGTTTCAATTCGGAGTAACGCCTGAGTTTTGGTATTTGATGTTAGTCTATTCAATTATTCAGGCATTGGATGGTAATTTAATTGTACCTGTCTTGTTTTCTGAAGCCGTTAGTCTACACCCATTGTATATTATTATTGCGGTCCTCGTATTTGGCGGCATGTGGGGATTCTGGGGCGTGTTTTTTGCCATTCCTTTAGCGACTTTAGTGAAAGCCGTCATTACTGCTTGGTCATCGCCAATTCAAGTAGACGTTGCCCCTGAAGCTGGCACGGAAAAAATATAAATCAAAATTTGCAGTAAAAAAAAGACGGTCAACTGACCGTCTTTCTCACTAACACCGACACTATGCCAATAAATCTAAAACCACTTGATGGTGTTCTTTCGTTTTAAATTTATCCAACACGTGACTGATAACACCATTCTCGTCAATGAGAAAACTCAGTCGATGAATGCCGTCATATTATTTGCCCATGAATTTTTTTAAGCCCCACACGCCAAATGCATCTGCTACGGCATGGTCTTCGTCGCTGAGCAGAGTAAAGTTCAACGATTCTTTTTCAATAAATTTAGGTAGCCTTTTAACGGCGTCAGGGCTAATTCCGAGCACAACGACATTGTGTCGGTCCAAGTCGCTCTTGATATCACGTAAGCCCTGAGCTTGAATAGTACAGCCAGGCGTCATTGCCTTAGGGTAAAAATACACCAATACTTTTTTACCTGAAAAGTCAGATAGCGATACAGGCTCATCAGATTGGTTTTGTAGTGTAAATAGGGGAGCTTTATCACCAGCTTTCAATGTGTTCATTTTCTTCCTTTATTTCGTTGTGCGTTACTTTGCCAGATAGGCCAAGATTGCACATCAGTTGTTTTATCTCTTCATCGAAACTAACTAAATCTAATTCTTTCATGGCACTGAGTACCATTTTACATTTTACATTTTCGACATTGGTAGTTTTATCGATGAAGGTACGCTGTCTAAATGCGCTGACAGAAACTTGTCGCTCTGCAAGAAAGCCAGTTACTTTTTTTATGATGCCTTTAGCGTCCTCGCCAGAAAACTCTAAATTGATAAGTTGTTCCAAGTTCTGCTTAGCGTGACCACTTGTACGTTTTATCATAGACAGCAGATCATGCTGCATGCAAAGGGTAGAAAGCTGTAACTCTAATTTAGTGATAGCTGATTGAGTTCCTTCAACGAACATAGACAGTGAAAAGTCTCTACCATATATAGCATGACGGCTGTCAAGGATGTTGCAGCATTTGTCGTGCACGCAGGCACTGATTTCACTTAGAATACCTAACTTGTCCGTACCTAAAATATTAACGATAACCTGTTGCTTCATATCAAAACTGTACTCATAAATAAGAACATGGATTTTAGCACAAGAAAAAATTAAGGAACATTGTTGCTTAAAATATGTGCATACACTAAATATTATAAAAAAATGTAATGGCTTAGGCTTTATCTGCTTGTGTTTATTGCCCGTGAACACTAACATGTCGGGCAGATTTAAAGGGGGAATAATGTTTAAAGGAAGTTATGTTGCATTAGTAACACCTATGCTGCCGGATGGTAAGATAGATGTTCCTAGTTTGAAAAGGTTAGTTGAGTTTCATTTGAATAATGGCACGCATGGAATTGTTGCTGTTGGAACAACCGGTGAATCAGCGACGCTGCCGTTTCAAGAACATATTGATGTGGTCAAATTGATAATTGAATTTGTTGATAAAAAGGTACCTGTAATTGCAGGTAGTGGGGCGAATTCGACAGCAGAAGCCATATTTTTGAGTGAACAAATGTCGGGCCTTGGCGTTGACGGATTTTTAAGTGTCGTTCCGTACTACAACAAACCACAGCAGGCGGGCATGATTGCTCATTTTAATGCAATAGCTGACGCAACAGATATTCCTTTGATATTATACAACGTCCCTGGGCGGACGGTTGCTGACATGCTGCCAGAAACCGTGGCTGAGTTAGCTAAGCATAAGAATATTGTCGGTATTAAAGATGCAACTGGCGATTTATCTCGCTTAGAACAGACAAAAAAGATGGTTGCTGATGATTTTTTATTTTTCAGTGGTGATGACGAATCAGGCTGCAACTTTATGTGTAAGGGTGGAGACGGCGTTATATCTGTAACGGCAAACATCACCCCGAAAATTATGAGCGATATGTGTGAGGCTGCGTTGAGAGGTGACTTCGAGTTATCGCAGCAATTAAATAAACAAGTAATCGATTTACATCGGGTTTTGTTCGTTGAACCAAACCCAGTAATGCCTAAGTGGGCATTATATAAAATGGGTATCATCGATGATGCTTTTTTGCGACTTCCAATGGTTTTACCTGAACTTAATAGCAAAAAAGCAATCGAAGAAGCTCTCAGTGCGTTGAATTTAATTTAGTTAGGTTTTTAATGAAATATAAAGTGGTAGGTTTAGGCCTTGTTGCATTTGCGATAGCGGGATGTGCGGGTAAGGAAGAGCGTGAAATTGCGTCAGGAAGTTTTAAGTACTTGGAGGCAGCGCAGCACAAGTCTTTAGATGTACCTGAAGATTTTGATTCCCCAAATTATTCTCAACGATATATCTTGCCTGATGTAGGTGAAAACGCACCGAAAGATTTAAAGGGAAAAAAACTAAAGGTAACACCACCATCACTAATATTGCCTCTGGTAGCGGGAACCCATGTTGAAGAAGGGTCAGAGGACGCGAAAGTTCTGTTTGACCAAATCAATGACAACGAACCTTTACAGAAAACAGTGTGGGATACGGTCTTAACTTATCTTGAAAAAAGCAACGTTGGCGTTGATAAATTCGAAAAAGAAAATAATATTTTGGTTACCGATTGGGTTACAGAGATACGTGAAGTGCCGTCTAGTTGGTATGACTTTACTGATAACTTAGTGGCAGTGAAGAAAAAGTTTAAATTCACAATGACATTGGCGCCACACGGCCGAACTGCTGCGCTTAGAACAGAGCTTGTTGATTATTTAGATGAGCAAGGTCGAACAGCTTTGGACCAGGTAGATGTTATTAGTAAACGCACAGCTGAATCAAATTTTTTGAATAGCGTTATTACTGAATATGACTTTGGAATTCGTCTTGCAAGTACCCAACGCATTGCCAAAATACGCCAAGGTTTTAATACCGATATGGGCTTTGATGCCGACGGTAATCCTGCTTTTGTGGTAGATGCTGTGTATGAAAATACGTGGCCTCGTTTGCTGCTTGTTTTGCGTAAACTGGGATTCGACGTAAAAGATTTAGACCAATCTACGGGCCTTTTGTTCGTTCAATATAACGGTATTGAAAGTTCATGGTGGTCAGGACTTTTTGGCTCTGAAGATAAATTAGACATCGAGAAGAATGAGTACCGTCTTCAGTTAGGTGGGGTTGGCGAAAAAACAACAGTGACTTTCATGGATAATGAAAGTAAGCCGTTTGACGCTAAAAGAATCACAAAAATATTTGCGCCATTTAAAGACTTTATGGGCAATGAAGATTTAGATATTTAGGCTTAGGAATTCTTTGTATGCAAAAACGAGATGAATTATATCGTGGTAAAGCGAAAACAGTTTTTTTAACGGACGAAGCTGACAAGCTGGTTTTATATTTTAGAAATGACACTTCGGCTTTTGACGGAGAAAAAATTGAACGACTTGAGCGTAAAGGCGAAGTTAATAATAAATTTAATCATTTCATCATGCAAAAGCTGGAAGCCGCTGGAATAAAAACGCAGGTAGAGTCGTTGCTTTCAGACACTGAATGTGTTGTAAAGAAACTGGATATGATCCCTGTCGAATGTGTGGTAAGGAACATTGCTGCGGGCTCAATGGTTCGCAGGCTTGGAGTGGAGGAGGGACTTGTTTTAGAGCCTCCTACGTTTGAATTTTTTCTGAAAAATGATGCGCTTCACGATCCAATGGTGAATGATTACCACATAACAGCATTTGGTTGGGCCACACAAGAACAAATCGACGAAATGAAACGCCTGACCTTTGCGGTTAACGACGTCCTAAAACCGTTATTTGAAAAAGGCGGAATGCTGCTTGTAGATTACAAATTAGAATTTGGTCTGTGTAACGGCGAGTTAATTTTGGGCGACGAATTTACTCCTGACGGCTGCCGCCTGTGGGATAAGGAAACGCGCAAAAAGCTGGATAAAGACAGATTTAGACAGGGTTTGGGTTCAGTCGTTGAATCGTATATAGAAGTTGCGAAAAGGATTGGTCTCGATCTTTAGCTGCTTCCCAATAATGATTACCATTAAAGAGTACCTGAAGGTGCTCTTTTTTTAAGGAAAAAATATGATTAGAAAACGTTTATTAGCACTCGCCGCCATCGCAAGTATGTTGAGCAGCATCACTTATGCGCAGGAAAGTGATCTACAACAGGTAGAAAACAATTTGAAGAGCGTAAATGCACAATTTGCAAGTTCTGCAATTGTCGTAATGCGTGAATTAAGTGATGAAAAGCTTCCAGGTTTGTATGAAGTAACCATCGACGGCCAATCGCTTGTGGTTACAAAAGATGGCACGAGAGCAGTTCTAGGAGAACTGTTTGATCTGCAAAAAATGATCAACCTGACTCGAATAGAAAAGCAAAAAGGACAATTAGTGCTTGTTCAACAAGAGATTGCAAAGCTAAGTGAGAGTGATTTCGTCACTTATCCTGCAAAAGGCAAATCAATAGGCCAACTTTATGTGTTTTCAGATACTACCTGCGGCTACTGCAAGAAACTGCATTTGGAAGTTGAAGATTATCAAAATGCTGGCATTGACGTGAAGTATATTCCGTATCCAAGAAGTCAACTAGTTGATGGTCAACCTGCATTTGAAAATATGAAACAGGTTATGTGTGCTGCAGACAAAACGGAGGCCATGACCAAAATCAAAGCGGGTACTGATAATGGCGAATTTGTGCAAGAAAGCTATAACGCAGCCTGTGTTGAAAGTATCAGAAAAGGACAAATGGCTGGCCGTACTGTTGGATTAGAGGGGACCCCCTTCATGTATTTAACGAAAGGTGCAATTCAGATAATTCCTGGATATCAATCTTCAGAAAATATCATTCCTTTGTTCACCAAATAAATTAATACGTAATCTACAGATTTAGCTTAAAACCGTTTATTGAAGACACGATCCAGTGTTTACTGGCATTGATTCAATAGCGGTTTTTTTTGCATTACTATCTGTATTAACATGCTTATTGCGATATTAAGTTGCAATTGCTCAGAGTGAAGCTGGGATTTAATAAAGTTTTATCTGTATGTCGCTAATGGGTTTGCAACAGCAGGGTAGGATTTCATCATCGTCGATAAATGCGAGTGGGTCTGTTAGATACTCTACATCACCTGAAATGAGTTTGGTGCGACACGCTCCGCAATAGCCCTCGCGGCAATGAAAGTGCACGTCAATGTTTCGTTGTTCGAGGTGAGACAACAACGAGTCGTCGTTATTTGAGCAATTAAAAGGGTCCGAGTCGTCGACTCGGACCTCATACATTCCTGATTTTTCTGACACTTTAGAGTTCGAATGCCTCGAAATCATCTGAAGCAACTTCACTGTCAATCTGACCAACGAGGTAGCTACTGATTTCAGTTTCCTGAGGAGCAACCTGCACGTTGTCAGAACTAAGATAGTTGTTCATCCAAGGTAGTGGGTTACTTTTTATATCGAATGGCTGTCCCATGCCAATCGCGGCCATTCTGTGGTTCGCAATGTATTCAACATACTGGCAGAGTATTTCCTCATTCAATCCTAGCATTGAGCCATTCTTAAATAAGTAGTGCGCCCACTCTTTCTCTTGCTCGACCGCTTTCAAGAAAATAGCTTTTGCTTCTTCTTGGCATTCGGCAGCAATTTCAGCCATTTCAGGATCATCTTTACCTTTTGCCCATAAATTAAGAACGTGCTGGGTAGAGGTCAAGTGAATGTTTTCATCGCGCGCAATCAGGCGAATTATTTTGGAATTACCTTCCATTAATTCACGCTCAGCAAATGCGAAAGTACATGCAAAGGAAACATAGAAACGAATAGCCTCAAGTGCATTAACTGAGTTCATGCATAGGTACAGCAGTTTTTTCAACTCGCGCATGTTAATAACGTGAGTCTTGCCGTCAATTACGTACTCACCTTCGCCCTGTGTCTGCCACAACTGTGTGGCATAGATAAGATCGTCATAATACTTTGAAATATCACTCGCGCGTTTCTTTATTTCTTCGTTTACAACGATGTCATCAAAAATGGCACTTGGGTCAGAAAAAAGATTACGTAAAATGTGCGTGTAAGAACGTGAGTGAATGGTTTCAAAGAAAGACCACGTTTCGATCCACGTCTCTAACTCTGGAATTGAAACAATCGGTAAAAACGCAATGTTAGGGCTACGACCTTGAATAGAATCAAGCAAAGTTTGATACTTCAAATTTGACGTGAAAATGTGTTTTTCCGCATCGGAGAGCTTTTGAAAATCCATACGGTCTTTACTAACGTCCACTTCTTCTGGGCGCCAGAAAAACGATATTTGTTTTTCAATTAGCTTCTCAAAAATAGGATGCTTTTGTTGATCATAACGGGCAACGTTTACCGGATTACCGAAAAACATAGGCTCAATCATCGTATTGTTGCTTTCTTGATTAAAGGTTGTGTATTTCATTGTTTTATTTTTTCACCTATTGGTTTAATCAAATGAGTCTAAATTTTACAAGCACCGCCAGCGCAATCGTCATCTTCTTCTATAATGACTTCTTGAGCGGGTTTAGATGTAGCTTCTTCAACATAAGCTTTGTCAGTATTGTCAGAAGCACCATCTCTGGTGTTGTGATAATAAAGCGTCTTAATACCCAGCTTGTAGGTTGTCAGTAGGTCTTTTAACAGCACCTTCATCGGTACTTTGTTGCCTTCATATTTACCCGGATCATAGCTGGTGTTTGCCGAAATAGCCTGATCAATAAATTTCTGCATGATGGCAACCAACTGTAGGTAGCCGTCGTTCGACTTAAGCTCCCAAAGCAGCTCGTAATTATCTTTCAGACGCTGATATTCCGGAACAACCTGTTTTAAAACACCGTCTTTACTGGCTTTTATACTGATATGCCCGCGTGGTGGTTCAATGCCGTTGGTTGCATTTGATATTTGTGATGATGTTTCTGAAGGCATAAGTGCCGATAAAGTACTATTTCGTAAACCATGCTTGACGATATCATCGCGCAGGGTATCCCAATCGTAGTGAAGGGCCTCATTACAAATGCCATCAACGTCCTTCTTGTAGGTATCAATGGGCAGTAAACCTTGCGAATAAGTCGTCTCATTAAACTTAGGACAAGCACCTTTCTCTTTGGCTAACTCCATTGATGCCTTGAGCAAATAATACTGCATTGCTTCAAAGGTTCTATGGACTAAACCGTTTGCACTATGGTCACTGTATTTAACGCCGTTCTTAGCAAGGTAATAAGCTAAGTTGATAACACCTACACCTAATGTACGTCTGCCCATTGTGGCGTTGTACGCTGCAGGCACTGGGTAATCTTGATAATCTAGTAAACTATCAAGTGCACGCACCGCGAGGTCAGATAACTCTTCAAACTCGTCTAAGCTCTTGATTTCACCCAGATTGAATGCTGACAATGTGCAAAGCGCAATTTCACCTTCTTCGTCATTGACGTGAGAGAGTGGTTTAGTTGGCAATGCAATTTCTAAACATAGATTGCTTTGACGCACAGGCGCTAATTTAGGATTGAAAGGGCTGTGGGTATTGCAGTGATCAACATTTTGTAAATAAATTCGACCCGTGCTTGCACGTTCTTGTATGAATAAGCTGAACAGTTCAATTGCTTTAATTCGCTTTTTACGAATGCTGTCGTCAGCTTCATATATGCAATACAAGCGCTCAAACTCGTCTTGATCGGCAAAGAATGCGTCGTACAAGCCAGGAGTATCCGATGGACTAAACAATGTGATGTAGTCATCTTTGATCATTCGCGTGTACATCAGTTTATTGAACTGTACGCCGTAATCTAGGTGGCGAACTCTGTTTTCTTCAACACCGCGGTTGTTTTTCAATACCAGCAAAGACTCAACTTCCATGTGCCATAGCGGGTAGAAAAGTGTTGCTGCGCCGCCACGGACACCGCCTTGAGAGCAGCTTTTAACCGCCGTTTGAAAATGCTTGTAGAAAGGAATACAGCCTGTGTGGAAAGCTTCACCACCTCGGATAGGGCTGCCAAGAGCTCGAATTCGGCCTGCATTAACCCCGATACCAGCGCGCTGACTCACATACTTCACGATAGCGGAAGCAGTTGCGTTAATGGAATCCAAGCTGTCACCAGCCTCTATTAAAACGCAGGAGCTGAATTGACGAGTTGGCGTTCTAACACCCGCCATTATTGGTGTAGGAAGAGACAGTTTGAACGTTGAAGCTGCGTCATAGAAACGTTTGATATAATCCATGCGAGATTCCGCTGGATACTTTGCGAATAAACACGCTGCCACAAGGATGTACAAAAACTGAGCGCTTTCATATATTTCGCCAGTGACACGGTTTTGGACAAGATATTTGCCTTCTAGCTGTTTGACGGCTGCATAGCTGAAATTCATGTCGCGCCAATGGTCAATGAAGTTATCCATTTCTTCAAACTCTGCTTGCGTATAGTCCTCTAGCAAGTGCTCGTCATATTTCTTGGCGTCTACCATTTTCTTTACGTGGGTATAAAGCGCTGGCGGTTCGAATTGCCCATAAGCCTTCTTTCGAAGATGAAAGATAGCTAGACGTGCCGCTAAATACTGATAGTCAGGCGCGTCGGTTGAAATTAAATCGGCAGCAGATTTTATGAGGGTTTCATGGATCTCTGCTGATTTTATCCCGTTATAAAACTGAATCTGGGCTTTGATTTCAACCTGTGAAACTGACACATCAGAAAGCCCTTTAGCTGCCCATGCAACGACCTTGTGGATTTTGTCTAATTCTATCGGTTCTTGGGTGCCGTTTCTTTTTGTCACTAGAAGAGTATTGTTCATTATTTATTATCGCTCTTTGGTCTGCGCCTAGTTGTATAGCGTGATTTAAATTCCTTTAAACACTTGCCTTTTTTACACCGCTTTATTAAGTATGGCTTTATACACTTATTTGCTAGTGCTGGGTAGTGAATGAACACAAGATAGTGTTGTTTTGACTTTGATGCAACCCAACATATAGTGTTTTTCTAAGGATTGGGCACTAGCGCTTATTTCGGTTAGTAGTGGCTAACGTGAACGAGACCAAATTGGCAAGCTTATGGAGGATGCAACTGAATTATTTTAATTTATTTTCTAGTAAAATAAATTAATCTAAAAAGCGTTTGTTTATACTTATTTGTTTTAATTAAATCGGGTATCTAGTGTTGATTTATTAAAAAGCCACTAGATATAGTGGCTAAAGCGGTTTTTCACAATACAAGATATAATTCACATCAACGTTCTTGTTTGACAGGTAATAGGTATTATTGAGCGGATTAAGATGCAGGCCCGTGATTTCTTTTGGAACCAAAGATGTGCTGTCTATCCATCGAGTCATTTCAGCTGGCGTAATGAACTTCTTATGATTGTGCGTGCCTTTTGGCACTAAATTAAGCACATATTCAGCACCTAGAATAGCCATGACCCATGATTTCAAGTTTCTATTAATAGTAGAGAAAAATATGCGTCCTCCTGGCTTCACAATATCGGCACAAGCTCGAATAACAGACGCGGGGTCGGGAACGTGCTCTAACATCTCTAAACAGGTTACAATGTCTTTACTCTCGGGAAATGCCCGAGCAAAATCTTCTGCGCTAATTAATTCATAATCCACGCTTACGCCCGACTCGAGACCATGCAATTTAGCGACGTCTAAAGAATCTTTTGCCAAATCAATACCGGTCACTTGTGCGCCAGCTCTAGCCATAGACTCAGCTAAAATGCCGCCGCCACATCCTACATCTACTATCTCTTTTGAAGCTAAACCTTGCGACCTATCTTCGATAAAGGAGAGTCGTACCGGATTTATATCATGAAGTGGTTTAAACTCACCGTTAAGGTCCCACCATTTGGAAGCTAGAGCGGAAAACTTCTCTATTTCATTGTTATCAACATTAACTGTGGTCATGTTATCCCCAAAGAATTCTTGTTATTTCAGCCTTTAATGCAGTTAAGTGTATCAACTGACAATTTTTATAGGAATTATTATGACATACATCTACATATTCCACAGTCTTAATGATAATATCTACATGCCAACCTTGGCTAAAATAACAAGTGAGCCATTTACGTCAGGTCAACGTCTATTTATAGAATGGATAGCATCAGTTGATAAATGCTCTACAAATAATAAAGGACAGTGCAGTTCATGACTGATAACGCTAAAGAAATCCTGCCGATTAATATCGAAGATGAATTAAAAAACTCTTACCTAGATTATGCGATGAGTGTCATCGTTGGTCGTGCTCTTCCCGATGTAAGAGATGGCTTAAAACCAGTTCATAGACGCGTTTTGTTTGCGATGAACGAGTTGAAAAATGATTTCAACAAGCCCTACAAAAAATCAGCCCGTGTCGTCGGCGACGTCATTGGTAAGTATCACCCTCACGGTGATTCAGCGGTGTACGACACTATCGTTCGTATGGCGCAACACTTTTCATTACGCTACATGCTGGTAGACGGTCAAGGAAACTTCGGTTCTGTTGATGGTGATTCTGCTGCAGCAATGCGTTATACCGAAATTCGCATGTCTAAAATTGCACATGAATTGTTAGCAGATTTAGAAAAAGAAACCGTTAATTTTGTACCTAACTACGATGGTCAGGAACATATTCCTGAGGTGTTACCGACTAAAGTACCTAATCTCTTAGTTAACGGTTCTTCTGGTATAGCGGTTGGTATGGCGACGAACATTCCGCCTCACAACCTCACAGAAGTCATCAATGGCTGTATCGAATTAATTAATAACCCTGAATTAAGTATTGATGAATTATTAGAAATTATTCCGGGTCCTGATTTCCCGACTGCAGCTATAATAAGCGGCAGAAAAGGTATCGTAGAAGCTTATAAAACAGGGCGTGGTAAAATTTATCTTCGCGCTAGAGCTGAAATCGAGCAGGAAGATAACGGTAAAGAGACAATTATTGTCCACGAACTACCTTATCAGGTGAATAAAGCACGTCTTATTGAAAAAATAGCGGACTTAGTTAAAGAAAAACGAATTGAAGGTGTTTCTGCACTGCGTGATGAATCCGATAAAGACGGTATGCGCATCGTTATCGAAGTTAAACGTAACGAGTCAGGTGAAGTGCTGCTTAATCATTTGTACGCAAATACTCAGCTACAAACCGTGTTCGGCATCAATATGGTTGCCTTGGACAATAAACAGCCTCGTATTTTTAACCTTAAAGATATCTTGCAGAAATTTGTTCTGCATCGTCGTGAAGTTGTTACCCGAAGAACTGTTTTTGAGCTGAAAAAAGCACGCGACAGAGCACATATTCTTGAAGGTTTGGCCATCGCGCTAGTTAATATCGATCCTATTATAGAATTGATTAAAGCATCTCAAAGCCCGTCAGACGCTAAGAAGTCACTAATAGCGCAAGGTTGGGACTTAGGCGACGTCGCTGAAATGCTATCGAGAGCAGGTAATAACGCAGCTCGACCTGATTGGTTAGCACCAGAGTTCGGTATTCGCGAAGGGCAGTATTTCCTAACAGAAGAGCAAGCTCAAGCTATCCTCGACTTACGTTTAAACAAACTAACGGGTCTTGAGCACGACAAGATCCTCGACGAATACAAAGCGCTACTTGATACGATTGCAGAGTTGTTACACATTTTGGCAAGTTCAGAGCGCTTAATGGAAATCATTCGCGAAGAATTAGAAGCTGTGCGCGATGAATTTGGTGACGAGCGTCGTACGGAGATCACCGCGGCGACTCACGACATTGATATTGAAGATTTAATCGAGCGTGAAGACGTTGTGGTTACCCTGTCGCGTGAAGGTTATGTGAAGTATCAGAAGCTGTCTGATTATGAAGCACAAAGACGCGGCGGTAAGGGTAAGTCGGCAACGAAGATGAAAGGCGAAGATTTCATCGAGAAATTATTGGTTGCGAACACTCATGACCATATTCTTTGTTTCTCAACCAGAGGCAGACTATATTGGCTTAAAGTTTATCAATTACCATTAGCGAGCAGAAATGCCCGTGGTCGTCCGATTGTTAACATTCTTCCTTTAGAAGAAGGCGAGCGCATTACTGCCATATTACCTATTCAAGAGTTTGAAGCGGGCAAATTTGTGTTTATGGCCACAACTAACGGCACAGTTAAGAAAACCGAATTAACTCAATATTCACGTCCAAGAGCAAACGGCATCATTGCTGTTAACCTTAACGATGGAAATGAATTGATAGGTGTTGATTTAACGGATGGGGAAAGCGAAATTATGCTGTTCTCTGACGCCGGCAAAGTCGTTAGATTCAGCGAAGACCAAGTACGTCCAATGGGCAGAACAGCAACAGGTGTTCGCGGTATTCGTTTAATGGAAACCGAAAAAGTTGTTTCTCTCATTGTGCCTAAGGGCGAAGGAGATATTTTAACTGCAACTGAAAACGGTTTTGGAAAACGCACGCCAATAGAACAATATCCAGCGAAGAGCAGAGCAACCAAAGGCGTTGTTTCTATAAAAGTTTCTGAGAGAAATGGTTTAGTTGTTGGCGCTATTCAAGTGGACGAAAGCAAAGAAATCATGCTAATCAGTGACCAAGGAACGCTAGTGAGAACGCGTGCTTCTGAGGTTTCTACCGTTGGCCGTAATACCCAAGGTGTTCGATTAATTAGGACAGCTGAAGATGAGCTAGTAGTTGGTCTACAGCGTATTGATGAACTTGAACAAGAAGATTTGGAAGATCTAGATGGAGAATCAGTTGAAGTAACGGCAGAGTCTGCTGAAACCGATTCATCTGTTGAAGCACCTGACGCGGATACGCCAAGCGATTCAGAATAAGCATTAATTCCGCAGTAAGGTAATTAATTGTAGAGTATAGATAAGCGGCGTTTTGCCGCTTATCTTGTTTTTGGAAGATGAAAATCAATGCAAAATATATTTAATTTTAGTGCTGGTCCAGCAATGCTTCCGCAAGAAGTTATGCAACAAGCCCAAGAGGAACTCATCAATTGGCAAGGCTTAGGCACATCAGTGATGGAAGTGAGTCATCGTGGTAAGCCTTTTATCGAAGTTGCTGAACAGGCCGAAGCTGATCTTCGGGAGTTATTGCAAATACCGGCTAATTATACTGTCTTGTTTATGCACGGCGGCGGCAGAGCACAGTTTTCTGCAGTGCCGTTAAACATCACAAAATCATCTGATTTAAGTCAGCATTTAGTGACAGGACAATGGTCTGTAGGTGCCGAAGAGGAAGCGCAAAAGTTTTGTCGCAGCAGCATCGTTGCCAAGAGTAAAGAAATTGAAGGCAAAATGTATGTACCCAAGCAAGATGAATGGTCGATAGCCGAAGAACCCGGTTACTTCCATTACTGCACAAACGAAACTGTTGACGGTATTGAAATCGATTGGGTCCCTAAGTCCCAGAGCGGTAAGGTTCCAATTGTAGCCGACATGTCGTCAAATATACTATCGAAGCCACTGAATATTGAAGACTTTGGTATCATTTATGCCGGTGCGCAAAAGAACATAGGGCCATCGGGACTGTCGGTTGTCATAGTGAGAAATGATCTAATAGGCTTCGCCAGAAAGGATACGCCAGCAATCTTTAATTATCAGTTACAGGCAGCAAGTGGCTCAATGTATAACACGCCGCCAACGTTTTCTTGGTATTTAGCTGGACTCGTTTTTAAGTGGTTAAAAGCACAAGGTGGCTTAACAGAAATTGCACGAGTTAATCAGCAAAAAAGCCAAGTTTTATATAAACAAATCGACGCCACTGGTTTTTATAGCAATAACGTACATAATGAATATCGCTCAAAAATGAATGTAACGTTTAAATTAAGTGACGAATCCCTAAATGAAGTATTTCTTAAACAAGCGGAATCGAACGGTTTAGTCGCCTTAAAGGGACACCGTGCAGTAGGTGGTATGCGCGCGAGTATATATAACGCAATGCCATTAGCCGGCGCACAGGCCTTGGCTGATTTTATGAAAGAATTTGAAAGGAAAAACGGATAGATGAACAGCTTGACTCTTGAACCCATTAGCCATGTAGATGGCGAGATAAACGTTCCCGGTTCAAAAAGTTTATCTAATAGAGCGCTTTTATTAGCCGCTTTGGCAACTGGCAAAACAACGTTAACTAACTTATTAGACAGTGATGATATCAAGCATATGTTAACGGCATTGACGCAGCTAGGTGTGAATTATCAATTAAATGATGACAAAACCAAGTGTGAAGTGCATGGCTTAGGCGGTAAGTTTTCAACGATAAAGCCGCTGTCTCTGTTTCTTGGCAATGCTGGAACAGCAATGCGTCCGCTTTGCGCTGCACTAGCATTTTCAGATGTGGACGCAGAGCTTACTGGCGAGCCTCGCATGGAAGAGCGTCCTATTGGCGATTTAGTTGACGAACTGGTCAACGCTGGTGCTGACATCAGCTATCTAAAAAATAAAGGTTTTCCTCCACTGCGTATTAAGGGAAAGCAATTAAAAACAAAGTCATTTAATATTGACGGTTCTGTTTCAAGTCAGTTTTTAACTGCGCTGTTAATGGCCGCACCATTGCTTGAACACGAGGTGAGCATACACATTATTGGTGAGCTCGTTTCCAAGCCATATATTGATATCACGCTAAAGACAATGCAAACTTTTGGTGTAAGCGTCATTAATAATAATTACGAATCTTTCGTTATTGGTGCAAATCAAGTTTATCAGTCACCGGGCACATTTTTGGTTGAAGGAGATGCTTCTTCTGCATCTTATTTTCTTGCAGCAGCTGCCATAAAGGGCGGCACTGTAAAAGTAACAGGTGTAGGAAAAGCGTCGATACAGGGTGATATCGCTTTTGCTGATGTACTGGAAAAAATGGGTGCTAACGTCACTTGGGGCGATGATTTTATTGCGGTAACAGGCGCGCCGTTAAATGCAGTGGATATGGATATGAACCACATTCCTGATGCGGCCATGACCATAGCGACAACCGCGTTATTTGCTAAAGGCACTACGCGCATTTCTAATGTTTACAATTGGCGTGTGAAAGAGACTGATCGGCTACACGCGATGGCAACCGAATTGAAAAAAGTGGGTGCCATTGTCGAAGAAGGACGAGACTACATTACGATAACTCCCCCAGAACAGCTGAAACACGCTGCTATAGATACGTATAATGATCATCGCGTAGCGATGTGCTTTTCTCTGCTTGCTCTGGGTGATGCAGGAATTACTATCAACGACCCTGGATGTACGGCGAAAACGTTTCCTAGTTATTTTGATGAATTTCGAAAAATTGCGAAGTAATTAGTTTACATATAAACCGCAAATATCTCGATCCACGACAGTACAATGCCGATAAGGCATTGCACTGACCGTGCATGCGCGTATAATTGCGGCGTTTTTTGGCCATCAAACATAATGGAGTAATTATGCAGAAGGTGCCAGTAGTAACTGTTGACGGACCGAGCGGTGCAGGAAAGGGAACGCTAAGCACGCTTTTAGCTGAGCATTATCAGTGGCAATTTTTAGACAGTGGTGCAATTTATAGGGTATTGGCTGTCGCAACAACTCACCATGGTATAGAACCTGATGACGAAGTTGGGATCGTACCTTTAGCCTCCAGTTTAGACGTTACTTTTGACACTCAAAACGGAGTGACGAGAGTGATCCTTGAAGGCGAGGATGTTACTGACGATATTCGTACAGAAGAAGTGGGTTCAATTGCATCGCAAGTTGCTGCATTACCCACCGTAAGAGAAGCATTATTAAGAAGGCAACGTGCCTTTGCTGAAGCGCCAGGACTCATTGCAGACGGCAGAGATATGGGTACCGTTGTGTTCCCAAATGCAGACGTAAAGATATTTTTGACGGCAAGTGCCGAATCGCGAGCGCAAAGACGATACGATCAGTTGAAACTAAAGGGCCATGATGTTAAACTTCCGCGCCTTTTATCAGATATACAAGCTCGTGATGAGCGTGATTCGAATCGTTCCGTTGCTCCTTTAGTGGCCGCAAGTGACGCTTTAGTAATTGATTCAACCTCTCTAGGTATAAATCAAGTACTTGATAAGGCAAAGAATTTCATCGAATCCAAATTGTTTGGCGACGATGTTTAAAGACAGTTATCAGGAAGACGACTGTATTACTAACAACCCCGTAATTCTATGGATGATGTTACGGTCTAAAAAAGAATATCAAATAAAATGACTGAAAATTTTGCACAACTTTTTGAAGAAAGCTTACAACAGCTAGAAACTCGCCCAGGCGCAATCGTTAAAGGTACAGTAGTATCAATCGATAAGGACATTGTTCTTGTTGACGCTGGCTTAAAATCAGAAAGTGCTATTCCGGTAGACCAATTTAAAGCGGCTGACGGTTCATTAGAAATCGCTGTTGGTGATGTTGTTGACGTTGCATTAGATGCTATTGAAGATGGTTTCGGTGAAACTATTCTTTCTCGTGAGAAAGCGAAGCGCCATGAAGCATGGGTTGAGCTTGAAAGAGCTTACGAAGAGAAAGAAACAATTAAAGGTGTTATCAACGGTAAAGTTAAGGGTGGTTTCACAGTTGAAGTTAATACTGTACGCGCATTCTTACCTGGATCACTTGTTGATGTTCGTCCTGTTCGCGAAACAGTTCACCTTGAAGGCAAAGAATTAGAATTTAAAGTTATTAAGCTTGATGCTAAGCGTAATAACGTTGTTGTTTCTCGTCGTGCGGTTATCGAAGCAGAGAGCAGCGCAGAACGTGATCAACTTCTTTCTAACTTGGAAGAAGGTGATGAAGTTAAAGGTATCGTTAAGAACCTTACTGACTACGGCGCGTTCGTAGACTTAGGTGGTGTAGATGGTCTTCTACATATCACAGATATGGCTTGGAAACGCGTTAAGCACCCAAGCGAAATCGTTAACGTTGGTGATGAAATCAACGTTAAGGTACTTAAGTTTGACAAAGAAAAATCACGAGTTTCATTAGGTATGAAGCAAATGGGCAACGATCCATGGCAGGAAATTGCTAATCGTTATCCAGAAGGCGCTAAGTTAAGCGGTGCTGTAACTAACCTAACTGATTACGGTTGCTTCGTAGAAATTGAAGACGGCGTTGAAGGTCTTGTTCACGTTTCAGAAATGGATTGGACTAACAAAAACATTCACCCATCTAAAGTTGTTAACCTTGGTGATGTTGTTGAAGTTATGGTACTTGAAATTGACGAAGAACGTCGTCGTATTTCTCTTGGCCTTAAACAGTGCATCGACAATCCTTGGGAAACTTTCGCTAAGTCACACGAAAAAGGTGACAAAGTGTCTGGTAAGATCAAGTCAATTACTGACTTCGGTATCTTTATCGGCCTTGACGGCGGCATTGACGGTCTTGTTCACTTATCTGACATTTCATGGCAGAAAACTGGCGAAGACGCGGTTCGTGACTATAAGAAAGGTGATGAAATATCAGCTGTTGTCCTTCAGGTTGACCCAGAGCGTGAACGTATCTCTCTAGGTGTTAAACAAATTGATGAAGACCCATTCAATAAGTATCTGACAGATAACAAGAAAGGTGTTATTGTTAATGGAACAGTAACCGAGGCCGATGCTAAAGGTGTAACAGTTCAACTTGGTGAAGAAGTTGTTGGTTATATCCGTATTGGTGACCTTGCACGCGATAGAGTGGAAGATGCGAGTGAAGTAGTGAAGGTTGGTGATGCAATCGATGCTAAGTTCATGGGCGTTGACCGTAAAAACCGCATTGTTAATCTTTCGGTTAAAGCTAAAGATCAGGCTGATGAAAAAGAAGCTATCGATAGCGTTAACAAGACTGACGAAGCTGGTTTCGCAAGTGCGATGGCAGAAGCATTTAAAGCTGCTAAAGGCGAGTAATGCAATTCAGAGCGGCAGTTCCTGCCGCTCTAATTTCTCCCCCCGGTTGCTTGTATCATTCTTAATTAGGAGATTAGCGTGACCAAATCAGAACTTATTGAACGCTTAGGCGAAAAAGCACAGCACCTTCAAGGCAAAGAACTTGAGCTGGCAATAAAAGAATTACTTGAACAAATGGCGCAGACCCTTCAACGCGGAGACCGTATTGAAATAAGAGGTTTTGGCAGCTTTTCACTACATTATCGTGCGCCTCGTACTGGTCGTAATCCTAAAACAGGTGAGACAGTAGAATTGACAGGTAAGCATGTACCTCATTTTAAAGCAGGAAAAGAACTCAGAGATAGAGTTGACCTGTAAATATTAGCTATTCAGTAATCAAGGTTATTCGATGAAAGCAATAATCGTCTTCGTTGTTATTATATTGTTGTTAATGACATCGATTGTAATTGGTTCTCAAAATACCCAAATGATTACCGTGAATTATGTTATCGCTAAAGCTGAACTCAGAGTCTCGACGTTTATGGTGATTACCATTGCGATCGGATTCTTAATCGGTTTTCTGATGATGTTACTCCGTTTTCTTGGTCTTAAGGTGCAAAACAAACTTTTGCAACGTCGGCTAAAGAAGCTATCCAAAGATTCCGCATAAATGTTAGAAGCATTATTCTTAGCATTGCCTGTAGCCGTTGCCTATGGTTGGGTAATGGGCCGAAACAGCCTCAGAAAAGCGCAGCGTAGACAATCATCTATTCTTTCAAAGCATTATTATAGAGGGCTCAACTTCCTGTTATCTGATCAACCCGATAAAGCGGTTGATACTCTCATGAAAATGATCAGCGTTAATAACGATACCGTTGAAACACATATTGCCATGGGTAACTTTTTTAGACATCGAGGCGAACTCGACAGAGCTATCAGAGTACATCAAAATCTAATCAGCAGAGACGAGATCAGCAACAAGCAAGAAGCGCTCGCTTTATTGGAATTAGGTACTGATTATTTATTGGCTGGCTTTCTTGAACGTGCCGAAGGTGTGTTTCTACAGTTATTAGAACAGACACAGCACTTCGATGTTGCTCAGCAGAAGTTGTTTAACATTTACCAAGTGACCAAAGAGTGGAATAAAGCCATCGATTTGGCTAGTGCTAGTATTCAAATAACGCCCAATGATAAACATTTGTATGTGTTGCTTTCCCATTTTTATTGCGAGCAAGCAAAAGCATTGCTCGAGGAAAATAAAAACGATGAAGCAACCTCGTTACTTAAAAAAGCCATTGTGATCGATGGTAGTCAAGTAAGAGCTTGGTTGGATTTAGGTAAGCTCGCTCTCGAATCTGAAAACTATAAAGAAGCATTCTCTTATCTATCTGAAATACCAAAGCGTGACGTAGATTGGCTAAGTGAAGCGATCCCGCTGTTAGAAGAGTGGGCGGGTAAAACAGATGGTTGGGAACAACTAGATAAGTTATTGGAGCCTTACTGGCAGAAGTGTGCTTCATCCTATATTGCTAAGGTCAATATTATTGCTCGCAGTGGCGACAATGAACATGCCGTTGATATATTGATTGCGCAGCTTCAAAAACATCCGACTATGCGCGGATTTAAAACACTACTCCAACTATATCAGCAGAATTTTAGCGATGCTGAAAAAACTCAAGAGAGTTTAGGTCACTTGCAATCACTACTTGATAAACAAATCGGCCAACGTCCAAAATATAGATGCAGCAGCTGTGGCTTTTCCGGCCGTCAATTGCGCTGGCTTTGTCCATCTTGTAAAACGTGGTCAAGCATTAAACCTATTAAAGGACTAGACGGAGAATAATATTAGTATGCTTACCGCTCATTCTGACCCTAAAGTAATAGTAGCACTTGATTTTGACGACGAGGCAGCGGCTAATGAGCTCATTGCTAAGCTTGATCCAAAAGCCTGTCGCTTAAAAATTGGCAAGGAAATGTTTACCTATTATGGTCCTGATTGGGTCAAAAAAGTGGTCGCACTCGGGTTCGACGTTTTCTTGGATTTAAAGTTTCATGATATCCCTAATACAGTGGCTAAGGCCGTTAAAGCAGCGGCCTCCTTAGGTGTTTGGATGGTCAACGTGCATGCAAGCGGTGGCCCTGAAATGATGAAGGCAGCCGTAAAAGCGCTTAATGAATCGGGTGAAAATAGACCTTTGCTAACGGCGGTAACAGTGTTGACCAGCATGGATCAATCTCAATTGGATTCGGTGCTAGGAAATAGAGAAATAAATGAGCAAGTTAAGCGCCTGGCGTTGCTTACTCAAGAGTGTGGTTTAGATGGGATAGTTTGTTCTGCGCAAGAAGCGATAACATTAAGACAACTAGTCAACGAGAAGTTCTTGTTGGTTACACCGGGCATAAGACCTGCGGGTTCTGAAAAAGGTGACCAAGTAAGAGTTGCTACACCTGTGAGTGCAATTCAAAGCGGCGTTGATTACTTAGTTATCGGCAGACCTATTACACAAGCACTTGATCCACTTAGCAGCTTAAATCAAATTAATGCCTCTATTGAGCATTTAACAAAAATCTAAGTCTTTAAGACTCGTTTTCTGGTGGGCGTTATAGGTTATTGAATAGAACAGCTAATAAAAAAGGAGCAAATTCACATTTGCTCCTTTTGTGTTTCTAGATTAAAAACTTAACAGTTTAACGCTGCTGCTGCAGGCATGTAGGTAAGGTCTAGTTTCTCGCCCAAAGCATCGACTACCGCTTTATAGGTAACGATACCGTTGTGTACATTCAAGCCGTTAAGCAAATGTGGGTCATCAAGCATTGCTTGCTTAGGACCTTTGTTTGCAAGGGCCAAACCGAATGGCAACGTGGCGTTATTCAAAGCCATGGTTGATGTACGCGCTACGCCACCAGGCATGTTTGCTACGCAGTAATGCACAACATCGTCAATAATATAAACGGGGTCTTGATGTGTCGTTGCGCGAGATGTTTCAAAACAACCACCTTGGTCAATTGCAACATCGACTAGCACTGAACCAGGCTTCATATTTTTGATATGATCGCCATTCAGTAGTTTCGGCGCAGCAGCACCCGGCACTAATACAGCGCCAATAACTAAGTCAGCGCGTGACGAGTAATAATCTATCGCATCTGCCGTAGAAAATACAGTCGCTAAGCGGCCTTCAAAAATATCATCGAGTTCGCGTAAACGATTCAATGAACGGTCAAGAATGGTAACATCAGCGCCGAGGCCCATCGCCATTTTTGCAGCATTCAAACCAACAACGCCACCACCTATTATTAGTACTTTACCAGGCGCAACACCCGGAACACCGCCTAATAATGTGCCGCTGCCGCCATGTGCTTTTTCAAGGTAATGCGCACCTGCTTGAATAGACATACGACCAGCAACTTCACTCATCGGTGCTAAAAGCGGCAATGTGCCACGACTATCAGTGACGGTTTCATAAGCAATACAAGTTGCACCAGATTCAACCAACAGCTTTGTTTGCGTTGGGTCTGGAGCAAGATGTAGGTAAGTGTATAAAGTCTGACCTTTACGAAGCATTTTACATTCGTTCGGCTGTGGCTCTTTTACCTTTACGATCATGTCTGCTTTAGCAAATATCTCTTCAGGTGTTTGTATAATCTTAGCACCTGCATTTACGTACAGCTCATCTGTAAAGCCAATCGATGCACCAGCACTGGTTTGCACGAGGACTTCATGACCGCAATTAACAAACTCCTGAACCGCTGCTGGAGCAAGACCAACGCGATACTCATGATTTTTTATTTCTTTTGGTACACCAACAATCATTTTTTAGACCTTAAACGTTAATTAATTGCGAGCAGTGTACTGCATTTTTTGAAAATAAAAATATCGAAGATTTTGCAATTGCAGTATAATATGTTGATTAATTCATAAATCTTGAAATTAAATGCTAGTCAAAACACCCAAACATATTGATAGAATTGATAGAAAAATTCTCACTGTATTGCAAATTGACGGAAAAATCTCAAATGTTGAGTTAGCAAAGAAGGTTGGCTTGAGTCCTAGCCCCTGTTTAGAAAGGGTTAAGAGACTTGAGCAGCAGGGATATATTACAGGCTATACTGCAACGGTTGATCCAACGAAGCTAGGGGCGGCAATGTTAGTGTTTGTCGAAATAACCTTATCAAAAACGTCAGTAGACATCTTTGCAGAATTTTCTGCGGCAGTGCAAGGACTCGATGACATTCAAGAGTGCCACTTAGTTTCAGGAAATTTTGATTTTTTATTGAAAGCACGTGTAGCAGATATGTCGAGCTATCGAAAACTATTAGGGGACACATTGCTGCGTCTGCCCGGTGTGAGTGAATCTCGAACATATGTCGTAATGGAAGAAGTAAAACATACCAGTATTATAAAAATTAACGATAAATAACATTCGTTCTGTATTCGGTTGTTTGGATTATGATATTCTTACCGACCATTATGGATTAGTTAAAATATTGCTAATTCAATTAGCATTATAAATAAAAGAATTGTAGGGATATGGCGCGATTATCCGGAACACAGCGGTTGATGGAAGTAGGCATGATGCTGTCATGTGCAACGGCCTTCTTCTTGCTAATAGCACTAGCTTCATTTCACCCGAGCGATCCAGGTTGGTCGCAGGCGGGTTTGCATAACGAAATTCAAAACCTAATGGGCTCTATCGGCGCATGGGCAGCCGATATACTGCTTTTTACATTTGGCATCACTGCCTATGTTCTTCCATTTACTCTCGCATTTTGCGGCTGGTTTATTTTTCTGCATATAAAGAGTGTAACTAAATTAGATTACCTAACAATCAGCCTTCGCCTTGTCGGTGCTTTATTAGTGATATTTGGTTTTACGGGTATTGCTAGCATCAACTTTGACGACTTCTATAGCGTATCTGCTGGCGGGGCAATGGGTGACATCATTAGCACAGCGCTTATCCCGCACTTTAGTTTTGTTGGTACTGTGTTGTTATTGATTTGTTTTTTCTGCACTGGATTCACGTTAGCGACAGGCATTTCATGGTTGAGCATCATTGACAGTATCGGTTCATTTACGATTAACCGAGCGAAGGATATTTATAGTCTACCTAAGAAGGTCAGCGCGCTCTCACTGCCGACTTTTGGCAACAGTAACGAAAAAGCCTTACCTAAACCAATCAATACTGAGAGCTCTGAATTAAATATCACGAGTTTACGCGCCGAACCAGAACCTGATTCATTATCAGAAAAAGTAACTCAGCCTACAAGCACTGAAACTACGCGAAATAACATCTCATCAATTAAATCAGAACCTGAGTTTCACATACCAGACGCTGTATTTATGTCAGAGGATGATGATGTTCGGCCAGCCGATAAATATGTTTATAATGCTGGAGACGACGAGGATGAACAAGAGCCAAGCCCAGAGGTTGAGCGGCAGCGTATCAAGGTTGTTCGAGCTTCAAAAAGTGCAGGGCAGGGCGGTTTGCGTGCAGAGCAGAGTATTAAGCCAGTAGCAACGAGTCAAAACGCTGCAATAAAGCCCTTAGAAAAAGCAGTTATGCCCTCATTCGACTTATTGCAACGAGCTGATAAGCATCAAAACCCGATAACGCAAGAAGAGTTAGATCAGGTTTCTAGGCTGTTAGAAGAAAAGCTAGCAGATTTCAACATCATTGCGAATGTAGTTGATGTTTTACCAGGCCCTGTTATTACTCGGTTTGAATTGGATTTAGCGCCGGGAGTTAAAGTCAGCAAAATTAGTGCTTTATCCAAAGATCTAGCAAGAGCTATGTCGGCCATATCGGTTCGTGTTGTCGAGGTTATTCCTGGTAAGTCTGTGATTGGTCTTGAACTGCCCAATAAACATCGTGAAATGGTGCGCTTGAGTGAAGTGATTGAAACTAGAGCGTTTCAAGCGAGTGAATCACCATTGACGATGGTACTTGGTGCCGATATTTCGGGTAAACCAGTGGTCGTGGATCTTGGTAAGATGCCACACTTATTGGTTGCTGGTACTACGGGGTCTGGTAAATCAGTAGGCGTGAATGTCATGATTCTGAGTCTGCTGTATAAGTCGACTCCTGAAGATGTCCGACTAATTATGATCGATCCTAAAATGCTAGAACTTTCTGTTTATGAAGGTATACCGCATCTATTAACCGAAGTTGTAACAGACATGAAACAAGCATCTAACGCTTTGCGTTGGTGTGTTGGTGAGATGGAACGTCGGTATCGTTTGATGTCAGCATTAGGTGTAAGAAATTTAAAAGGTTATAACAAAAAGATAAAAGACGCTAAAGACGCCGGTGAACCCATACTCGACCCATTGTGGAAGTCTGAAGAAAGTATGGAAGAAACGGCTCCAGAGCTCGATAAACTGCCTAGTATTGTGGTTATTGTCGATGAATTTGCCGACATGATGATGATTGTCGGTAAAAAAGTAGAAGAGTTAATTGCTCGAATAGCACAAAAAGCACGTGCGGCGGGAATACACCTTATTTTAGCAACACAGAGACCGTCCGTTGATGTCATTACCGGATTAATAAAAGCCAATATTCCTACTAGAATTGCGTTTCAGGTATCCAGCAAAATTGATTCTCGAACCATCTTAGATCAGCAGGGTGCAGAGTCGTTGTTAGGAGCCGGGGATATGCTATATAACCCTCCAGGAACAAGCATAACGACGCGTGTTCATGGTGCTTTTGTTGATGATCACGAAGTACATGCTGTTGTTGCTGACTGGAAACAACGAGGCGCTCCTCAATATATCGACGAAATTCTTAACGGCGAAGCGACATCCGAAGTATTGTTGCCGGGAGAACAGGCGGAAGGTGATGATCAGGAAAATGATGCTTTTTACGATGAAGCAGTAGCCTTCATCACAGAAACACGACGAGCGTCTGTATCAAGTGTGCAGCGTAAGTTTAGAATCGGTTACAATAGAGCAGCCCGCTTGGTTGAACAAATGGAACAGAGCGGTGTCGTAAGTTCACCCGGCCATAATGGCAATAGAGAAGTGTTAGCTCCACCTCCACGAAAGGATTAGATTATGTTCGCTGCGAATAAAAAGATACGCGCTGGTTTATTGACGATGATAGCCAGCGTGATGAGTGCTTCTACTCTGATTGCTGTTAGTACAAGTGCAATGAGCAGCACTGCTAATAGCGCGGCGCTTGCGCAACAGGAAACACAAAATATAGCGGCTAAAGATGAATTAAAAATGAAGCTAAGTAAACTGGTTTCATACTCCGCTAACTTTTCTCAGAGCATCTCTGACATCAACGGTAAAGAGCTGCAGAGAACTTCTGGCACGTTGACCCTTAAAACACCCAATATGCTGCGCTGGGAGACGCAATTGCCAGATGAAACTCTCCTCATTGCTGATGGCACAACCGTATGGAATGTTGACCCTTTCGTAGAGCAAGTTACTGTGATGCAACAAGCGTCGATTACACAAAATAACCCATTGATGCTGCTTGTCTCGGATGACCAAAAACAATGGAATGCGGTGACTGTTGAAAAGAAAGAATCTCGATTTATGGTTGTTTCGCAAAATGAGAATGCAAATATAATTTCATTGAATATTGAGTTTAGCGGTGATCAACTTACGCGCCTGCAGTCTACAGATAGACAGCAACAAAAGAGTCTATTGATATTTTCAAATATCGAACAAAATCAACCGGTTGCTCAGATGCTGTTTTCGTATCAAATCCCAGAAAACTATATTATCGATGACCAACGTAGTCAATAATTGAAGCTTGCAGCAATAGCCTAACTTGCTACTAACCTCGAGTAATGGATGAAATCTTCTACCTATAAGCCCCTAGCTAGCTTGCTTAGACCGAGCAGCCTCAATAATTACGTGGGCCAGTCCCATTTAATTGGTGAGCAGGGCACTATCTCCAAAATGCTGGCGCAAAATAATTGTTATTCAATGATATTTTGGGGGCCGCCAGGTACAGGTAAAACTACACTTGTGCATTTAATTGCAGAGCAACTCGACGCCGACGTGATTGAACTTTCTGCCATTAATTCAGGAGTAAAAGAGATACGTGCAGCTATTGGGGAAGTCAGCGGCTCATTAACTCGCGGGAATTCGGATTTATTTGCAAAACAAAAAGTGGTTTTTGTTGATGAAATTCATCGCTTCAACAAAAGTCAGCAGGATGCTTTTCTACCCTATGTCGAAAGCGGTCATATCATTCTCATTGGCGCAACAACAGAGAATCCTAGCTTTTCCGTTAATCGCGCATTGTTGTCTCGATTACGTGTTTTTATTTTAGAAAAACTATCAACAGATGAATTGATGAAGCTTCTGAATGCTGCGATTGAATTCTTACAAGAACGCGAAAAAAAGACCATTGAGTTTGAAGAAAACGCAGCTTTGGCGCTGGTTACTCAAGCGAATGGAGACGCAAGAGCCCTATTAATGTCAGTCGAAATTTGCAGCGATTTGGCCAACAGCGGTGAAAAAATAAGCCTATCGTTGATAAAGAAAGCAACAGGCGCTAAAACCTTAGCCTTTGATAAAAATGGAGACCACTATTACGATTTGTTATCGGCATTTCACAAATCAGTGAGAGGTTCATCTCCAGACGGCGCTTTGTATTGGTTTTGTCGTCTTTTAAAAAGTGGTGGTGACCCGCTAGTGATCGCGCGACGCCTGTTGGCGATAGCATCTGAAGATATAGGCAATGCGGACCCAAGGGCACTGCAAGTTTGTCTTAATAGTTGGGATTTATATCATCGCGTGGGCCCTGCTGAAGGCGAAAGAGCGCTTGCTCAAGCTGTCATTTATTGCGCGCTTGCACCCAAAAGTAACGCCGTTTACACAGCTTTTAAAAAGGCACAGCGACTTATTGACGAAAGCCCAAGTTACGACGTTCCTGCCCATTTAAGAAATGCGCCAACTAAGCTAGCGAAAGAAATGGGTCATGGAGATGAATACCGCTACGCTCATAACGAACCTAATGCTTATGCAGCCGGCGAATCGTATTTGCCACCGGATATCGCCGAAATCACATTTTATCATGCCAGTGAGCGAGGCTTAGAGAAACAATTGAGTGCGAAGATGGACTATTTGGCCCAACTTGATGCACAAGCTCATGCACAAGGTAAATCACGAAAAAACACAACAGGTTCATAAAATGCATACGTTTCAAGTATATCTATTTGTAGCAATGGGAGGTGCAGTTGGCGCCTCTATGCGGTATTTAATTGTTCAAATCTCGACTAATCTATTGGGAAAGGGCTTTCCATTTGGTACTCTTGTCGTCAATGTATTGGGCTCGTTCCTATTGGGCATATTGTATTCCTTTATGCAACAGGATAATGGTGAAAACGCAGGGTTAAGAGCCCTAATTGGCATTGGCCTGTTAGGTGCATTCACTACCTTCTCAACCTTTTCACTCGATACGGTATTACTCATTCAGCACGGCGAAATCATGAAAGCCTCGCTCAATGTTTTTTTCAACGTCACTGTTTGTCTCATTTCAGTGTGGTTGGCTTTATTAATTTTCAAAGGATAATGTAAAAAATGTTAGATCCTAGATTGATCAGAAATAACCTTGACGAAGTGGCTGAAAAGCTGCTTAAACGTGGTTACTCTCTCGATGTTGTCGCAATTACTGAGTTAGAAGAAAAACGCAAGGTTCTGCAATTAGCGACTGAAGAATTACAGAATCAGCGTACAGTTCGCTCCAAAGCAATCGGCAAAGCGAAGGCCTCTGGTGAGGATATACAGCCATTACTTGATGAGGTTAGTGGTCTCGGTGAAAAGCTAGATGAAGCTAAATCTGGCTTAGAACGAGTGATGAATGCGTTCAACATTATTTATCAAGAAACGCCAAACTTGCCATCTGACGAAGTACCTGTAGGCAAAGATGAAAGTGAAAATCAAGAAGTCCTCAAGTGGGGCGAAGTGCCTAGCTTCGATTTTGAAGTAAAGGATCATACTGATGTTTCTGCAAGGTTAGACAACGGCCTTGATTTTGAAACAGCAGCAAAGCTTTCCGGTTCACGATTTGTAGTGATGAATGGAGCCGTTGCTAGAATGCACAGAGCGCTCGGTCAGTTTATGCTCGATATGCATACGCAGGAACACGGTTATCAAGAAGTTTATGTTCCTTACCTCGTAAATTCAGACAGTCTCTACGGTACTGGTCAGTTGCCGAAGTTTGGAGCTGATTTATTTCATACCAAGCCGGCTACCGAAGAAGGTCAGGGAATGTCGCTTATTCCAACTGCTGAGGTGCCATTGACGAACATAGCAAGAGACGAAATATTTCCTTTAAGTGCACTTCCAATCAAAATGACGGCACATACACCTTGTTTTAGAAGTGAGGCAGGTTCGTATGGTCGTGATACAAAGGGACTTATTCGCCAGCATCAATTTGATAAAGTTGAGATGGTTCAGTTAGTGCATCCTGATCAGTCAATGCAAGCCCTAGAAGAGTTAACTAGCCATGCTGAAGCCATATTACAAAAGTTAGGATTGGCATATCGTAAAGTTCTTTTATGCACCGGCGACATGGGGTTTGGTGCAACTAAAACTTATGATTTAGAGGTTTGGTTGCCCGCTCAAGATACCTATAGAGAAATATCGTCTTGTTCAAATATGGGCGATTTTCAAGCTCGTAGAATGCAGGCAAGGTATAAATCTCACGAGATGAAGAAGCCTGAATTATTGCATACATTGAATGGTTCGGGTTTAGCCGTTGGACGAACACTAGTTGCCATATTAGAAAACTACCAACAGGCTGATGGTAGCGTTAAAGTTCCCGAAGCCTTAGTATCCTATATGAATGGTGTTGAAGTTATTTCACCTTCTGCATAAAGCTTACTTATAAACTTATAGGCATTTTGCTGGCTTCGGAAGGCCAGCAATTTTCGTCGCTTGTTTTGCAGGGCCTTTTGGAAACAAACGCTGCACATAACGGCTATTTCCAATGTCAGGCCCAAATTTGTTTGCTAGGCTTTTTACTAATACGCGTATTGCTGGGCTAGTGTCGTATTCTTTATAAAACTCTCTAACAAAAAGTACCACTTCCCAATGGGCATCACTTAACTCAATCGATTCCTTTTGCGCAATAATTTCTGCTATTTCGGTGTCCCATTCTGTATGGTCCAACAAATAACCATTTGCATCTATTTCTATTTTCTTTCCAGCGACCTCTAAAAATTCTTGCATACTGTTTACTAATACTCTCTTTTAAACTGACAGCCTGTGTTATTGCAGCGTAATACACGGGATATGTTGCGTAGATATTGTTACAAACTCTTCAAATTCTATAATATTAATTTTATTGTGCCCTGCAAAATTAGCTAAAAGACCGCTCGCCTTTAGGTCACGTTTGATGACGTAAATAAGAATGTCAGTGCGCTCGTTTAGCTCATCCAATATATTATACAGTTGAAATACACCTTGTTGCGCTACAATAATGGCATGGTGATTTTTAGTGCTATTGGCAGTACTAGGACTGCCCAACATAGGTTTAATGGCATGATAATCGGAACCTAAAAAAAGAATTAACATAAGGACAATATTCCTGAACTAAAATCGAATGACAGCGGCTGACGAATCACAAAGTCGACTGAATTCAATGCTGCTTATGGCTGATGCCGTGTCGTTCATGGTATCACTGGTAAGATTAAGTGACGCCATATCGTCTTCGATATAATATATAGCTTCAATATCATACAAGGGCATTACATTAATTTGTTTCGCTATCGATTTCTTATGTAAATAAGTACTGTCTTGCGTATCTAGTAATTGGTAAAGCCCTTGTTGGGCAAATACAAAGGTAACCTCGACACCAACATTGCTTGCTGCCAGAGCTGCTTCTAATGCATCTTGTGCAGCACTGTTGTAATAAGGTGGAGATGTCGAAATGATCAGTAAGGTTGTCATGAGCAGTCTCTAAAACTGAATGCAAATTGGCGCACTATCGTTGCCAATTGCAGCTGAATTAAGTGCAGAAAAATAGTCAGCCATACCTACTGGGCAAAACGCTTTGTGGATGTTGCTGTTTCGCTTAAACATGTTCGCATCATCTTCTGATAATACGCCACGTTTTGCTGATGCGGTGACACAAACATTCAGTGGTGTTTTTGTTTGTTCTGTAAACTGAGTCCAAAGTTGAAGCATATTTTTTTCACCTGGCCCGGGCTGAATATCACCGTTCGCGTGCAAAACGCCCTGGTGGTAAAAGAAAACCTGTTCTATTTGATGGCCTAAGTCGATTGCTGCCTCACAAAAGGATAGGGCAGTTTGGCCATTTACAGAGTCAAATGGAGAGCGCGTAATAAAAATAAGGAATCTATTCATAACAAACAAAAACACCCCTTAGAAGGGGTGTTTTCCATCGTGAGTTTGAGCGATCAATCGTCGCCGCCGAATGCGTTTAACAGCGCTAATAGCGAAGTAAACAAGTTATATATATTCAGATAAAGTGCTACCGTTGCCATGACATAGTTCGTTTCACCGCCTTTAACAATTCTGCTAGTGTCGTACAGAATAAAGCCAGAAAAGATGAAAACAATAACGGCGTTAATTGCTAAATGTACGGCCGGAACAGCAAAGAACATGTTTGCTATGCTAGCTATTATTGCGAATACTAAACCTACAATTAAAAAGCCACCTAAGAAGCTAAAATCTTTCTTAGTCGTGATTACGTAGCCCGACAACGCCACAAAAATAATTGCGGTTGTGCCAAATGCTTCCATGATAAGTCCAGGATAGCCTACGTTTAAGTAGTAGTTGATCAATGGACCGAGCGCTGCGCCCATTAAACCTGTAAACAGAAACGTTAGAGGAAGCGCAGCAGCAGAGTTTGCGTATTTAGAAACAGCAAACAGTGAAGCAAACGCGGCCAACATAAGGCCAATTCTTGCAAAACCACCTAGATTCATACCCATCGTGATCCAGGCACAAACAGCACTAAAAACTAAAGTCATCGACAATAGTAGGTAGGTGTTTTTTAATACCTTATTGATTTCTATCGCTGACCGAGTGCCAGAAGCAGAATATACTGAACGTTGTTCCATTTTGTACGTCTCCACGTTAAATAATAATTGAGTAAAACAGTTGGTTATTTGTTAGATACTTTGTAGGGTGTTTGGTTCAAAATTTCAAGTAGTTTTCACCAACTAATGTATATTATTACAGGAATGCATAAAAAATGTTCAAACAAACAAAAAAAAACAGTTTTTTCTATGTAAAGACTTTACAACAGTCAGTTTGATGCTTAATATGCGCACCTCTTACGCAGAGTCACTTGGTTCAAGCTGAACTTATGGACCTAAACAGGGTCATAACTTGAAGTTAACGATATGGCTAGGGTAATATAACCTTGGGTTAATTTAAAAATAAATTAATTGCAACGTTGAAAAAGTTTATGGATAGCTGGCAGAGCTCGGTTTAATGCACCTGACTTGAAATCAGACGTACGGTCAAACGTACCGGGGGTTCGAATCCCTCGCTATCCGCCAATTTAAGGGCCTAAACGATGTTTAGGCCCTTTTTTGTTTGCGCAAGAAAACTGACTGCTTCTTAGCCGTTTTCTACAAGCTGTTTATCGAGGGTTTTCTCTACACACTCTCTAATTCATAACAGCAATATTGCATAAAGCAATCCCTTAAAAAGCTAACTATCAAACTTCAAAGCTTAGCTTACCCTTGTTAAATGACTTCGTTTATCGAGCGAATAGGGAGGGGGCTAACTCTTCAACGCCTAGTTTTTAAGCAGCCAAATTTTTATCGACAGTACTTTAAAGAGATTATCGATACCACACATTCCTTTATTGTTAGAAATCAATACTATTGATATATTAAGCTATTCCAATGTGGCGCTATATGTAAGATACTCTCGGCTCGCAGTTAGCTGAATTTAATAAATAATAAGAAATTGAGGTTCCTACGTGATCAAGATTTTATTGGTTGATGACCATGAGCTCGTTAGGACAGGGATCAGTCGTATATTAAACGATGTCAAAGATTTTAATGTTGTTGCTTCTGTTGGAAGTGGCGAAGAAGCCGTTGAGCTGTGTCGTAAAAGTCCACCTGATATCATCATGATGGACGTCAGTATGCCTGGCATTGGTGGTTTAGAGGCGACACGCAAAATTTTGCGATTTTGCGACAGTACACGCATTATTTGTTTGTCAATGCACAAAGAAAATCCAATACCCACCAAAATAATGCAGGCGGGTGCGCATGGTTTTTTAACGAAAGATGCTGATCCTAGTGAAATGGTAAATGCTATTTATAAGGTATCTTCAGGTCAGCGTTATATATCTGCTGACGTTGCGCAGGAGCTTGCGATAGGCAGCACTTCACAGAATCATGATAATCCTTTTGAAAATTTGTCAGATCGTGAGCTAGAAATCACATTGATGCTGACAAGAGGCACTCGAGTGCCAGAAATTGCATCTAATCTCAATATTACGGCTAAAACAGTGAACACCTATCGGTATCGGATGTTTGATAAGTTGAATGTGAGTTCCGATGTTGAATTAACGCATTTAGCGCTGCGTCATAAGCTGATACAAACCGAATAGCAATGAGTGAAGACGTTTTATTTGATTCAGAGGCCTTTCTCAAGAACCTGACTTCGAAGCCTGGTGTTTACAGAATGTATAACATTAGAGATGAAGTCATTTATGTAGGCAAGGCTAAAAATCTAAAGAAACGAGTTAGTTCATACTTTCGCAAAAATGTAGACAGCGTAAAAACTCAATCGCTTGTTACGCATATTGCAAAAATGGACGTGACGGTTGTTTCAAGTGAAACCGAAGCGTTTATACTAGAAAATAATTTCATAAAAAAATATCGTCCGCGCTACAACGTGGTTTTGCGTGACGATAAATCATACCCTTTTATATTCCTTTCTGAACATGAACACCCGCGACTGAGCTTTCATCGTGGCACAAAAAAACTAAAAGGTACCTATTTTGGGCCATATCCTAGCGCGTGGGCGGTAAGAGAAAGCCTCAGATCCATGCAACGAATATTTCCAATCAGACAGTGCGAAGACAGCTATTATAGAGCTCGCAGCAGGCCCTGTTTGCAATATCAAATGAAGCGCTGCTCAGCACCTTGTGTCGCTGGTTATGTAAGCGACGAAGAGTATCGAGAACAAGTAAATTTAGCCACACTGTTTCTCAGAGGAAAGAATTCTGAAGTCATAGCTTCGTTGGTCGACAAAATGGAACAGGCAAGTGTCGCCTTAAATTTTGAGGCAGCTGCTCGTTATAGAGATCAAATTAGCGCACTGCGTCGCATACAAGAACAACAGTTCGTGACGGGTAACCAGCAAGAAATGGATGTATTTGGTTTTGCCTTTAAAAATGGTTACGCCTGCGTCCAAGGCCTTTTTATTCGCGATAGCCAACTATTGGGCAGTAAGTCATTTTTTCCTAAAATTCCGCGAGATATAGATGGTGAGACCGTCTTTCAGTCTTTCATTCTGCAATTTTATCTTGCAGGAAATAAGACTATTCCTAGACAGATTGTTATTCCAATGAAGTTTCCAGAAATGGAAGATATCGAAAAAGTACTGACAACTGAAGCTGGCTACAAAGTTAAATTCTTTGAGGGAGTGAGAGACGAAAAAAGGCAATATTTGCAGTTAGCAAATAAGAACGCTGACAATTCACTCGAAACTCAACAAAATCAGCAGAAGTCGATGTTTGCACGATTTGTCGATTTAGAAAAAGCGATTGAAAGAGATACACCCATTAGTAGAATGGAATGCTTTGACATAAGTCACACCTCGGGACAGCAAACCGTTGCTTCATGCGTTGTTTTTAACCGCGACGGTCCACTAAAGAGCGATTATAGAACCTTTAACATTGAAGGTATTACTCCGGGAGATGATTACGCAGCAATGGCGCAAGCATTGAAGCGCCGCTACAAGTCGCCTAACGCAGACGCTAAGCTACCCGATATATTATTCATAGACGGTGGCAAAGGGCAGCTTTCACAAGCAGAAGCGCATTTTGAAGACTGGCCAGCCGAATTCAAACCCATGCTTATTGGTGTGGCTAAGGGCAGCAGCAGAAAAGCCGGACTAGAAACATTGATAAGAGCCGGCTCGTACGAAACTATTCCGATGGAAAGTGATTCTCCTGGTTTACATTTAATCCAACATATTAGAGACGAATCGCATCGTTTTGCGATATCAGGGCATCGAAATAGAAGGCAGAAAGTCAAGAAAACGTCGACCTTAGAGGGTATATCAGGCGTAGGCCCGAAGAAACGACAGGCTTTACTGAAATATTCAGGTGGTCTGCAGGGTCTTAAAAAAGCGAGTAAGCAAGAAATTAGCAAGGTTCCTGGGATAAGCGAGGAACTTGCCGATATCATATACGATCATTTGCATTCTTAATTGAGTCTGTTCTGGTATCATATTCCGAGAGAAGAGTTTTAAACCAAGGTATGTAGTTATTATGTGGACCATCCCCAACATTATCACCATGTTCAGAGTCCTTCTGATACCAGTATTTGTGCTTGTCTATTTTCTTGATTGGCGATGGGCTCATCAGGCTGGCGCATTTATATTTTGGTTTGCAGCTATAACCGATTGGTTTGATGGATATCTGGCCAGAAAACTAAAGCAGTCAACACCTTTTGGTGCTTTCCTTGATCCGGTTGCCGATAAATTAATTGTTGCAGCAGCGTTGCTCATGGTAACGCACACTTATGCTAGCGTGTGGATTACTGTCCCTGCCATTGCCTTGTTGATGCGTGAAATTTATGTATCGGCTTTACGCGAATGGATGGGGCAGTATGGAAGTGCTTCAGTTGTTAAGGTGTCATTTATCGGGAAATCTAAAACGATGGCGCAAATGCTCGCGTTAATCGGATTATTATCTGGTTTAGAGGAGTTCATGGGCTTTCCGATCTATTGGGTCACGCTAGGGAAAATTCTACTTTATTTTTCTGCAGTACTATCGGTCTGGTCTATGGTTGTTTACACCAAAGCCGCGTGGAAGCAACTTAGTCAGGTAAAAGCTTAGTTTTCAGTCGTTTCAGTGCAAAATAGCAGCGAACTGTACAATTTTTAATGAAACAGTATATTTCTTTAAGATTTAGTGTTGACAGGTTTGTTTTTGAGGGTAGAATGCACCCCACATTTCGAGGCGGGAATAGCTCAGCTGGTAGAGCACGACCTTGCCAAGGTCGGGGTCGCGAGTTCGAATCTCGTTTCCCGCTCCAATCTTTTGATTGACGAAATGTAAAAAGCAACAATGTTGCGGCGGAATGGCAGAATGGCTATGCAGCGGATTGCAAATCCGTGGATCTCGGTTCGACTCCGGGTTCCGCCTCCACTTAATGCTAGTTAATTAAGTCGCAACATCAGTGCCCGGGTGGTGAAATTGGTAGACACAAGGGATTTAAAATCCCTCGCTCGTAAGAGTGTGCCGGTTCAAGTCCGGCCCCGGGCACCATTCTTTTTTTTGCAAACTGTTATGTGTGACAAATTAATGTTTTAATTGTGTCACGTTCCATAGGATGACATTATTGGTTTGTTTACTTCATGATATCCACATCCATTTCTTGTTTCGACTTAGCTCAAAAACTTGAGCCAATTACTGTTTCTAAAGTTAAAATCCTTTTTACGACTATGGCGAACGCGCCAGCATCAAAGCCAAGTTTAGCGATAGATTGCGCTCAGTTGTATGTGCCTAAATCTTTATTTTTCGATTTTGAAAATGACTTTGTAAATAAAGAAAGCTCACTTAGCAATATGATGCCGTCTTCTACTGCCTTTCAGCTTTCGGCTCAAAAGCTAGGGCTGAACATAGATGATGAAATTGTAGTTTATGATGACTTTGGTAATTTTTGCGCATCAAGAGCTTGGTTTATGCTTTTATCTATGGGCTTTACAAATGTAAAAACGCTGGATGGGGGATTACCCGAGTGGGTCAAGTGCGGCTTTTCAACGCAGACTTCTCTTACTAACCCTAGCGCTCAGTCCAATGTGCAGGTTAAACCTTCTGTAGATTATTGCTTTGTTGATGCAGAATATATTAGTGCTGCATTATCTGAATGCTTTCCAACGCCTACTTTTAAAACCTCCACTGAATGCACCCTAAAGCCACGCGCAACACTTTCGCCTCAGGTCATTGATGCAAGGAGTTTCGGTCGTTATACCGGCGTTGAGCCTGAACCTAGGGCTAATATGAGGTCGGGTCACATACCTAGCTCTTCAAATATTCACTATGCTAGTTTACAACGTTCAGGCATTTTCAAATCAGCTGACGAATTAGCAGCCATCTTTGAAGATAAAAACATTACCCTAAGCCAAGAAATTATTACAAGCTGCGGGAGCGGAGTAACCGCATGCATTGTTGCTCAAGCTGCTTATTCTTTGGGAGCGTCTCGCGTGAAAGTCTATGATGCTAGTTGGTCAGAGTGGGGCGCAAGTGAGACATTACCCATCGAGGTGGGTGAATGACTGAAGTAATAGCATTTAACTGGTTAGAGCTCTTCTCAATAGCTGTCATTCACTTCTTTGCTGTGGCAAGTCCTGGGCCCGACTTTGCTGTTGTACTTAAGCAAAGTATGCAGCAGGGAAGAGCGGCTGCAATATCCACAAGTATTGGTATTGGTTCAGGCATACTTTTGCATGTTACTTATTCTCTGATTGGGATAGGCCTTATAATTAAGACCACTCCGTGGTTGTTAAATATACTGCTATATCTGGCCGCTGCTTATTTAGCATGGATTGGTATTAGTGCTTTAAAGAGTCAACCACATGGCCAAGCAAAGCTATCGGCTGTGCCTGTCCCGCAAAAAAGCTTGATAAAATCATTCATGATAGGTTTCATCACTAACGGTCTAAACCCGAAAGCTACGTTATTCTTTTTGTCTGTTTTCACGGTCGCAATCTCATCAGAAACGCTTTTATCACATAAAATTATATATGGCTTATATATGGCTGTTGCAACTGCCGCATGGTTTGTCTTTCTATCTGTTGTCATTACGCATCGAAAAGTACGTGCGTTTTATGAGCTAAATGGCTACATCTTTGACCGCATTATGGGAGTTGTTCTCATAATCATGGCTTTATTCCTTGTTGTCACCAGTTGATTAGAGAACCTCTTCACATTTTTTAGTATACTTCGTCACGGCAAACGGTATGTATTTGTTCTATGGGAACGACGAATAAATCTGTAAAACGGCGTAATTCATACGTAAAATATGCGTCGAGTATGTGCTTCTAATTTAAAATTAGTGACCTTACCTAATTAACGTGGAAAATTAAGTCTCAATGAATAAAGTACCAAAACAAAATTATACTTTAGATATTAAAAGCCTTTTTGAACGAGGGAACATCGCGACCAAGCAAAACTTACCAGTTATGCTTCGCTGCATGTTTATTTTGCTTTTTATCGGGCTTGCTGCATTCGTGGCTTTCTTCAACATCTATGAAATAGAAACAGTGGCTCAACTTGAAGCCATGCAAACTGAAACGTATTTCTTTAATATGTTGTTGACAGTTTTATTATCACCGCTGATGGCAGGGATGGGTATGCTGGCGGTTAAAACTGAACGAAAACAAACGATTAATGTTATTAGTTTGTTTATGTACGTCCCCTTTATACTCTGGCTAGCCACAGCAGAGTTGATTATATCCTTGCTTACCCAAGTGGGTATGACGCTGTTTATTTTGCCCGCAATTTACATTTTTATTACTACCATCTTTGCGAAACTCTTAATTGCGGATAAACAGCTAAGGCCGTTTCTTGCAATAAAAACCTCGATTCAAATGTGCAATCAGTATCTATTGCAACTTACCGTCTTATTCGCTATTTTCTTAGTCTTGTTCGTGATCGGCATGCTGACCTTTGGTTTAGCATTTATTTGGGTGTTGCCTCTTTATTACAACGTTACCGGCATTTTATATAATGACTTGTTTGGAACCGACGTTGAGGCCCCTCAAACACAAGCTGGCAACTCCGAGGAAACTCATTTTGATGCATAAATTGAAAATTATTTCGATTGCCGTCATCGTTCTAGTTTTAGTTCTGTTTGGTGTATATTCATTACAACCAGAGCAATCGGTTATACAAAAAATCCCGCAGAGTGAATCGGCTAAAAAGCCCATCCCAGACTTTAGCCAATATGAAATCACGACGGAAAAAAAGAAAGCATTTTTTAGTTATTTAAAGCCAGCCGTTGAAGCACAAAACAATCATATTTTAGTTCAACGAGAATTCATTCATGGCTTAAGGGCAAAATATATATCCGGCGAAATGATCACTGAAAAACAAATGCAAGAGCTCAATTGGCTCGCCGATGAATATCGTGTCGACGCAGATAATAAAAGCCTAGAGCCCGTATTTGATAAGCTATTAACTAGGGTTGATATCATTCCTGTAGAGTTGGTGTTGGTCCAAACTGCGAATGAATCAGCTTGGGGAACATCACGCTTTGCCCGCAAGGGTTATAATTTCTTTGGTCTTTGGTGTTTTAAAGAAGGCTGCGGGTTTGTGCCTAAACGTCGTAATGATGGTTCGGTACATGAAGTAGCGAAGTTTAATAATCTATCAAGGGCTATGTATACATACATGCGCAATTTGAATAGGCATGACGCTTATCGAGAAATGCGCGCAATCAGAAAACAGTTGCGGAATAAAATGCAGCCGATTTCAGCTCTTGCACTAACCGAAGGGCTAACGAAGTATTCAGAGCGCGGCGACGATTACGTAGTGGAATTAAAACAAATGATTAGAGTTAATAAGGATTTGATGTGATGCAAAAACCTATCTTATTGGTAGTTTTGGCAATGTTACTGACGCAAGTAGCTTATGCTGATGAAGTAGAAGTAAGTTACAAGACGTTTTATAGTCACGTTAAAAAGTTAGATAATGAAGACACCCGAGCCCTGCAGTTTGCTTTTGGGTTTAAGCATGTTGGCACCGGTGAGCTATGCACAATAAATAAAGCACGAATAAGCACACAAAAAGTTCAGCTCCCCCTTACGGTTACGGCAGAGAACCGCTTCACTATACAATCTGAAAAAGCCCTTAGTTTGGCGGATGCGTTTGTTGTGATTGATTTTAAAGAGCCTTCAAATCAGTGCGACATTTCCGTTCAACTTGAAACAAAGCCGGAATTTTTAAAAGCAGAGTATACGTTCGAAGAAATGCAGTTTATTTATGAACAGTACGAAGCATTTTTTAACGAGATGGGCAGCTTTTTATCCTTTATGATGCCAACGGTCAAGGGATTGATGCTTCAATTTAGCGACCAAGACTTGCGTGAAGCTACCAAAACAGGCGAGATGGTCAATGCAGGTACGCTGATGCTGGATGATGAATGGTTTGAACGTAAAAAGGGCCTGAAACTGCAAACCATACCGTTACGCATAACGGCTATGGCCAGCAAATAGTCGAGGAATTAAGTTTCTTTCACAATATTTAATTGATACGCAATTTGATGAGCTAGGCGCTCAACGGCTTGATTGCCCTTCTCTGCAACCTCAATTGCGCGATGAAATTCAAGTATCCCGACATCATGCAGTTGAGGTTCAATTAAAATATCGGGCGGCTCACCAGCGAGTCGAGACCGAGTTACTCTAGCTTGCAGTATTTCTAATGAACTACTCATAACACCAACAATCCCCGGAGGCGTTCTTTTATTCGGTTTAGTGTCTGGTGAAAACCATTTCTTTATAAAGCCATCGCTTGCTCTGTCTAGCATTTCATCCGTTTTTCTTTGGTTTTCTTCGTGCTCACGTTCACAAGTTTCAATCAGGCGTGGACGGAAGTCCGCGCTCAAATTGACAGCAATAACAAAGTCAGCGCCCATATGTCTGCATTGATTCACAGGAACAGGGTTCACGACGGCGCCATCAACCAACCAGCGACCATTATGTTCTACGGGGCTAAATAATGCAGGTATTGCGCACGATGCTTGAATAGAATCTCCAACTTCACCTTGATTAAAGACAACCTCTTTACCAGAGTAAAGATCAGTTGCTACACAAGCAAAAGGCAAGTTCATTTCTTCAAAGGTAGAAGCACAAAAATCTTCTCTTAGTTTGTCAAATACCTTTTGTCCACTAGCAAGTCCACCACGTCGAAAACCGACACCCAGTAGCTTAAACACTTGCCATTCGGTTAATGTATTTGCCCAAGCTTCCAGATCATCAAGTTTTCCACTTGCAAAAGCGGCGCCTACATATGCTCCAATTGAACAACCCGCGACAATATCTATCTGAACGCCAGCTTTTTGCAAGGCCCTGATGATACCAATGTGAGCCCAGCCTCTTGCTGCACCAGCACCTAGTGCAAGTCCAATTTTCATATTATTCCTTGTTATATATTTGCAATTTGTATCACGAGTGAATCATCGATATTGGTAGATGAAATTTCTTCACTATTGAATTTATATTCTTTCTTTGGTGCACTGCGGTCTATCGTTAATGTGTCAAAATCGAATAACTGTTTATCTGCCATCTGACTTGGACTGATATTTTGAAAAGATTTAAATAAATTCTCAATTCTGCCCGGCGTTTTTTTGTCCCAATCAGTGAGCATCGCTTTAATATTTTGACGCTGTAAATTCTCTTGCGAACCGCACAGATTGCACGGAATTATGGGGTATTCATTGAGCTCAGCGAATCGAACAATATCTTTTTCTCGGCAGTATGCCATGGGTCTAATGACAATGTTTCGCTTATCGTCAGACAATAGTTTAGGAGGCATTGATTTTAATTTGGCACCATAAAACATGTTTAAAAAAGTTGTTTCAACCATATCATCCATATGGTGCCCAAGTGCAATTTTAGTTGCGCCTATGCTTTCCGCAAACGAATATAAACTGCCACGACGAAGTCGAGAACACAAACCACAGGTGGTTTTACCTTCGTCAATCTTAGCTTTCACAACTGAATATGTGTCTTTATCGATAATGTAGTAGGGGATCTTTTTTGATTCTAGGTAGTCAGGTAAGACATGCTCCGGAAAACCGGGTTGTTTTTGGTCTAAGTTGACTGCAATAACATCAAAATGAATGGGAGCTGATTTTTTCAGACTGAGCAAAATGTCCAACATGGCAAATGAATCTTTCCCACCACTTATGGCGGCCATTACAACATCTCCATCTTCTATCATGTTGTAGTCGTCTATAGCTTTGCCAACGTTTCTACGTATTTTTTTTGCTAATTTATCGTTACTGTATTTTAGCTTTTGGTTAAAGCCTGTTTCTTCACTCATTATGCATTCCGACAACCCATAAGCTGGGTCAATTCATTCAAAATAAAAACGCTGGTCTGTGTATATTTTTATCGAATACAAAAAATATGGCGTTTTTCGATGGGCGTCATTTTAATGCTTGTGAGCTTGGTAAGCAATTAACAAAGAGGCGTTAAGTTAAAACGCTTTAAGTATTTAGTTGAGAAAGCAAGTAGAGAAAGCTTCTGCCTAGGTCGCAATAGCTTAATTTTCTGGCATAAACTTGGTTCTTGCTAATATCAACTGAATTTAATTTGTTTTTACAATCAAGGTATCGCAATCAACTGAGTCAATAATAAGCTCCGCTGTATTACCTAGTAGTGCGGCGGTTAATCCTTTTCTTCCAACTGAGCCAATAACTACGAGGTCGGCTTTATATTGTTGGCAAATGGCTGGGATCATATCCTCGGGTAATCCTTCCTGCACATGTATATTAGTATCGTTAACCTTGTACTTCTTAGCCAGTGTATTCAATTGTGTAGTATGTCTTTCTTGCACCGTTTTATTGTAAATTTCGGGAGAAAAACTAGGTACTTCAACCGTTACTTGGACCGGTGCACCAGCATATGAGTTGGCAAAATGGAGATTCGCATTAAGTAGCTGAGATAACTCATATGCTGTTTCAGCCACTTTATCACTCAAGAATACATGTTCATCATCTTTAGCCGAAACACCGATTGCAGTTAGTATAGTTGGTTTTTGTGGCCACTCGTGAGACTTGACTAAGAGTAAGTTAACAGACGAATTTCGAGCAATGTGCCAATCTGCAGCAGTAAATAAACTAGAAGAGAGTAATCCATGCTTCTTAGTCGCTTTTATAATAAGGTCACAACCATAATCACTGCAGGTATTTATTACCGCTTCATGTAATTTTTTATGCCACACAACAACGACGTCAATCTTAACTTTACCTGTTAGGTTGAGCTGCTTTATTTGAGCCTCTATCTTCAATCTTTCTTGTTCAACCATGGCCTCTTTCATATTGACACGTGCTTCGCTGTTAAGCACTGCGGTCATGTCGTAAGATTTGTCATAAATACAGGAAAATACGATTATTGTAGCGTCTGTTGTTTGCGCAAATTTCAGCGCACGCAACACCGGATTTTGTTGTTCGAGGGTGGGGTCGGTAACAGCGAGTATTTTTTTACACGTAAACATGATTTTCTCCAACACTGATATATAAGTTTGTAGTGTGGATGCTTTTTGTTCAATACACCAGTTAAGCTATTGCCGCAGATCAAATAATTGCCGAAAAAAGTTACAAGCATGGCCCCATTAAGTTCTGCGCAGAAAGAGCTACAATAACAGAGCACATGAGATGTTTACTATTTGCACTAACAAACGTTAGTAAAGTTAATTTCCATATCGGGTAAACGCTGCCTAATTCCATCAAAATTAATAATGGATATCAATTTGCCATCAACTTTTATTAATTCTTCTTTTTGAAAGCGGGTTAATAATCTACTGATAGTTTCCACCGTTAAGCCAAGGTAGTTGCCTATTTCATTTCTGGTCATGGATAGGTTGAACTGTTTTGCGGAAAAGCCTCTTTCTTCAAAGCGCTGCGATAAATGGCTCAAGAAGTGCAATAACCGCTCTTCTGCGCTGCGCTTGCTCAGCAACATCATTAAATCATGGTCATGTTTAATTTCCGCACTCATGAAGCGCATTATTTGCTGTCTTAACTTTGGAAATTTCACCGACATCTCGTCGAGAGTATCGTAGGGGAGTTCGCATACCATAGCCGTTTCTAGGGCCTGGCTAGAACTGCCGTGTTTATTGTCTTTTAATGCATCAAAGCCAATAATATCGCCAGGGAAATGAAAGCCGATAATTTGTTCAACACCATCTTTATCGCTAACGTATGACTTAAACGAACCCGAGCGTACAGCGTACAAAGAATGGAAATCATCGCCATGGCGAACTAATTTATCATTTTTGTGTAAAGGTTTTTTTCGCTCAATAATGTCGTCTAACGATTCCAATTCATTTTTGTTCAAACTAACTGGCAAACACAAGTGACTAAAGGTACAACTTTGACAGTGAATCGAAAGTTCGGGGGCTTTTGCCATTACTTATTCATCCTTGTTAATTATGCAGGTAAGTTAGCTCATAACTAGGTTTAAGGTCAAGGTTAAAGAAAATAGTAGCAACAGTAAAGAGACCGTAATCCTAGTCAATTTATGTTGAAAAATGGGGACTAAAAAGCTTGCTCCTAAACTCGCTGCAAAAAGCGTAGGGAGTGTCCCGACACCAAATGAAAACATTACAAGCGCACCTTGCATTGCCGACTCGCTGGCAAGAGACCAAGTCAGCACCGAATAAACTAAACCACAGGGTAACCAGCCCCATATCATGCCATACAGTAGAGTGTACAATGGGTTTTTGAAAGGAATAAGTTTTTTGGATAGAGGGGCTACTTTTCTCCAAAGACTTCCACCTAGTTTTTCTAAGTAAGATAAACCCTTGTACCAATCGCCGATGTAAAGCGCTAATAAAACCAAGAAAACAATACTAATAATTTGCAAAAAAGGGAATGCGGATTGAATATTAACGGTTGCAATGCTGCCTATAAAACCAGTAATTGCACCTGCAATCGTGTAACTAACTATACGACCAAGGTTGTATGAAAAAATATAGGGAAGCTGTGATTGCCCTTTAGGAATTGCGAATGAAAATGCACTGGCAATACCACCGCACATACCGATGCAATGAACACCGCCGGCGATGCCAATTAAGAAAGCTCCTATGTAGTTAATCTCGACCATTATTACTTATCGACAGTGCTTGGCTTCGACTCGTTGCTGTCTGAGCCGTTACTTTTGCTTTGTGTAACGGTACTCTGTTCAGCTTCTTTATGCTGGGTATTGATGTCGTCATCAAACAAAATGCTATAGCCTTGGCGATCAAGGTCTTCAAACTGATTCGACCGAACAGCCCAAAAAAATACAACGATCGCGATACCTACAATGATGATAGCAAGGGGTATCAACACATAAATAATACTCATACTTTCAATAGACTCCTTTACCTATAGGGTTTTATCTTAATCTTTAAGCAGCCGCGTAGAGTTAACTACCACAATGATGGAACTAATAGACATACCAAGAGCAGCCATCCAAGGCGTTAAAAAACCAGCCATTGCCAGTGGTAAAACTAGCACGTTATACCCAATTGCCCACACCATATTCTGTTTTATTTTACGTCGAGTTCTGTCTGCCATAGCCAACACCAAAGAAAGAGAATCCAATCGTGCGTTAAGCAAAATAACGTCGGCCGCGTTTTTCGCTAAGTCTGACGCATTACCTACAGCCAAAGACACATCCGCTGCTGCTAGTACAGGAGCATCATTAATACCATCGCCAAGCATTAATACTTTTTTACCTTGCTGCTGCATGGTCTTTATTGTTGTTAACTTTTGTGACGGGGTACATTGTGCAAAGGTATTATTGATGCCTAACTTGTGTGCAACAAAGCTGACATTTTTTTCGCTATCACCACTTAATATACTTGTGTCATAGCGCTTCAATTTCTTCAGTACTGCTGCTACGTCATTCTTTATCTGGTCAACTAACCAGAACGCGGCGACAACTGCGTCATTTTTAGTAAGTATCACTGTGGCATTATCAAGCTCATTAGCTAAAGGTGGGCACCCAGTTAAACTAACAAAGTTAGCTGAACCTAGTTTATAAACATTCCCGTTAAGCTTACCTGCAATGCCATTTCCAATGCTTACGCTAAAATCGTCAATTTGCTCATCTTTAGTATTTATGTTGAGCTTTGCAAAGGCTTTTGCAATAGGGTGTTCGGATCTTATTTCTAATGCTGTGGCAATGGAGAGCAGTTTATCTCGCTGCTCGTCATCAGCAAACCAAGCTCTTTCGATAGAAAACTCTCCACGGGTTAGCGTACCCGTTTTATCAAACACGATGTCTGTTATTTCAGTAAGTTGCTCGAGTGCATCGGCTCGTTTAAGCAATATGCCGCCTTTGTTTAACTTAGCCATTGCACACGTCAAGGCAGAAGGCGTAGCCAAACCAAGAGCACAAGGGCACGTAGCAACGAGCACAGAAATAGCGATCCAAAATGCATTTGGACTGTCTTGAAAGTACCAAAATGTATAAGTGATAGCTGTAAATGCCAATACAATCGCACCGAAGTGACGGCTAAGTTTGTCAGCCATTAAGGCAACTTTAGGCTTGTTCGCTAGTGCCGTTTCTTGCAGCCGTAAAATTTGATTCACCATCGCATATTTAAGCGATGTAGTGACTCTGATAGTAATAACCCCTAGCTGGTTGATTGTTCCGCCATATACCTGTGCGCCTTGCTGTTTTTCGACGGACTCAAATTCACCTGTTAGCATCGATTCATCAATGGTTGCTTGTCCCTCAGTGATTTCCCCATCCACTGGGATGATTTCACCGGCCTTAACAAGTACTAGGTCGTTTACTTGTAACTGTTTAGCTAACACGGACTTCAGTTCGCCATCTACCCACTTCAACGCTGTGACGGGAATATGCTTTAACATATTTGAAGATATTTGATTTGCTTTATGACGCGTTCTTTGTTCCAAGTAACGACTAATAAGCAAGAAAAAAACGAACATACAAATTGATTCGAAATACACTTCAGCATCAACTTGATTGATTGTGATTATCCCAGCGATATAGGTAGATAATATGGCAATGCTAATTGAAATATCCATATTAATTGTTTTTGCTAGTGTGGATTTTAAAGCGCTGAGATAGAAAACACTGCCTGAATACAAAACAACAGGGGTAGTTAAAACAAGACTGACCCAATTGAAATAGCGGGTTGTTTCAGCATCCATATCGCCGAAGAGATCGAAATATTGAGCCATGGCTAGCATCATCACCTGCATGGTCATGATACCCGCTAGGCCGAGCTTTTTTAGATAACTTTTCTGTTCATTTTGAAATGACGCTTCATGTTTATCAGCTTGAAAGGGTAGTGATTCATAGCCAATAGTTTTAAGCTTGCCAAGCAGTTGTGAAAGATGAATTTCATCATCATTCCATGTAACCATCGCTCGCCTTGCACCTACGTTAACAGCAACCTGTTTAACGCCACTTACTTTTGCCAATTGCTTTTCAATAAGCCAACCACAGGCCGCGCACGTTATACCTTCAACAGTTAACTGAATTTGTTTATCTTTACCGCTATCAAAAACAAATTCTTCTTGCAGCTCCGGCTCGTCATAAACCGCAAGTTTACTCATCGTATTGTCGAGCGCAGAATCGCCTTTTGCTGCAGGTTCAGTCCGAAATTCGTAGTAACTCTCTAGCCCATTATCGACAATTGTGCTCGCCACGGCTTGGCAACCTGGACAGCACATATTATGTTTATTATTGAGAATAGTGACGGGGTATTTGTCACCCTCTAAATTTGGCAGCCCACAATGAAAGCAATCACCTTTTGAAATATTAATAGCCATTAAGTATGGGTACCGCCATTATGGATTAAAACTAGTCGCTTTTGTCGTTGGCAAGGTAATGGTTTTTTGAACCTTCCAACTCTCGTCAAGTGGGGTAAGTCGTAACCGCCACTTTCCTTCTACGCTGGTATCGTTTTGAGCTCTATAAATCCCACTGGCGTCGGCACTTAACAACACAAAAAAATCTCTCTCTTCTAGGGTGACATGAAAAAAATCTAGCTTTAGTGCCTCTCTGGTTTGAGGTGCACCTGATAAAAATTCAACGGAGATGACATCGTCCGTTATATTTAATCTAGTGCTGATACCGAGTGATTTTGCTTTCTCAATTTTATCTAATCTAGCATTAATTGATTTGCCTTCTTTGTAGTAATCATCAACTACAAGACTGTTGGTACCATCCGTTGCGAAATTGACTACAATGCCGCCAACGATAAATGATGAAACGGGTATACAGATTAGAAACCAAGGCCAAAACTGTTTATACCAAGGCTTAACGTCTAGTTCTTCCATAATGCTTTAACTCTTTTTTTACTTGCGTGAATTAACTATGCTTTCGGTGGGAGAGTATACGGAATTGGGTAAAAAAAACCTCGTCAATACGAGGCTTTTTGAGTCGTATTTTTACTTTATTTGAGACAGGCTATAAACATAAGCTGCAACAACGTGCACCTTGTCTTCACCAAGCGTCTCTTTAAACGCCGGCATAACACCGTTGCGTCCGTAATAGAGAGTTTCAGTCACTGTCTTCTGATTGCCGCCATATAACCAGATATTGTCTGTCAGGTTAGGAGCACCAATCATTTGATTGCCTTTACCATCCATTCCGTGACAGGCAGCGCAAACCACGAATCTGGCCTTGCCGGCTTCTTTTAAGCCTTGATCAACGTCACGACCACTTAGGCTTAAGGTATACGCTACAACCTCGGCTACGCCGTCTTCACCCATGCTGTTGAGCCAACCAGGCATAGCGCCGCGGCGACCTAAGATTAATGTTTCTTTGATCTTGTCACCAGAACCGCCATATATCCAATCGTTGTCGGTAAGATTAGGGAAGCCTGATGCTGCACCTTTTGCATTCGAACCATGACACTGCGCGCAGTTTTGCAAGAACAAGCGTTGGCCAACTTGCACCGCTTCTTCATTTTTTGCTAGTTGCTCAACCGGTGTTTTTGCATACTCAGCAAAAATTGGGTCGAATTTCTCATTTGCATATTTAATCTGCAGGGCATATTCGTTCCAATTACCGTCTTCAATGTCTTTTTGCAATGCAAGCTTCGACTCTTCAAGTGAAAGCACACCTTGGTTAGAGCTTTCCCAACCAAGAAGCCCTTTATACCCGCCTAAACCCGGGTACAAGAGTAAGTAAGCAACACCCCAAACAATACAAATGTAGAATAATATTGTCCACCAACGAGGCAATTGGTTGTTCATCTCTTCTATGCCATCGAAAACGTGTCCCATCGACTCGCCTTCTTTGACCCCAGTGCTATTTGATAAACACCAACGTAAAAGAACGTAACAGCCTAATATTGAACCTAATGTTATTACTGATATCCAAATTGTCCAAAACATACTCATAAGTTCAAGACTCCTGATCTTTTTTATTTAAGTTTTTCTTTTCTTCGTCATCGAAAACTAAGTTTGCTGCCTCATCAAAGCTTTTTTTATTGCGGCTGCTGAATGCCCAATAACAAACGCCAACGAAAGAGACGAAAACGATAACCGTAAATATGCTGCCTATAGTTCCCTGGTCCATTATTTTAAATGAGTCCCAAGTTGCTGTAGGTAGGCAATCAAAGCTTCCATTTCCTTTTTGCCTTTTACTGCAGCTTCAGCACCTGCAATATCTTCATCTGTATAAGGCATACCTAGCATACGGTTAACTTCCATTTTTTTGACGATATCTTTACCATCAAGTGTGTTCTCGGCTAGCCATGGATAACCCGGCATATTTGATTCAGGTACTACGTTTCTTGGATTCATCAAGTGAACGCGATGCCATTCATCACTATAGCGTTCGCCAACTCGCGCTAGATCAGGCCCTGTTCTTTTTGAACCCCATAAGAAGGGGCGTTCCCAAACAGATTCACCGGCTACTGAGTAATGCCCATAACGCTCTGTTTCAGAACGGAAAGGGCGGATCATTTGGCTGTGGCAGCCAACACAACCTTCACGGATGTAAATGTCACGACCTTCCAACTCTAAGGCGGTATATGGACGCAAGCCCTTAACTGGCTCTAATGCTTGTTGGTCAAACATTAATGGTAAGATTTGCGCCATCGCACCAAAGCTAATTGCGACTAGAATAAGAACAGTTAATAAACCAACGTTTTTTTCTAACAACTCATGTGGATTTTTCATTATCGTTCTCCTTATGCCGCAGCGGTTGCAGTATTATCTACAATGCTTTCTTTTGGTGCACGGATTGTGCGATAGCAGTTGTAAGCCATTATTAACATGCCGGCTACAACGAACAAGCCACCAATGAAGCGAACGATGTAGAATGGCTTAGAGGCTTCTAATGACTCCACAAAAGAGTAGGTTAGAGTGCCGTCTGCATTCACTGCTCTCCACATCAATCCTTGCAGAACGCCTGACATCCACATTGCAACGATGTACAGAACCACACCGATTGTAGCTAGCCAGAAGTGAACATTGATAAGCTTGGTGCTATACATTTTTGGTTGCCCGAACAAAATTGGGACCAAGTGGTATACAGAGCCGATCGTGACCATGGCTACCCAACCTAACGCACCTGAGTGAACGTGACCAACTGTCCAGTCAGTGTAATGAGATAGCGCGTTTACCGTTTTGATAGCCATCATCGGACCTTCAAAGGTAGACATACCATAAAACGACAGTGAAACAATAAGGAAACGTAATATTGGGTCGGTTCTTAGCTTATGCCAAGCGCCGGAGAGCGTCATAATGCCGTTAATCATTCCGCCCCAAGAGGGTACGAATAGAATAATAGACATAGCCATACCCAAAGATTGCGTCCAATCAGGAAGCGCAGTGTAATGCAAATGGTGAGGACCAGCCCAGATGTATAGAGATATAAGCGCCCAGAAGTGAACAATTGATAGACGATAAGAGTAAACAGGACGGCCTGCTTGTTTAGGCACGAAATAATACATCATTCCTAAGAAACCCGCTGTTAGGAAGAAACCTACTGCGTTGTGCCCATACCACCACTGCATCATTGCATCAACAGCACCGGCATAGATTGGATATGATTTACCAAAGGTGACGGGGATGACCATGCTGTTGCCGATATGCAATACAGCGACCGTCAACATAAAGGCGCCTAAAAACCAGTTTGCAACATAAATGTGGGAGGTTTTTCGTATAACCAATGTACCGAAAAAGTTAATTATGTAAGCAACCCAAACTAATGTAATTAAGATATCAATTGGCCATTCAAGCTCAGCATACTCTTTGCTAGACGTATAACCGAGAGGCAAAGTCACTACAGCCGCTACAATAACCGCTTGCCAGCCCCAAAACGTGAAGGCTGCCAGTTTGTCACTGAAAAGTCGCACCTGCGATGTTCTCTGTACAATATAATACGAAGTAGCGAACAGTGCACTGCCACCAAATGCAAAAATTACCGCATTAGTGTGTAAAGGGCGCAGACGAGAATAAGTTAACCATGGAATATCAAAATTTAGCGCAGGAGCAAATAATTGCGCAGCAATTAATACTCCCAATGACATCCCAACAATGCCCCAAACTACCGTCATTATCGTGAATTGTCTGACTACCTTATAATTGTAATCAGGATGTACTTGGCTTGTTTCACTCATATCAATAAATCTTCCGCGTAGAGAAAAAATAACTAAATCGCAATATTGCCAACCCACTGTCTCTCACTAGTTGAGTAAGGGAAACAAGTTAAGTAAGCTATTGAGGTATTACATACGGATCATAATGTTTTTAAGTACAAAAAGATATAATACTTACGGTTGTCTTGATCTTCATCAATAAACCTAATTTAATTGTTAATAAAAAGTTAATAAAGTAGATAAAATGTATTCAAAACAGGCACTAATACTCTTCGTAGCTCTTTTAGCTATAAGCCTTGCAGGAGTATATTATAAAAATGTTAACAGTTCGGGCGCCTCGCAAGAAGATTGTGATTTAAACCTTGGAAAGTGCACATTTGTATACGGAGATGATGAAATATCTGTAAATTTTTTATCGCCGATCGTTACTGAAGAGGAAGTTTTACTTAGTTTAGAGCTACCGCCAAACGTTAAACTCACCGAAGCCTGGATTGAAGGCCTCAATATGTTCATGGGAAAGACACCTGTCATAGAGGAAGCGGGGCGTTACGTTACGTTTTTAGGAAGTTGCAATCTTGACACAATGCAGTGGCAACTTAATATGAAAGTTGAAGACAAAAACGGCCAAGTAACTTCATACTCAGCCGTTTTTTATACTAGCAGCGAATAAACTACATTTGAGATTGTTGATAATTTGCCAGACCGAGCCTTTCTATAAGCCCGAGCTGTTGCTCAAGCCAGTGCGCATGGTCCATCTCTGTGTCATCGAGCAGAATCATTAGCATGTCTCGCGTCACAAAATCTTTTTCGCTCTCGCACATTGCAATGACCGTTCGTAACTTATCAGCAACTTCATACTCTACGCGCAAATCACTCTGCAACATTTCAGCAACCGTATTTCCTACCTTGTAGCCAACGCGAGTTTCCATGTCGGGTTTGCCACCTAAAAATAACATCCGCTCTATTAGTTTAGTCGCGTGACTCTTTTCATCGTCAAACTCGTGATTAATGCGCTCGTATAACTTATGTAAGCCCCAATCAAGATACATTTGTGAATGCACAAAGTACTGGTCCATTGCCGCTAACTCATAACCAAGTAGGGTATTTAGCCCATCAATTACATTCTTATTGCCTTGCATATTAATCGTCCTCTACTTGAGATTGGAGGTAATTTTGAATTCCCAATTGTTCAATTTGATAAGCTTGTGTATCTAACCAGTCGTAATGATCTTCTTCATATTCGAGAATGTTAGATAGCAGGTCTCGAGATACAAAATCTAAGTGCAATTCGCAAAGCGCGATCGCATCTTTCATCTGAGGAATTTGTTTCGTCTGAAAGCCCGCGTCACACTTCAGCATTTCGACGGGTTCTTCACCTATATTTATTTTGCCAAGCATTTGTAAATTAGGTAGACCTTCTAAAAATAGTATACGAGCGATTAATTCATCTGCTTGTATCATATCCTTGATGGATTTTTTGTAGCATTTCTGATTAAGCGCTTCAAAACCCCAATTTTTATACATACGAGCATGCAAAAAATATTGATTTATTGAAGTGAGTTCAGTGGTAAGCACTTCATTCAGTACTTTGATAACTTCGGGTTTACCTTTCATCTGACTGCCTCTTTACCTGACTCTAGCGAACAGGTTGTTTTCTTTTCAAATCCATTATAGCTAGGTTTTGAGTAATATCAATCTGGATGGCAAATAATCCTTAAATTTCAACATGATAGTAAAGAGAATGATTTGCATTAAGTAACAACGTTTAGCAATTAAAATCACTCAATCCCTTACATGGTTCAGCATCTCGAAGCTTTCTTCAGCAAAGCCTAAGCCAGCTTCGGTAAAAAAGTTAAATACTTTGTCCACGCCTACGTCTAACAGTGGTTGAACTTCATCTTCATACCTGGCTATAGCCGCAATTTTGCCTGAATAAGATGCTGTTCTCAGCTGATTGGTGATATTTGATGAATCTTGAATAGACGGAAGGGCTAGCAGAATTAATTCAATTTTACTGATATCTACATTTTCCCAAAGATCTATATTTTCACCATCTCCGAGAATCGCTCTAAAATTTTGTTCTCGTAATGAACTCACTTTATCCAAATCTGCGTCCATACCAGTAACACCTTTTTCCATTAATTTTGCTAAGGTTTCAAAAGCACCTCTGCCAACCCGTCCCATTCCAATAACTAGCACTTTGGTGTCTAGTAGCTCCGGGTAAACGTCTTCCTTCAAGGGGACGCGTGATTGAAACTTTTTCAATTGGTCTTTATGCTTGTTATATCTGCTGTGTGAACTTTTGTAAATTGCACTTGTAAAAACAAAAGAAAATGAAACGCTAAGCGCCATAATAACCAACCAAACGCTGTCTAAGAACCCTACACTAACTGCAACTGCCGCTACGATAAGCCCGAACTCACTGAAGTTAGACATGACTAAACTAGACAAAAAAGACGTTCTTGCTCTTAGTCGAAATTTGGTCAGTAATATAAAGAATAGGTAGAATTTAATTGGGAGCAATAGGGTTATAAGTAGAGCAATCGCCGTAATCTCCAGGGTTGGAAGCGCTGTTAAACCGATGGTCAGGAAAAAGCCGATCAGAAATAAGTCTTTAAAACTCAGCAGTGCCTTTGACAATTCGTTTGCTTTAGAGTGACCTGCAATCAATACGCCGAATATAAGCGCTCCCAAATCACCTTTAATGCCAACAAGTTCGAATAACTGATAACCACCCAATGCTAAAATAAAACCCGACAATGGAAGTAATTCACCATGTCCCGACTTGTTTAATAACTTGTGTAAAAGAGGCACGACGGGTATGAGTAAAAAGAGTAACAATGCCCAGGGTGAGGGTATCTTGCCTGTTGCCACAACCATAAATAGAACGGCGAAAATATCTTGCATTACTAAAATACCAATAGCAACTTTACCGTGACGAGTTCGGCTTTCACCACTTTCCTCTAATATTTTTACCACGCAAACGGTTGAGCTGAAGCTAAATGCAAAGCCAATTAAAGCCGCTGTTGCGAGTGACATATCAGTAAAGTAGGGCAGTCCAATCAAGCTTAATAACAAAAATATAGAGCTAATAAATACGATCCATGCAGTCGTATGTAAAATGCTGCTCAACCATATTTCGCGTTTCAATAAATCTTGAATGTTAAGCTTAAGGCCGATCGTAAAGAGCATGATTGTTATACCAAGATCAGCTATTTCTTGCAGGCTGCTGTTATTTTCTATTCCCCAAGCGTTTAACGCAAAGCCAGCGATGAGATACCCAATCAACGGTGGTAAGCTCAACAATTTAAAGGCAAATCCGAAAGTAAAGGCAAGTAATAAGTAGATATATTCCATTGGCGTTTTGTGTTCTCAATTAATCAATAAGGGGCCGAAAAAATACAGCCAAAGTGCACTAGAAATAGGGGCTTAGGTGCTTTGCTCTAAAAACGACATGATATCCTTGGATACTTTGCGGACATCCTCAACCATCGGCATATGCCCTAAGTCCTCGTATATATACGTAGTAGAATCTAACATGTTCTGCCAAATCATATAATCTGCAACAGGCATGAGTTTATCATTTACTCCCCAAATCAACATCACGTTAGAGGCCTCAATTTCATGCGTTATGTCAAAGAAGTCCTCAGGATTGAAGAAATCTCGAAACATATGGACATATTGTTCTCGTTTACCGATGTATCTATTTGCAATGGCACGTAAAATAAATTTCGGCAAGTAAGGTGGTTTTGTCATCACCAGATCGTAGAAATAGAAAAAGTCTTTCTCGTTATAGTGATTAAAAGGATTTTGATTGGTTTTAGCCATTTCTAATGAAAAATCAGAACGTATGCCTGCAGGGTCAATTAAAACTGATTTGCGTATACGCTCGGGGCAGCGTTCCAGCATTTTTGCTGCCATAAGTCCACCCATACTATTGCCAATAATATGAAACTTTTGAATATTAAGGTGATCAATCATATCAATCAAAAATCGCACTTGTTCAGGCACCGAATATTTGTCAGTTGGACGATATATAACGTCTCCATGTCCTAGTAAGTCTGGACAAAATAATTGATATTTTTTTGTTAGCTTTTTACAAATTCGATTCCAAATATACTTATCTGCACTGAACCCATGAAGTAAAACAATAATCGGTTTATTGTTATCAAATTTTTCTACATTGCTCAAATAGTGTGTTTGTAGATTAAAGGTTTCACTCCACGTTGAATAATGCTTTAGATTGGCAATTTTAGCTTCAAGCTTATTCGCTGAATTGTATATGCCATTGGCAAGCAAGAACGTAGTGTCATATTTGAGGATTAATAACCATATGATAACAAGACCGATAAGCAGGAAAAAAATGATTGAAAATGCCATAGTTCACATGTACCTAAATTTGAATTATTCGCTAAGTATCTAACGATTTTTATAATTAATCGAGTTTGAGCCATTATTTTATCGGCAAATTACTGATTTAATTAATATTAACGATTATATACAACATTGTGTAGAGGGACATCTTTGTATTTACTTTGTACCGAGAGTATCGTTTAATAAGCTTACTGCTGTGCAGGGAGTGAAGCTTCAAATACTGATTTTAATTCGTTTTTTAGGAAATAATGTGACTGACTCCCAAAAGTTAGAAAGCAAACCAGAGCAAAAAACACTCTCAAAACTGGTGTTAATTGTTATTGCATTTACGGTACTAGCTTTGCCACTTTCTGCGTTTAGTTGGTCAACTACTGGCTTTCACAATTTATACCTAGTGCACCTCGTTTTTCTCATCGTTGCGGTCTCATTTTACTCTCGTTCGTCCAAACAAAATATCGCGATAGATACGATGTTAGTTGCTATGTTTTTGTCATTTTTATTGCTGATAGGCGCTTATGAACATGGTTTCTCTATCGGTTTGTTGGCGCTTTTTATTGCAGCTATTGCAGTTATTGCAATGATGCAAAATACGAAAACATCTATTCTTTATGGTGCAGTAATGATGTCGGTGGTATTGGCCACGTTATTGTTCCTTACTAAAAGGACATTTATTCCATTAGGAAATAATGCTGAAATGCAGATGATGGTGACCGCTTCTGTGTTTTCTTCTTTTTCAGTAATCATTAGCTTTACTGTCCTGGCAGTGCTGCTTATTGATTCTCGAAATTTACTTCACAATTCACTTACCGAACTAAAGAAACAAACAGAGAAGGTCGATTATTTAGCTAATCACGATCAACTTACCGGTCTTAGTTCAGCAAGACTCGCGCAAGAACAACTTGATTTAACGCTAAATATGGCAAAAAGACACAAGTTTAAAGCAGCGATACTGCATATTGATATAGATAAGTTTAGATTGATAAACGACGCGCTCGGCCATGATGCGGGTGATTATGCACTCAAGGAAGTAGCAAAAAGAATTCGGGAATTAATTAGGGATACAGATATAGCCTGTCGGCAAGGCGGTGACGAGTTTTTAGTTATTTTGCATTTCCCGATTTCTTTAGAAGCGTGTAACGAAATCTGCAAGAGACTTATAGCAGCGTTTGATCAACGCCTGCCTTATAAAGATCACGAAATTAAAATTAACCTGAGTATTGGTATAGCAATTTATCCAGATCACGGCGTAAGCCAGTTTGAATTGAGAACCAAGGCCGAAAAAGCGATGCATACATCAAAGAGTAATCATAAGCATCATTTCACGTTTGCTAAGTAACTCTTGTTAATTAAGGTTCTCTCGGACAAATGCCTCAAAATCCACTGCCGATAGAGGTTTTGAAAATAAGTAGCCTTGACCGTAATCGCAGCCAACTGCAGTTAATAAATCTCGCTGCTTTATGGTTTCTATACCTTCTGCTATTACTTTCAAACCTAGTTTATGAGCTAGCACGATAATCGCCTCACATAGCGCCATGTTATCAGAATCTGCCTCGAGGTTTTTCACAAAGGAAAGGTCAATTTTCAAGTAATCGATATGGAATTTTTTAAGGTAAGATAGCGAAGAGTATCCAGTACCGAAGTCATCAAGCGATATTTCGATCCCCGCGGTATCGAAACTCTCAAGCTGAGCCATCACTTGATTACTCATATCCATTAGCAAGCCTTCGGTTATTTCTATTGCTACGTTTTTTGTGTTCAGATTTAACCTTTTTAGGTGTTTTAGCCAATGCTTGTGGGTGGTTCTCTCGCCTCTGAACTGAGCGGGGGACATGTTAATACTTATTTGAAAATCTTGAGGGAATGTTTGCAACCACTGCTGAGTTTGCAATGTTACCTGCTCAAAAGCCCAATCTCCTATGTTCGAGATTAGTCCAGACTCTTCTGCTATCGGAATGAATTCCATTGGCGGCACGTTGCCTAGCTCGGGATGCTCCCATCTTAACAAAGACTCGGCCTTCTGAATTAGACCTGAATTCAGATCGATAATCGGCTGATAGGCTACCCAAAATTCGTTATTTTCAATTGCGCTTCGAAGCTCATGGCTTAGGCTTAATCTTTTTTGTATCCTGTCTTGCATAGCAAGAGTAAAATAACGTTTGCAGTTGCGACCATCATTTTTGGCAGCATACATAGCTTGGTCAGCATTTTTTATTAATGACTCGATATTGGTGCCATCATCTGGGTAAATGGCTATGCCGACACTGGCCGAAATATATCCCAAATTATCTCCCAAATGAAACGGTGCGTTTAAAGTCTGCAGAATTCTGTCAGCTAGTATCCCTGTGCTTTCGATCGTCGCAAGGTTGCTCATAATAATAGTAAATTCGTCACCACCAAGTCGAGAGACAGTATCAATATTTCGAATACACTTTTGAAGTCGCAAAGCGGCCTCAATGAGCAGTTGGTCACCTACTTGATGACCCAATGAATCGTTAATATCTTTAAATTGGTCTAAGTCAATAGAAAACAAAGCAAACTGTCTCTCTTTGCGGTGAGATAGGAGAAGCTCTTGCATGAGTTTTGAATTGAAGAGACGCCTATTCGGCAAACCTGTTAAACTATCAAAGTTTGCTTGTTTTTCAATAAGGTCAGTTGCGCGTTTTTTCTCTGTGATGTCTGTGAGCAAGCCAACGCGCTTAGATACGTTTTTATCTGCATCATAAATAGTACTGATGGTTAACCATCCCATGTACTGCTGACCATTTTGTCTGTTGTTGGTTACTTCACCTTGCCATCTTCCGGTCTTCTGCAGCGACTGCCACAGATTCTTATAAAATGCGTTGTTATGAAATTTTGAGCGCAACACGTTACAAGATTGTCCAACTATTTGTTCACTGCTCATTCCCGTCAACTTTATAAATGAAGGGTTAACCGCAATAATATTGCCTTCATTGTTGGCAACAACAACCGCTTCGTTTAGCGACTCATAAACCGTTGCTGCAAGTCTAATTTCTTCTTCTGCTATTTTTTGTTTGGTTATGTCGGTCAATGCAATGAAACATTTGTCCTGATTTTTATCTAGCTTGAAGTTTGCCTGCATCCATATTTGTTTCGAATTGATGTTCAGTCGTAATTCACAGTGTGTGTTCTGTTTTGCGCTAAATACAGAATCTAGGTGGTAGTTGAATGCGCTCAAAAAATCATACTCAACAAAAGCAGCGAGGCGTTTTCCCATCAGGCTTTCGGAGGTTAGATTAAAGGTATTAGCGCCTATTAAATTTATCGAACTCAATTCGCTATTTTCATTAACGGTACAATAGCAGATTGGTGCAAATTCGAATAATTCAGTGTAGCGGTCCAAGGCTTGGCTCGTCTGCTCTTTGGTTGTTAGCAATTCTTCATTTTGCATTTCAAGTTCAATTTGATGAACCATGAGTTCATGCACTAGCCTGTGATTATCTGCGTTATTCGCAAAACTACCTACCATTTCCAGGGCGTTCCTTTGAGGCAGTTTATGTAGCGCTCGCTCCCTTAGCAATTCCTTTGTTTTCCTATCAGCTTGCTTTACGGTCATCACTAAGCTCCCTTTTTTCTAATTCTACTTCAAGTGATTTCAACTGACTGATGTCAGTAAAGGTAATAACCACGCCATCAATCATATTTTCCTGAGTGCGGTAGGGCATGATCCTCACTTTAAACCAGCGTTTATTTGCGGTTATCGCCTGCGTTTCGTGAAAAATCAAAGTACGTAACACTTCCTTTGCATCGTCTTGAAGTGTGTCATATTTCAGTGAACTAACGACGTCAGATAGTGGTCGTCCGACATCTGAGTCAATGAGTTTAAACAACTGTGCGGACAAGGTAGTAAAGCGCCTTACGTTGAGCTTGTTATCTAAAAATATCGTCGCTATTTCGGTGCTATTTAGAAGATTAGTCATATCGTTATTGACCCAAGTTAGGTCGTCGACTTTAGACTGTAGTTCGGAATTTAAGGTTTGCAGTTCCTCATTTAAGGACTGCATTTCTTCTTTAGAAGTGGTTAGTTCTTCATTAGCAGATTGAAGCTCCTCGTTGGTTGATTGGAGTTCTTCATTAGCCGCTTTTAGTTCTTCCTGCGAATGTTTCATCTCCTCACGCATAAGCTGAATTTGTTCTCTTGCTTGACTGAGTTCATTTAGAAGAGTGTCGTCTTTCAATGTCGTTGTTTTGTGATCGTTTTTTTGCACAGGAGCCATTTCTTCAAAGGTAATCATAATTGTTCCTGCTAGCGCATCAGGTTGCTTAATTACTTTTACACGGATTAGCACACTCTGCTCACTATCTTCGCTTTTTGTGATATGACCGACAAAGGAAACGATATCCTTTTGTTTAAGAGCTTTTTTAATTCCCATATCTATTTCATAACGAAGACCGTCTCTCGCCATCGCATAGATATTCCAATTCGCTTTTCCTGAGGCAGGCTCTAAATATTTTCCTGTGCGACCGTTTATATAGAGGATGTCACCATCAGCGTTCACCAATACAGCCACAGGAGCGAAATCAAGCAATAGGACTTCATTGGCTAAAGATTGTAAATTTTCTGTTTTGTTATTCATATTTTTCACAGTAATTTTTTTGTTATTAGATACGATAGGGAATACGCGCGCCGGAAAATCTAAATCTGCATGCCGCGAGCTTGTATTAATTCGATGGTAAATACTCGATTTGTCGCTGGATTTTTTGAAAAGACTTGAAAACTCACCAATGGTTTCAGCTGTTCCTAGCAGCAGTATGCCGCTTGGGTTTAATGCATAATGAAACAAAGGGATGATTTTATTTTGTAATTTTGTATTGAAGTAAATGAGCAGATTACGACATGTTAAAATATCTAACTTCGTAAATGGGGGATCAACGATAATATTTTGCGGTGCAAAGATAACCATCTCACGAATTTTTTTACTAATTCGATAGCCTTTATTGTCGATCTCAAAATAGTTGCTAAGCCTAGCAGAACTCATACTTTCTGCTATTTGCTTTGGATATATGCCGTCACGCGCAACTTTTATTGCCTCACCGTCTAAATCTGTGGCAAATATTTGCAATGTTGCTCCATTTTTATCTCCCAAAAACTTCAAGCATTCTTGGAACGCAATAGCTAAGGTGTAAGCTTCCTCGCCGCTTGAACAGGCCGTGACCCAAGCTCTAAGATGTTTATCCTTAGGATGGCTAGTGATTAAATCAGGGAGAGTTTTATTAATCAGTATTTCCCACACATCAGGGTCTCTGAAAAAGCCCGTCACCCCAATAAGTAATTCATTAAAGAGTAAATTAAGTTCTTGAGCGTTTTTACTTAAGTATTCAGAATAGTCGTCGAGCGATTTCATTTGATGTACTAATAGGCGTCTTTCTATTCGACGACACAGTGTTGTGGGTTTGTAAAATGAAAAATCATTACCAGTCCTTTTTAACAACAGCTGAAAAATAGTATCCATTGCTGATGAATTACTCATTGAACTTAATGAGGGAAGAGTATTATTTAGCGAAGTTCGTGGGGCATTAGAATAAGCGACAATGTTTTGCCCTAGCTCTTTTGCCGATGCGACAATATCTGCAGACTGCGCGTTAATTGCATTAAGCGGCATAGAATCGAATTTAGCCGTTTTTGGCGCTTGAACTAATGTTAATCCCCCGTTTTTTTTAATTTCCTGTAAGCCAAGCGTCCCATCAGAGCCCATTCCTGATAAAACGATGCCGATTGCATTTTCCTTCATATCTTCTGCTAAAGATTTAAAAAAACTATCTATCGGTAATTTTAATCCAAGTGACTTTGTTTGGGCTTTTAGATTTAAGCGGCCCTTGAGGATAAAAAGGTCTTTGTTTGGAGGAATAATATAAACGTGGTTGGGCTTTATCAGCGTTCTGTTTTCTATTTGGCTGACAGGAACTGTCGTTACCCTTTGCAATAGTTCTGACATCATGCACTTATGATTTGGGTCAAGATGCTGAACCACAACAAATGCAATGTCGCTTTTGCTCGGAATGTGACTAAAGAAGTCCTCTAAGGCTGTTAAACCTCCAGCAGAAGTTCCGATACCGACGATTTTTATAGGAAGTTTATCCACTAAACTCGTTTGCGATGGGTGACATAAATTACTCAGTAATATATAAAGAGAAATAATCGTGAACTCAGTATGCTCTTCTTAAAGTACATATGGGAAACTATTTGTTAATTTATCAACTAAAAGTAAAGTTAAGTACGATGGCTTAAAACATGTCCTTAAATTTCCGATGGGCATTCAACTAAAAACTAGAGGATATGTGATGAATGGCGAAACCCAATAAAAAGACGCCTGTGTCCTCCGTAGACGTTTACTGCAATCAATGCAAAACACAATTATTCAAGTATCGCAAAGGCGGCAAAGGTTCATTAATAAAATGTTTTAAACAACGCATTACTAAAGACTATACCTCGCAGCCTTGCACATGCCCGAGTTGTAATGCCATTTTTGCCAGAGATACCTTAGTGAGGGGTACACCCGCATTTAAAATTATCGGCGGCAAAGTGTTTAGTAAGTAACATCGTTTTACTTCGTCGATGATACCATGCGCGAAACCGCACAAAATCAACATCGGTTGAATACAACAAGTACATCGTTTATTCTTCTTGTCCCGCAAATGCCAATTAAACCATCGGAACCACTAATGACAGATCGCTCTCTTCGCCTGCTGCTGGATTTTGATGCCTGCGCCCAAAGAGATAACGGGCAGGCTTCTGTATTCCTGCACCGACGCGATCGCAAATTCGCGCTAACCTGCAAAGAGCAATCCGTAGAAGCGACACCAAAGCGATGGATTGCCTACATAAACCGTTTTAGCGACGCTGAAATTGGGCGAGACCAATTAAGTCAAACGCTCCGGTTCTGGAAGCGTGTTAACACGAGTTTTTTGGCTGTAGGTGCCTTATTTGGTATTTTTAGCATGTTAGGCCTGCTGTTTTATGATGGCGGCCAACGTATTAATGTCACCGTTATCATCGCCTTTGTCGCTTTTCAGCTTTTGCTAGCGCTGCTTACTACCACTCAGTCATTGGTAGGCTGGCAGCCATGGCGTACAGTCATTAAGCGCTTTAGAAAAAGTTCGCAGTCGGCAGTTTTAACAAGGCTTCAGCCGGTGCTTATGGCTCAGGCTGCTCAGCTAGGTGGCCTATGCTTTGCTTTCGGAGGTTTGATAACCCTGTTGATAATGGTGCTGCTACAAGATCTAGCGTTTGGCTGGAGTACCACGCTTGAGACTGATGCGAGTTCATACCATGCGATGATTGCAGCGATAGCAGCGCCTTGGGCTTGGCTTTGGCCCGCTGCTGCCCCCGATATTGGCCTAGTTGAAGCAACTCGTTTTTTTCGGGCTAGCCTCGGGCAAAATACTATAAACCCCAGTTTATGGGGCCAGTGGTGGCCGTTTATTGCTATGCTTTGGACCACTTGGGCACTGCTTCCTCGACTAGTTCTCTATTTATTATCCGGAATGTTGATTAAACGCAAGGCGCGCCAGTTATTGTTGAAACATCCAGCGATGAGTGCATTGATGTATCGTATGGAAACCGAAACACTAGACACAGGTAATGAACACAACGATGCTTCTGATTTCCCCAATCTCAACAAACAATCAACGCTCACGCCATTGCCAAACGCCAGTACGATATTGACTTGGGCAGGTGCGGGCGACTCAGAATTACCAGCAGTACTTACTGATGCGAAAAGTATTCAAGCAAAGGTTGGTGGAAGAAGCACCTTACAGGAAGATGAAACGACCTTAGAACGAGTCGCTGCGCAACTTGCAAAAGAAACCAAGCGCTGTGTTCTCTTAGCAACTCGCTGCTGGGAGCCTCCGACCGGAGAACTGGAAGATTTTATAAACAGAGCAAAAGAGCTTTGGCCTGCAGGGGCACACATAGCGCTAGTTCCACTGGCGAGCAATATTTCACGTGAACCTGAGCAGCACCATATACAGCAGTGGCTAAGGTTTGCGGGCCGCATGCAAAGCAAATTTGTGAGTGTTAGTGTCATAAGCTCAGGTAACGATAGTCACTCTACTCAAGCAGGACCAAAAGCATGATAAGTTCACCCAATTTTGCTGTTGTAGGTCATCCGAACAAAGGCAAGTCGAGTATAGTGGCTACGCTTTCCCAAAACGATGCAATCGCGATTGCACTAGAGCCAGGAACGACACGTTCCAGCAACTCTTATCCATTACGTGTTGATGGTGAAACGCTATACACATTGATCGATACCCCCGGTTTTCAAAGGCCGAGGCGCGTGCTGGAGTGGCTCAAGGCCCACAGTGTTTCTGCGTCGGATCACGCCGAAACATTAAGCGCATTTGTTGTTCAACATAAAGACGACAAGCGCTTTACTGACGAATGTGAATTGCTTACACCACTTATTCAAGGCGCGGGTATAATTTATGTCGTAGATGGTTCTGTACCTTATAGCGCAGAGCATGAGGCTGAAATGACTATCTTGCGCTGGAGCGGTCGCCCTAGCTTGGCCTTGATTAATACTATTGGTTCTGAAGACTACAGTGATACGTGGCAGGCAGCATTAGGACAGTTTTTTCAAGTCGTGCGCAAGTTTGATGCTGTTTACGCCCCATTCAAGCAGCATCTAAGCCTTTTACGAGCTTTTGGTCAGCTTGAACCTGACTGGGAACAAACGATGGATAAGGCCACACATTATCTATCTAGGCAGCGGCAGCAAAGGCAAAGTCAATCCGCCGCCATAATAGCCAAAGCGTTGACTGACATGATGTCCTTTCAAGAAAAGCGTACGTTGATGAACGATGAGTCCATTGATGCAAACGACAATAAGCTAGCTGAACAATTACGCAAAAATTGGTATCAGCATCAACGTGATCGTGAACAAACGCTTCGCATCGACATTGAGCATTTATACCAACATCAGCGCATTCGAAGACAAGAGGCCGAACTCGAATGGCACAGCGAGCACGATCTGTTTTCGGAAGATAGTCGGAATCACTGGGCGGTTAGTCGTCGATACTTGGCCACAGCAGGGTTTGGAGCGGGCGCAATAAGCGGTGTGGGCATCGATGCGTTGACGTTTGGCACTTCTTTCGGAACAGGCGCTCTCTTGGGAGGTTTACTCGGGGCTGCTGGAAGTTATTATTATGGAGGGAAATTACTTTTACCCGCATTAAAAATCGCGTCACTCAACAACGGTCTTAAAACCGCTACTTTTGGTCCGGTTCAAGACAGCCAATTTGCTTACGTCGTATTAGGGCGAGCCGTCGATCACTGGTGGCATATTAGCCATAGAAACCATGCTGGTCGAGATTTACTTGATTTAGCCCCAGCGGACAGCCATTGGATAGAGGGCTTAGATAAAGAAAGCCGCGAAGTTATTCAGAAAACGATGGATAGAAGTCGTAAACAGAAGTCCTTAGATGAGAGCCAGCAGCATAAATTTCACAAAGCTCTAGAACAGTGCATTGCGGTGTACGAATTATGGCGAGCGGGTAGAACATAAATTAAACAAAGCCATTTAGATTAGTTTATCGATTGACTAGTTTCACTCACTACAACACTTAATGCATCTGCTAGAGTAGAGTAGGTGGCGCAGTGGACACCGTCTGGCCTAAATCCTGCCTTTGCTAATGTTTTGAGCGGCTGGAATTGAAAATCAGCTAGTAATACTCGAGTATTATTGTTCTTACACTTTTCAATAAACTTATACAGTGCGGCAACGCCACCAGAATCTAAAATAGAGACACCGTCAAAATACAACACCACACCTTCTTGCTGTTCGCTTAGATGTGCAAGTTCAACAAAGACCGTGTCGGCGGCAGCAAAAAACAGCGGCCCATTGATTTTGAATACCTTCCAACGAGGTGGTAAATCAACATCCACATGTTTTTTCTGCTCACTTATGTCTTGCACTTTCGTCATGTCCGCCACTTGTTTCATAAACAAAAGCGACGCCAGAATAATTCCAACGCTTATCGCGATTACCATGTCGAATAAAATAGTCAATAACAAACACACGACCAATACCAGCACTTCACTAGCCGGGGCTTTCTTAAGTAGATGGATGATTTTAGGAGCTTCACTCATATTCCAAGCCACCATTATCAACAAAGCTGACATACCCGCCATTGGGATATATCCCAAAATTGAGGTGAGTGACAGCAAGGATATTAATACGACGAGTGCATGTATCATGGCGGCGATAGGACTAACTGCTCCTGCCTTATAATTTGCTGCAGAGCGCGCAATTGCTGCAGTAGCAGTGATACCACCAAAAAATGGTGTCACTATGTTGCCAATACCTTGACCGAGTAATTCGCTGTTAGCACTGTGTTTTTTCCCTGACATGCCGTCGAGCACAACTGCGCACAGTAATGACTCGATAGCCCCGAGCATGGCAATTGCAAAAGCTGCAGACAACAAGTCACTTGCTAATTGCCAGCTCAGCACCAATGGTATTTCGCCGTCTTGAGAGCGCAGCCAAGGCCATTGAAAGTCAGGCAACATTGATGGAATACCCGCTACCAATGAGCCATCAGAAAGGGTAAAGCTAAAGGTAGAACCAATCGTGTCTACCTCAAAACCTTGTTGGTTTAGTATCAATGTCATAACACTGGCGACGACAATAGCAGGGAGATGCGCAGGTATCGCCAGCTTCATCTTAGACCACAATTGAAATACTACAATGGTGATCATTCCGACCAGCAGTGTTGGTAATGAAAGCTCTGGTATTGCATCCATTAAGGCAACAACTTTGCCCGCAAAGCTTTCTGGCATCTCGCTTATATTTAAGCCGAAAAACCCTTTCATTTGCAGTATTGCTATTACTACGGCAATGCCGCCGGTGAAGCCTAGGGTTACTGACTCCGGTATGTATTGAATATATCGTCCTAGCCGCAATACAGCCATGATGATCAGAATAATGCCAGATAATATACTGGCAAGTAGTAAACCTGACAGTCCATATTGATGAACGATAGGGTATAAGATAACCACAAATGCGGCGGTAGGGCCCGATACACTAAAACGAGAACCGCCAGTAAGCGGGATAATAAAACCAGCAATAATAGCGGTATATAGTCCGTACTGAGGTGCGACACCAATGGCGATGGCGAGTGCCATTGCCAATGGAATGGCAATGATACCAACGGTTAAACCGGCTAATAAATCTTTAGAGAATGCTTTGCCTTTATAAGGAACGTCATTTAAAGACTCCTTAAGTGCATGACCAATTCTCAAAGAGAATAAGTGGTTTCTATATTTCATTGTCTAGTAATCCCGTCCCCAATATTTTATGAACGCGCTAACACATGTGCTTGACTATATGCTCATTGGTCTACAATTCAACTAGCAAAGCTGAGACTGGTTATCTATTTACACTTCATTTTATTATGTCATGATAACGCTGTTTAACATCTAATTTACTTACTTATTTGAAGGATCATTGTGAGCAAGATACAGCATATAGGTATTTTTACTTCAGGCGGTGACGCTCCCGGTATGAATGCGGCACTATTTGCGGTGGTAAAAACCGCTGAGACCCTCGGCATAAAAGTGAGTGGAATACGCAGAGGGTTTGAAGGTTTGATTGATGATGATCTAATACCGCTTCAATCTCAGCAATTGCAAAAACAAATGCACCTAGGCGGCACTATTCTTAAAACAGCCCGTAGTGAGCGTTTCAGGTCTAAACCGGGGCAAGAAAAGTCTTTGCAAACAATTAAAGACAATAAAATTGATGCGCTTATTGCTATTGGTGGTGATGGTACTTTTCGAGGTATGTTATCGCTATCGAGTATCAGCAATATTCCCTTTATAGGCATCCCCGGTACAATAGATAACGACATAGCGGGCACTGATTATACGCTCGGGTTTGATTCAGCGGTGAATACAGCGATAAAGTGTATTGATAATATTCGGGATACTGCTGAATCTCATAATAGAGTGTTTTTAGTCGAGGTGATGGGACGCGACTCTGGCTATATTAGTATTTATTCAGGTCTGAGTTGTGGTGCGGATTCCATACTGATACCCGAAAGTGCCCAAGATTTCACCTATCTTTTAGAGAAAATTAAGAATTACAGCAGCGAAGATGCATTTATCGTGGTGGTTGCGGAAGGAGATGAGGTAAGTGTTGAAGAAGTTTCTTCAAAAATACGGAGCGTAAACACTGATATAGATTTGCGAATAGCTAAGCTCGGTCATATTCAGCGAGGTGGAAACCCTTCTGCTCAAGATCGTATGTTGGGTATAAGACTAGGTGTGCTCGCAACTAAAGCGCTCTTTCAAGGTGAATCAAATAAAATGGCGGGGATCCGCAATAATATGCCGACATTAAGCGCGTTTGAGTCCCGAGTGAAAGAACATATAATTGACGCTGAGCTACAAGCCCTCTTAACATTATTTTGTAAGTAACATCTTGTTTTTTCATTAGTACCTTCTGACATCCGCCTCTCTTAATTCTTTAAAACTCCTTTTCAATTGCGTTTACCTGACTCACTGTTATCAAGGGTTTACCACATTGAAGTAAGGGAAACCTCCAATGTTGCTAATACAAGCCCAAAGCTATGCTAGGTTTTTCGGGGAGTATTACAATCGGTGCCGTTAACTTTGTTTAATTCTCGGTCGGCTAATCTAAAGAAGGAAGTTGATGATGAGCACTCTACCCAGACTGAATGAAAGAATCCTAGGTAAATTCGGGGTACATACTCTGCTTATAGGGTTACTGTTTATTCTGATAGGAACAGCGGGGATACTGGTGCCAGTTTTGATGTCGCTGGGAACGGTGGTTTTTTCTGCTTGGTTATTGTTCCTTGCCGGCGTGATGTGGGGAATTCACACTTATCGCTACGATCGACAAAGCTTCATCAACTGGATCAAATCGACTCTATTCATTGCTGTCAGTATTCTGATGCTTATATATCCAATGCCGAGTATCGAAGCATTGGCTCTTTTACTAGCTATTTATCTTTTAGTGGACGCCTTCAACAGCTTTGTCTTTGCCAATGCTATTCATCCGGCGAAGGGGTGGTTTTGGATGGCGTTTAACGGTTTTACGTCGCTTCTCTTAGCTACATTATTTTTGTCTGGTTGGCCGGGCACATCCTTATATTTAATGGGTCTATATGTAGGCATCAGTCTATTTTTTGATGGTTGGGCATTGTTTACGATTGGTTGGGCGCTGCGAAAAGGCTAAGCTTATTAACTCATTGTTTTCGTTAATGATGAGTTAACGATTTTCTTTTAGACAAGTTATATAAATAAAATAGCAGCGTTGCTATACATACCCCAGCAAATGCAACAGCCATATCTTTTTGAGCATCCCATATATCTCCTTGCGTACCTAAATAAGAAATACCTTGTTCTGCAAAGAAGACATCAGCAACTAGCCATTCAATGATTTCATAAATTGCTCCAACAGACACTACCACCAGTATCGGTAAAGATAGCGCAATGCTCTTAGGGTATTTTAACCATTTCGAAAAACATTCCCACATCGGGTAGAAGAGTAATAGTCCGAAGCTAAAATGAACAAGACGGTCATATTGATTTCTAGGTGAAGTAAATATTTCCTGAAAGTAAAACCCCAAAGGATTTTCGGCATAGGTACATTTTGAACCGTACACGTGCATGCATAAAAAAATGCAGAGTAACAGATAACTAAAGTTGTTGAACCTGAACGCTCGGTAAGTGCTGATTAAAAAAATCAGTGAAATGACAGTAAGGGTATTTTCAATAATCCAATTTGCCATGTCGGTAGTTCCGATTAATGAGTTTGCCCATACAGCGACAAACAATAAAATAAAAACAAGCAACAGATACTTATTTCCTTTCTTAATACTGCTTAACAAATTCATTTGAAGTACTCCATTCTCGTAAACAAGCAATCAATGAAAGGGATAATGCTTGAAACAACGTTTATTATATTGACCGAAGTCAAAAACTATACCTTGTTTTGCGCTACCGCGCAGTCAAGCGGATGGCAGGTGAAGAGTTGATTAATGGTGACTGATAGTAAGCCAAATTAAACTTGGAAAGAATAGGGGGCTTGTTAATTTGCAGCAGATACAATAACAATGCCGCCGCCGACAATGAATAACTTTTTAACTAGTTCTTCCATTTTTATTCAATGGTATAAATTAATAGACGCTATCTTAGTAGACTAAGCTATAACGATGCGTAAACTACTCGCCAGTTTACAGTTTTATTCACTACGAGTAGGGCAATATGTCCAAAAAAGTGTCCTATGATAAAAGCTCTTTCGGCTAAGCTTGATGAAATTGAAACAGCTGCATTAGTGTCGTATGCGTATATTAGCTATGACTTAGACCAATATTCCTCCGCTATAGAAACGCATATTTGTGTCTCTATTGCCCTCTAAGTTGAAAGCGTAAACTATGTTAAAAAAACTGTGGTCTTTATTTTTTAAGCCCCGAAAGGTGACGGCATCAACTCTATCAACAGAGCAATTGCAAACTGATAATTTAGCTACTTTGCCCAAGGCTACTATACTTTCCGAAGAAATCCTTTTAGACCAAGCATTGTCAGCAGAAGAGGTTGAGAGTAAACGTCAATCAGTAGAAAATGAGGCCAAGCAAGCCAGTCATTCACTGCAAAAGTCTGAACTCCTATTTTACGATTATTTACTTGGAGCCTCAAAATCTGACAGTACGATAAGTGCACTTGAATATGACATTCTGGTTAATGTCAATGAAGCGCTATCGAATCCAAAAAAAGCACTAGAGAATTTTCCTCAATTGCCTCAATCTTTAAATCAGCTCATGGGTTTCTTGGGCGAAAATGATTTTGACTTAAGCGAGTTTTGCAAGGTAGTAGAGCACGACCCTATAGTGGCAACACAATTGATAGCGGTCGCTAATAGCGCTCAATATAATCATAGCGGTAAAGATGTCACCGATATAAAGCAGTCATTTATGCTATTGGGTAGTCAAGGCGTGAAGGAACACGTTCTTCAAGGATTTGTTAAAAATTTATCTAAATGCAGTCCTATCTACTTTAAAACATTTGGCAAAAAAATCTGGAAGCATAGCGACGATACGGCAGCGGTATGCCGACACTTGGCGAAAGAAAGAGGTCTTGATACTGAAACTGCATTCTTAATTGGCCTTGTTCACGATATTGGCAAAATATTTATTTTTAAATTAATGGTGGAATCCTTTCGAAGAGTGCATCCAGATGAAGAGCTTCAATCTTTAGTCGTTAAAAAATTACTGCAAAAAAAGTCAATGGAACTCAGTATTTTTACCATTAGAAAATGGGAACTCCCCGAAATTATTGAGCGTGCAATTACCGATCTCGCGTATTACCAACAACAAAAACCAAAAACCCCCTTAGGTCAGGTACTCGTTGAGGCAAACTGCATTAGTGAATTGTGCTTAATGATGGAAGATAAGCTTATTACGTCAGAAGAGCTTGATGTTGAAGTCGCTCTGTTGCACCTACCAGATGATGCGAAGAATTATCTTTATACCCGTTTAGAAAACCTTCAATGATATGAATAGATAGCGTCCAACATATCATCAATGGCACAATTCGACTTTATCTTACCCTTGCATAAAACCTCATGCGCCGACTTAATATGAAAATACGCTTACAATCAACATACTATTGATGCGTATCAATGCCATACTGTTATTTGAGAGTAAACTTCAAACGTCAAGAGTGCTCAAAAGCTGGAGATAATTTATGGTAGATAGACTAGATAAATTGCTAACACTTAAAGAAGAATTAAGTGCTCGTATCGCTAAAATTGATACAGAACTGCACAACCGTAGGACGAGTGGCAAATTTTCTGAGCAAGTCGTTGACCGTCAAAACGATGATGTTCTGTTGAATCTTAAAAGTGAAGCAGAACAAGAGTTAGAACAAATAAATCACGCTCTCATTAAAATAGAGAATTCAGTATACGGCATCTGTGAAAAGTGCCACGGTAAGATTAGTTCAGAGCGTTTAGATGCTATTCCCTTTGCCGCAAATTGCAGAGACTGTTTCGAATAAAAACAAGGATATGAACATGTTAGTAACCTTTTCCAATCGCCTATCTGGTGATATAACGATGTTTGGTGATATCGCAGTTCAATTATTAAAACTAATGGGGCACAGTGGCACCGTTCCAAGCGCCCTAAGTGCAGAAGATGTTCCTGCCGCGCTAGCAAAGTTACAAAATGCTATCGATGATATTGAGCCCTCGCCGGAGTCAGATTTATTACAAAATGAGGACGAGACACCTGCTCCTGTCAGTCTTGCGCATCGAGCTATGCCTTTAATTGAAATGCTACAAACATCAGCACGAGATAAGTCATACCTTATGTGGGCTTACAATAGCTAGCAGACATATTTGCCAGTGCTTTGCTCTACAATAGAGATAAGTAAACAAAGGCAGTAGACAAAAAAATAACGATGGTAATAGCATCCTGCAATCCGCTTTTTATGTTTAATATATATTGGTTTGTTGATAAGGATGCTTAACTGATAAGCTAAGGCCATTTAATCGATTCAATGGACCGACATTTTGACCAAGGACAAAACAAAACGCATACTCAGGATATTGCTGATCGTTGCATCACTATTTTCTTTGTTCTTCGTGCCATGGCTGTTGGTAAAAGCGTGGATACTTCCTCTACCGGATACGATCCAAGAACAGTTAGATGAGGCAGTTAGTCACGGATTTGACGGAATAATTGTGTATGTCGATCAAGTCGGTGAGCCCCCTTTATATTTTACTTCTGGCTGGCATAATCGAGAAGCCAAGATACCTGCAAAACCACAAGCCCTTTTTAAAATTGCCAGCATTAGCAAGCTATACGATGCTGTGGCTGTTACTAAACTGGTTAGTCAAGGGCGCCTTGACCTTGATAAAACAATAGCAGACTACTTACCTGACCTTGTGGGAAGAATAGAATACGCCGATAAAATCTCTTTAAGATTGATGATACAACATAAAAGTGGGATCCCAAACTTTACGAACGCCCCCAATTTTTGGGCAGCCCCAACGCAATCTTATGAAGAAAGTCTCGCACTAATCATAAACAAACCTGCCAACTTTGAACCAGGTGATGACTATGAATACAGCAATACCAATTATCTGTTAATCAATAAGATAATGGACAATGCACTTGGCTATGGTAACTTTCAATTTATTCAGCAAAGTATTTTAATGCCACTAAACCTTACGCATACTTTTGCTTCGCTCAATGAAGTGGATATGGAGGATGTGATGAGTGGCTACCATGTAGGTCATCCATTCGATTTAAAAGCCGACGAACACGGCATGCTAGCAACAGCAGAAGATGTCGGTATTTTCTTAAGAGCACTGAATGATGGACGCATTTTTGATAAGGGAGAGCAGAAAATATATTCTTCTATTTACAAGTATGAACACGCCGGTTGGGTTCCTGGATATCAGAGTTTCGCGTCATATCACAAAGACCTAGATACTATTGTAATTCAGTTCTACAGCACCACCGATCCAGAACTATACAATTGGAATTTGTCAGAAATTATAAATAGTAGAATTGCTAAAATTTTAAAAAGACAAAGGAAAGAAAAGCAATTAGAATAGTGGGCTTCGCTGAAACCTGTAAGCGAGCGATGGGGGATTTAGCAAAAGATTTGCTTACTAAGACGGAAAATATGTAATCGAGTGTGACAGGCTCATTTACAAGATACATCCAACATGGAGAGTGAAATGAAAGTACTAGTTTTATTGATGTTATTAACTTTTGGATGTATCGCTAAAGATGATGTCCAATTCAACCCGTCTACTTTAGATGATACAAAATCAATTTATTGGATTGACAGCAAGTCAAATTCAGCAATCCTCTATAGTAGATTCAAAGTATTTCACAACTTAAGAGATTTAGTCTCAACAACTATTGTTACTGAGAATAAAACCGTTCAAGCAAGCGAAAATTTTTGTTCCTATGACAAGCTTGTATTTGTTGATAACAATAAAGACCTCATCACTGTTTTTTCTATAAAGAATAATAGCATCATCCATAACGGCATTATTTATGCTGCCCCCGAACAACAATTAAGTAAATTTACTGACTTCAACCAAAAACGCATTGCTAAAGGTGATGGCGTTCTTGCTAAACATCTGAAGATGAATATTAATAACTATACAGAAGAATGTTTGTAATACGCTGTGAAAGCATTATCAATTGTACTAGCTCAGACTTGATCTGACACTTACCCATTTTTCAAGCGGTGTCTGTCAGATTAAATTTGAGCTAAATTCTTCTCAGCCCAAATCGATTTCCCATCAAGTAAAGTGTCAATTGG